>Ga0207713_1000363_pt1 | contig 49303 bp, 53 predicted proteins | sample KBSS64metaG_FD_184404 | JGI IMG/M metagenome (GOLD analysis project Ga0207713, IMG submission 184404) | Switchgrass rhizosphere microbial communities from Kellogg Biological Station, Michigan, USA - KBS S6-4 metaG (SPAdes) (version 2) | ecosystem: Host-associated > Plants > Roots > Rhizosphere >...
CCACCACCCGCACTTCAACCAGCGATTGCTGCAGCGTGCGCAGAACCGCCACCACGGGCAGCAAAGGCCACTGGGGTGCCTGCGCCACGTCGGCGTGCAGGCCGGTGCCCTGACTCTTTTTGCCCTGTGAGGTTGTGATTTCGGCCACGGGAATCAAAAAGCCAAGAACTTTACTGAAGATCAAGCGGAAACAGCGGCGGTTCATGCAATTACCTGGGTTATAGAAATGTTGGACGTTAGAAGCCGGGCATACTTTTTTGGGATGATGAGCGATCAGCCGTTATATAAAACATGCAGGCACGTGGAGGAAGTAACGGAAAAACACGTCGTGGACTGCATCATCATGAGGGGGCGAGAGCGAAGTCCGTTGCAGAGGGTCGATGAAGTAGCTAAGTACACAAACCATTAATTTATGTGCGTGTCGTCAGGCGGTTTCAAATCAAAAACACTGCAAGAATGTGTTTGATAAATTTTTGATAACGGGTTTAATGCGTAGGCGCGAAGAAAGTTGCGCAAGCGCCGCCCAGAGACACCAGCGATCAGTTGATGAATGCTGCTTCGTGCGGCTGCCAACAAGTATCTTTTGGCTCGTCGCCCATAAAGCGAAGAGACAGGCGCGCGACCAGAAAGGGACTGAGCACGCTAAAGGCGGTCTACTGACCGTACGTCATTCGACGCTTGTCACCGCATTAATGATCGTCATTAAAGATGAATCGACAATGAGTCTTTAATAAGGGGGTAGGCTGAGTGCAGACTTCATAGGATGATAGTTCGTCCGGTGTCTGCGTTTTGCTCTTCTCGTTAATATCAAAGATCGTTATCCGCCGATCTGTGTGTAGGGTTGTTTGCCGGTCGCTGCATGACCTGTGGCCAAGCTTCAAACAGCGCAGAGGTGTCCAACCCGCGCTCAATCTCCTGGACTTCTTCCACACAAACAAAAAACTTTCCGCGTGCGTTCTCCCCGGGTAAGAGGGCATTCCTCTGGCTTGGGTTTCTGATTGTCAACGCTGGTCTCTGCATCGTTTGTGCGGTCGCTGGCTGGCACGGGCCCACTACGCCATGCCTGAACGCATCCCCGGGTGAGGCCCGAGCTCGCGAGCTGGATCGCCGTCTCGATCCAACCAACGACACCTGGGCTGCGAGTGCTCGGATGAGCGACATGTCCCGGTGAGGGGTGAGGTCATTTCAGCGGTCCTTGCCAGGCTGACTGACAGCACTGATCGTGCGCTGGCTGACTGAAGGGGTGATGACTCTGAATCCACAGCGTCATCGCCGGACAGGGCTTCAAGACACAGAGGGCAGGTTCGGCTGTTGAGTCCTGAGCTCTGCCAGTTGACTGGATAACACCGCGTTGTCCTGCAGGAGGCGCTGCTGTTCTGTGCCCAACTCGGTCAATGAGCTTTCAGTGCGGGTTAAGCGCTCCGCCAGCAGGCTTCGCTCCCGCTGGGTCACGGCCAGGTTCGTCTGTACCTCAACCAGGCACTGCTTGTCATGGGCATGGCGCTGTTCCAGCGCCTGATGCTTTTGTTGCAACTCGGTGAATTGATGTAGGAGGTGCTCATGCGCGCTTTGGCTTTGCGCAAGTGCTCCTTGCGTGGTGAGCAGGGTGCTCTGTAAGTGTTCATTGTCGTGCGACTGACGCTGCTCCTGCGCTTGCAGTTCGCCCAAGCGGGTTTGCTGAGCGAACAGGCGCTGGCGCAGCGCTGTCAGCTGCTGTTCCTGTCGATGATGCTGTTGTTCCGCGCCCTGGCGTTCGTCGGCGCGCTGTTGTGCGACCGCTGCTTGGAAATGCTCAAACTGTCCCCGCGCTTGTTGAAGTTGTTGAGCCAGTGCGGCGACCTCGGAAACGCGGTCGACCAGGCGTTGTTCGAGTCCCACCTTTTCACTGCCCAGACTGGCCAGAGCGATCTCCTGACGCTGCACGGTGTCCCCCAGTGTCTGGATCCGTTCGTTGGCGGCGGCGAGCGATTCGATCAACTGTTCTTGGGTACTGGCCAGGGCGTCGCGTTGCGCAGCGCTCAGCTGCAACTGCTCCTGCAACACAGTGGTGGCTGCCTGATGCCGCTGCTCAGTCTGCTCGACTTGCAGGGCTGCATCCGCCTGCACTTTTTCGTAAACACCTTTCAACGCCAGCACCAGTTCGGTCGGAAGACCCTGCTCGGCCTGGGCCAGCGTACCGGGGTGCGCGGCTTTCCAGCGTTTTAACAAGGGGGCAAGCGTGCTTTTGCTGCCGGTTCCGCCCAGGGCGGCGCGAATACGGTCAATCGTCGGAACGTGGCCCTCGGCCATGAGCTGGGCTGCCGCCTGGGCGACATGGACATAGAGGACACCGGAACGGGCCATGACACCTCCGATTTTTTCGTACCGTATTATGGACAACGTAATCTATCGATTTAGGTACAGAGTAGCTCAGGCTTGACTCACTGCTGCCTGACCCACGATAAGCGCGGTTATCGTGAGTGAAGTCGTTACGCTCGACGGCGGCGTCTATAATCTGCGGTACATATGGCCTAAACAGGCGCTTGGTGATGACGGCAAGCCATAACGATGACAACGTCTCCCCGATGCGGCGCGACGAACCGGCAGCGCTTGCGCGTACCCACGGTACGCTCACCACTCCCGAGTGGACTCAACACCAACGCTTTCTCATGGCGGCCACCACCGACAACACCCGTCGTACCTACCGCTCGGCCATCCGCCACTTTCAGGCCTGGGGCGGCCTGTTGCCCTGCGATGAAGCCATGGTCATTCGCTACCTGCTGGCCTTCGCGCAAAAGCAGAATCCGCGCACCTTGGCCCTGCGCCTCACCGCGCTGTCGCAATGGCACCGCTACCAGGGTTTTTCTGACCCCGCTGCCAGCGCCACGGTACGCAAGACATTGCGCGGGATTGAGCGAGTCAACGGGCGCCCGCGGCAAAAGGCCAAAGCCTTGCTGCTGGAGGATCTGGAACTCATCGTGGCGTACCTGAACACGCTCGAAGGGCTCAGCGCGCTGCGTGACAGTGCATTGCTGCAGGTGGGCTATTTTGGCGCGTTCCGCCGCAGCGAACTGGTCACGTTGCAGGTTCAATACCTGCAATGGCAACGCGAAGGGTTGCAGATCACGCTGCCGCGCTCCAAAACCGATCAAGAGGGGGAGGGGCTGGACAAGGCAATTCCGTATGGTGATAGCGTCTGCTGTCCAGCGAAGGCATTACGGTGCTGGCTGGAAGTCGCTCAGATCGAACAGGGGCCGCTGTTCCGGCGCATCAGTCGCTGGGGCCGCGTGGGCGAAGGGGCGCTACACGAGGGGAGTGTCAACGCTATCCTGACAACCCGTGCTCAAGAGGCAGGGGTGCTGTACGCCCCCACAATGAGCAGCCACAGCCTGCGCCGAGGGCTGGCCACCAGCGCTCATCGAGCTGGAGCGGATTTTCTCGAGATCAAACGCCAGGGTGGCTGGCGGCACGATGGCACCGTACACGGCTATATCGAGGAGGCTAGAGCCTTTGAAGAAAACGCCGCCGGCTCGTTATTACGGCGTAAACCTTCAGCCTAGCCCCCGTGCTGAAACCGAGTAGGCAAAAAATAAAAAAGCACTTAAAAACATAATGTTGTAGACCTGATCCCTTGGGTTTCCCTTTCTTGGGCATGACCCCTGGTAGGGCTTGAGTGCGCTTTCTGTTCCCTTACCCCTAAACTCGAGATGAAGATTGGGAGCCTACAGCGTTCGGAAAAAATCATACGCTAGGTTTTTCGATCAGCCGTAGGCCCGACCGTTTGACGTGTTCTGTTCCTGGCTCCAGCCTAAAACTATCGGTTCTCGCGGGTGTGCCACAGGCGCAACAGGTAGATAGTGGAATCCACTATCTCGTAACGCATCTCGTATTGGCCGATCTGAATTCGGCGTACATCCCTTGGCTCGAACTCTTCCAGCCGTTCGCCAATGCGCGGATTGGTCAGCAGCGTGGTAGGTGCGGCTGCGAGTTGCTGCACTGTGCGTGCGGCGCTAGGCTGATTCACCGAGGCCAGAAACGCGTACAGTCGGGTAATGTCGGAAAGCGCCTTGCTTATCCACGTCAATTCCATCAGCGCGGCACCGGCAACGGAGTGTCGGTGCTGAGGCTGTCAGCCCAGGCTTGGACGGCTTGGTGGTCAATAACGCGGCCAGCGTCAACATCGGCCAATGCCTCAAGGGTCAGACGACTACGCTCTTCTTCCTGATCTATCCAAGCGGTCAGGGCCTGCTTGACGATCCAGTTTTTGGAGCGTTCCAGGCGTTCAGCCATCAAGTCGACCTTTTCGGCCAGTTGCACTGGGACATGAGCCGATACGGATCGGGTTTTCGCGGTGGTTGCCATGATGGGGTGACTCCTAATCGTTATATTTTCTTGAATTTGATGTCGCCGGATCAGGCAGTGGAATGATCGCGCAGCGGCGGGTTATCACGAATGACGATGTCGCCAGAGCCCGCGACGCGAAAATGTTGCCGGTGCCAGATACGTGAATATGGGTACCACCCCGCTGATTTCCCGCGGCCACAACCAGGTGCGCTGAAGGCCCTTGACCACAATTTTGCGCACAGGCGGATGGGCGCTTTTCCTTCTCAAAAACTGGCTGCGTGTTCCCACGCAGAATTGCGATCGTTGGCATCCTGAATGCGTCAAAGGGCTGAATGGCTCACCCTCTATCCTTTGTAATTATTCTGCGTCGTAATGATTCAATTCGATTAATAGTTAATCATAGTGAATAATCCTGCGTCATCAAGATGTCCCTGCAGAGAGGCCCTGCAAGTTCGATTTCGTCCACGAGGGCGACACCGCTGTGGTTCACTGCATGGATCCCTTGGCGCGCAACCTGGATGACCTTCGGTACTGGGTACAAAAGCTGACCAAGCGCGGCGGGCGTGTCGAGTTCCTGAAGGAAGGCGTGGTGTTCACCGGTGATGACTCGGGCCAAGCAGCGTGTGCTTACCGGGTCGCACTGTCCGACGAACAGTCTCAGGAGGCAGGGGTGCTGTACGCCCCAAAATGAGCAGCCGCAGCCTGCGCCGAGGGCTGGCCACCAGCGCTCATCGAGCGGGAGCGGATTTCCTCGAGATCAAACGCCAGGGTGGCTGGCGGCACGATGGCACCGTACACGGCTATATCGAGGAGGCTAGAGCCTTTGAAGAGAACGCCGCTGGCTCGTTATTACGACGTAAACCCTCAGCCTAGCCCCGTGCTGAAACCGAGTGAGCAAACAATACAAAAGCAATTACACAACTCGTAGGTGAGTCGCTCCGTGCCAGGGTCATCGTCAGGATCGTCCGTCAGCATCGCGAGCAGGCCCCGCCTTGAGAGCTCTGAATCACGTCTTCGATACCGCGTGGACCTTTCCAATCAGCTGGGAGGAGGGCACTGAGTGTCAGGATTGATGAGCAGCACGCTCAACTGCTGGGGTGGTTGGTGCAGCAACCCTGAGGGTGATTCGCACACCCGTTGAATAAAGTTATCGGTGAACAACAGCTTACCGTGCACGAAATATTCGTTCGGCCGCAAATTGGGGTTGTCGATCTTCGTACCCAGTCGAGCGGCCAACCACTTTCCGGCCTCGTAATGACTGATCCAGCGCTCTCGGGAGAAGTCAGCCAAGGCGCCACTCGGTGCCTCCCGAGCGACCACAATCACCGGCACGTCACTGACTTCTGGCACGAGGTCGTTGTGCCCCCAATAACCGCCTTCACCCAGGCGTTGGCCATGGTCACCGGTGATGATCAGATAGCGCTCACCTTCCAGGCGGTCGAAGTCGGCAAGGATCTGCGTCAGCATTGCGTCGAGGTAGTGAATCGAGTTGTCGTAAGCATTGCTTTGCCCGTCAGGTCCCTGATCTGGCCAGGGTGGCGGGGTCGACTCCTGACGATAGTTCTGGGCATACGGCAAATGAGCGGTGCGTAGGTTGAGCACCACGAAGTTGCGATCAGCCCAGCGTTGCTGACCGAGAATGTCGAGTAGCGCCCGATCCTGGCGCTGAAGAAAGCGCAACGGGTGATCTTCACGGGTGATGGACACATCAAGGTAGCGGCTACCGAGGTGCGCCAACAGCTTGGATTCCTGTGATGACAGCCAGTGCGTGCGAAAGCCCGCTTCACGAGCAAAGCGGAACAGATTGATTTGCCCAGTACGCAACAGGTTGTCCTGGCCTGGTTCGCGAATGGGGTTGAGCAGATAGGGAAGGCTGACATCGGTGGCTACGCCTGCGGCAATTCCGCGCCTGGCGAAGGCATCAGGGTGGTCGCGCAGATAAGCCGCGAGCTGTGGCGTGGTATCGCGGGAATAGCCGAACAGCCCCAACCGGTCACTGCGCAGCGAGTCGGCCACTACCAGCCACACATGGCGCGCGCTGCTCGGTATTGCGCTGAGCGTGTAGGGGGCAAATGGTGAAGGCGGCAGGCTGACCTCCTCACGAAAGGCCAGGCGTACCGCCCAAGCGGAAAACACATTGAGGCTATTGTGCAGCGCGCTACGGCTTGGGCTGGCCACGAAGGAATCGAGGTTTCGGTAGGTCGCCCGATACGGTTTTGAAAGCAGCACTACGGCAATCAGTACCAGCGCCCAGCGACTCTGTGGCAGAGCAACCCGGGTCGGCACCAGGAGGTGCAGGGCCAACAGCAGGCCGTAGGGCACTGCCACACAGAGCAGCACCGGCCAATGCTGTGCGGCGCTGTGCATCGCGGTCTGGCGCACTTCGGCGGAGTCATTGAGCAGCGATTGGATGTCGACAGCGCTGAGCGGCTCGCCGAAAAAGCTAATGTTGCCCAGTTGCAGCAACTGCATCAGCACAAATAGCAGCACGATAGCCACTACCAGCGCGCGCCAATTGCACAGCCACAGCGCCGCACTGAACAGCCACAGCGTCGCGCCATAGCCCAACTCCAGTTCGGCGCGGTTGTTGGAGGTGAACAGTTGCTGCAGGAAGTCGTCGGCGAGTAACAGCACACAACTTAGGCTGGCCAGCAGTACGAGGTTGAGCCAGGCACGCGAGGTAACCGGCTTGCGAGGCAAGGGTGAGCAGAGCAGCATGGGAGGTTCGACTCCGTGCATGTCGGGCAGAAGGCGGCGCCCTGTGATCATCGACAAGGGCAGGTTTTCTCGCAGACGCAGGCTTTCGTAGAGGGCTGCCGCCACATGCAAACACACCAGCGCAAGCAAGCCATTGGCGATCCAGGAATGCAGCGTCATCGGCCAGTCGACGCCCCACAACGCATCCACTTCCTGCATCAGAAAGCCGGTTAGTCCCAGCGCAGCAACGGCCAGCATCATCTGCAACATCACCAAAGCACCCAGTGGTGAATGGCCCAGGCGGTGAAAGGGGCGTCCGTGACGCAGCGAACACAGGTGCTCGGCCAGGCGCGCACGGGTCGGCCAGAAGTCCGCCCAGCGTGCACTGCGTGGACCGCTGAAGCCCCAGACCAGGCGAAGCACCAACCAGGCACAGACGTAGTAACCGAGCCAGGTGTGCCAATCATCGCCGGCCTCGGTGAAGAAGTAGTTGGCGACGAATACACCCGCGAGGGAAAGGTGAAACAGCCGAATCAGTGGGTCCCACAGACGGATCGTCGCCGCGCTCATCAGTCGTTGATCTCAGTCTTCACGGCCTTACCGCTCACCGGGTCGTGGTAGATCTCGACTTTGCGCTTATCTTTGTCCAGACCATAGATCTCGTAGCAGTTGCCGTCAGTGATCTTGAATTTGTTGATCTGATAGCCTTGGCTTTTCAACTGCGCCTGGAACTGCTCCGGGTCTTGCCAGGTGGAACGTTCGGCAGTGGTGCATTCGGTTTTGGCGAATGCCAATGGGCTGGACAACAGCAAGGCTGAAAGTACATAGCGCATGATCAAAGACCTCTTGTAGATGGGAGGCTTACGGTGAGGGGCGAAGCTTAAAGAAGTCTTAGCGGGCAATACCCGGTAACACATGGCCGCAGCCAGCGAGCGCCTTGCTCGCCATCATGGCGGTATTCTTGAGAAGGAGGACGGCCCTTGCGGGTGTTACTGGTGGAAGATGATCGCGCCCTGGCCCAGGGGATTCGAATTGCCCTCAGAGGCGAGGGTTACACCTTGGACTGGGTGGCCGACGGTCTAGACGCCAGCCACGCCCTGCGCTGCGAGCGCTTCGACCTGGTGCTATTAGACCTGGGACTGCCCCGTCAAGACGGCCTGAATTTGCTGCGGGAAACGAGAGCACGAGAAGACGGTAATGTGCCGGTTATGATCCTCACCGCACGCGATACTACCACCGACCGTATCCAGGGCCTCGACGCCGGCGCCGACGACTACCTGATCAAGCCTTTCGACCTCGACGAACTCAAAGCCCGCATCCGCGCTCTGCTGCGTCGCAGCCAAGGGCGCGCGCAGCCATTGTTGGAGCACGCCGGGGTCAGCTTGGATCCGGCCACTCAAGAGGTGCGCTACCAGGGATGCGTGGTGACGATGACGCCCATGGAATACCAGTTGCTGCATCAGTTGCTGGTACGCCCTGGCGTAGTGGTGACACGCGAGCGGCTCAGCAACACCCTGTATGGCTGGCAAGAAAGCGGACCGGGCAACACCCTGGAAGTGCTAATCCACAACCTGCGCAAAAAGCTGGCTAGCGGCCTGATCCGCACGGTGCGTGGTGTCGGCTACTTGGTGGAGCGCGGCTCGTGATTGCTATCCGCACCCGCATCCTCGCGCCGACCATCATTCTGGTCATCCTCGGCAGTTTGGCACTGGCGCTACTGGCGTTGTGCGATAGCCATCGCGAGATCGAGGAGGTCTATGACGCCCAACTGGTGCAAGCCGCACGACTGCTGCAGGGCATCCTCCAACGCCAGGATCCGCAGCAGACCGACTGGGCTCAGATTGGCGCAGCCCTTGAGACGGCATTGGATCGATCCGGCGAGGGCATCCTCAGCCATCCCTATGAAATCAATCTGTCCTTCCAGATCTGGTCGCAGGAGGGTCAGCTACTGGTTCGCTCGCAACATGCGCCGGTGCTGCCATCACCTCCAGCGCCTGGCATACATGACCTGCTTATTGACGGCCAGGACTGGTGTGGCGTGCTCCTGCAGGACGGCGGGCAAGGATTGCGCATCTGGGTGGGCGAACGGGACGACTTGCGCCAGGACCTCATCCAACGCATCGTGCAGCACACCCTGATTCCGACCCTGGTCGGCCTACCACTGCTGGCGATGATCATTTGGCTGTTTCTCGGCTGGGGGCTCAAGCCCCTGCAGCGGTTGGCCTGGCAAATCCGCGCGCGCCCGGTGGACAGCCTCGATCCTCTTGATTCAGGCCCGCTTCCGCCCGAGCTAGAGCCCATGCGCACGGCACTCGATCGACTGCTCAGACAGTTGCGATCTTTGCTGGAGCGCGAACGTCGTTTTATTGCCGACGCAGCCCACGAGCTGCGTACGCCGCTGGCGATCATTGATATCCACGTGCGCAATGCCCGCCAAGCCAGCAACGAAGAGGAGCGCGAGGAGGCGCTGGCGTTTCTACAGCAGGGCGTGATACGCGCCACACGAACTGCCAGCCAACTGCTGACCATGGCCCGTTTGGAGCCTGCCAGCTATGAGCGACGCTCGCTCGATCTGGTCGTCCTGGTGCGCGAAGAACTGGCCGAGCTTGCACCCCTTGCCCTTGGTCGCGAAGTTGAACTCGTGCTCGATAACGAGTCTGACTGCCCCTTGCTGGGCGAACCCAGCGCTATCGCTATTCTTCTGCAAAACCTGATCAGCAATGCACTGGCCTTCGCCCCAAGAGGTAGCGAAGTGCGCGTGCGGCTGCGCCAGAGCAGTGATCAGCAAGTGGTGATGCAGGTGTTAGACGAAGGGCCAGGGGTCAGTGAAGCCATGCTCAGCCGCCTGTGTGATCGTTTTTACAGTGAAGGTAACCCCGATGGGGCTGGACTCGGCTTGGCCATCGTCGAGATGATTAGCCTTCGCATGGGGGGCGTGCTGCATTTCTCCAATCGAGACCAGGGTGGTTTCTGCGTGCAGTTAAGCTTCCCCCGGCAGGTTCACCCTTGAGCTCATACCCCCAGTAGCAGGGTACTCATCCGTTTCAGGCGCCACTTAAGTTGTGTTTGAGTGAGAGTTGGTTTCGGCACTAAAGTCGGGGGTGGTGGTGGAGGGCGAGCGTGTGGCACGAAGATCCATGTTTGTAGCTCCGTGAGAGTGTGCCGGGACTGGGTTCTTGTGTGAACTGGGAGCCTACAGAATTCGGAAAAAAATCATACGCTAAGGTTTTCTGACCTGCCGTAGCTGTAGCAGCTTGCATCGAAAACCGCCATGCTCGCAATCAAGGGGTTGGGGGGAGCAACGGACGAAAATGCACTTAAGCCTGTTAATGCCAAATCACCTTGCATCCCCTGTGTTCCTTTGCATTACGAGCGCCATTGCGCAATACTTTGCGCAACAACTAACCCTCATGACCGGCGTGGCTTGACCATCTGGTTGGAGGGGGAAAAAGCCGGCGCTAGCCGGTTTTTTCGTGTCTGGAGTACGGAAATGCAGGGAACGGAATCCGGCAACGAAATGATCGCGGATCGGTAGTTACCACGGATTATGATGTCGCCAGCCCCCCGACGCGAGCCTTCACCTCTGCTCAACAGTCAGTTCAACCATTCCTTTGCTTGCAAGCCACAACACATGAGGGGACGTCCCGCCCGGCGCAAATTCCGGATGGATAAAATGATCGCCATGACAGGCTTAAGGCTCGCCGACCAAGGCGTTGCGAACACCTTGGCGGCGCGAGGGATGGGAATCGAACAAACCCCCGGCTTATCTCATTGCTCAGGCATGCTGGACAGCTGACGGGCCGCGCACACCAGTTGCTCCAGTTGATGGTGGACCATGGCACGGTCCATTTGCAGCAGGGGCTGGCGACTCCACAACACCCGACCCTGACTCACGGTATCAAACCCCAGCACGGGTTTGCAGATGTCCTGGCTGAACAGGTTTTGCTCTTCGACCGGGGCGCGTTCGTCCGGCGTCACGCTGACGAACATCAGCAGGTAACCGACCGGGTGCTCGGTGAGATGGCAGACATGCCTGTCGAGTTGCAGGCTGGTGATCGGATCGATGGTCGAGGGGGCGGGCAGTGACAGTGAGAGATAGAGCTGTTTGATCGCTGCTTGAAAGTGCACGGTCATGATGATTTCCGAGGGCTAAAAGAGCGCATTAAAGCAGTACGAAAAATCGCTAACTATCAGCCACGGTTGGACTTTTTTAACTTTGGTGAAGAGTTTGCCGAGCGGGCAGCGCTGTAAAAAAACACGACCAATCCTGATAGGTCGCCCCAGTAAATCTTCCTAGACTTCCCGGCAAATCAAGGGCAATACAGGAGGAAACTATCTTGCAGATCAACTCGCTCGCTCATAGCCACGGCACATTCCCAACCACGGCTCCTGGCCTACAGGAAGTCCGGCCGGGCAACCTGAGTGCTCGTCCGGTCGACACCAACCCGGCTGCAAAACTGCTCGCAGGTCGCCATGAGTCACCCCAAGGCGGTGGCCTGCTCTCACGTATCCTGACCCAGATCGTCCGACCGTTTGCGGCGGTGCGGGAGTGGATCGGCCACTTGCTGGGTCACAACACCCCGCGTGCCCCGCAGGCGGCACCCCAGCTCCAGCCGCCGCCCCTTTCTGCGGCGGAACTCAAATTGATGATGCAGCAGACGGCCCTCAAAGCAGCGCCCAATGGCTTGGCCAAGGCGGTTCAGCTGGCGGATGTCACTGGCGCGAATCTGCTGGAAAAACACAGCGCGCTTGCCACCGGCAATGGCGCCTTGCGCTCCGTGGCCACCGCCTTGAAAGCCGTCACGGACTACTCGCAGAACGCTGACAATCGTTTGGCGGCGACCACGCTGCTGGCACAGAAAGTGGCGGGTATTTCCTTGCAGCAGTGGGCCACGATCGGCGGACACGCCAGCGCTTGGCTGCTAGAGGCAACCGCACCGCAGTTGGCGCAAGCCGCGCAGCAATTCAATCAACTGGCCAGCAGTGTCAGCCAGCTGGAGCAGATGGTCGGTCGGGAATTGAGGGGCGAGCCCGTGACTTCACCGCCCGCCGATAAATTGGCCGATACGCTGCTGGAGCATTTTGGTCTGGAGGCCGAGCAGTATCTGGATGAACCCAAGCAGGGCCAGGTGCCGGCCTTCAGCGATGGGGAGGTGATGGCCATCGGGCTCTACACCAATGGTGAATATCAGGCGTTGAACCGCGTTTTGCGGGCCGGCGAGGCGCTGAATCAGGGCCAGGCGGCCATTGTCGAAGGGTTAAGCTCGGCTTTCGGCAATATCAACGCTGACGAGACCGTCATCAAGACCTTCCGCGGTACCCGCGGTGGCGATGCGTTCAGCGCAGTTGCAGAGGGCCAGAAAGGTCAGGACGCGGGCTACCTGTCGACGTCCATGAGTGCGCAGACCGCCAAGGATTTTGGTAGCCATGGCACCCAGTCGACCGTGTTCGGCAAGTCCGGGCTGGATGTTAGCGCTGTCTCGATCGAGGCAGACGAGCAAGAGATCCTCTACAACAAGGATACCGAGATGACCGTGCTGTTCAGCGCCAAGGACAGCCAGGGCGTGACCAAACGCGTGCTGGAGGAATCTGCGTTGCCCGCAGACAGTGGACGTCAGAAGGGTTTGCTCGAGGCGCTGGACTTACCCGCCGTACCGAAGGCGCCGACAGGTGATGCACTGAATCAGGACTCGCGTTTGAGGCTGCGTGGCCTGGATTTGGCCTGATTCGGTTGCTTGCGTCCTGAAGCACAATCTCGAGCTGATGTTCGTCAACGGCACTCGGCAGGCCCTGTTCAGGCAGCCGCCGAATGCCCGGCCCGAGCAAATCTTTGGGGGCGCGTCGTGCCCACCTTCCAATCCTTCGCGGCGTCCAGATTGGCGCTGTGTATCCGCCTGCGATGACCGCAGGATCGGCATGATATTGCCCGAAGGCGTCAAAAGTCCGAGCAAGCCGAAGGCGGTTCAGAGGGCGGGGGGCGGAGTCTGTTGTTGGCTGTCGAGCCAGCGCAGGACTTCGGCGGTGGTCTGGATCAGGTTGGCGGGAATGTACTGGTCGACATGGCCATCCTGATACAGCGCCCGGGCCAGAGGCACGCGTTGCAATACGGGAATGCCCTCTTCCTCGGCGATGCGCCGCACTTGCAGGGCCAGTGCCTCGGTGTGTTTCAACGTGACGACTGGTAGCGGCGTCTCGCCCTTCACGTAACGGATGCCAATGGCGATGTGGGTGGGGTTGGCGACAATCACCGAGGAACGCTTGACGTCGGCACGCAGATTGCTCGACTGCAACTCCTGGTGAAACTGACGCCGTTTGCTTTTGATCTCCGGGCTTCCTTCCATCTCTTTGTATTCGCGTTTGACCTCATCCTTGCTCATGCGCAGTTGTTTGTTGTGCTGGTAACGCTCGAAGGCATAGTCGAGCGCCGAGATCAGCACGAACCCCACGCCGCAGACCAGCAGCAATTGCTCAAGCAGCAGGCCTATCACCGGGGCAATGCAGCCTGGGCCGCAGCCGGGCAGCCTGATCAGGGAGTCGAGGTTGTCGGCCAGGGTGATCCACACCAGCAACGACAACAGGGCCACTTTGATGATCGACTTGAGGAAGTCCACCAGGCTGCGGATCGAGAAAATCTTCTTGGCGCCTTCCACCGGGTTGATCTTATTCAGGTCGGGCTTGATCGACTCGCCGCTGAGCAGGAAACCGTACTGCGCCAGGTGCGCCGCGATGACCACCAGTGCCGCGACGGCCAACAGCGGCAGGCAAAGGTAGACCATCTCCTGCAAGAGGTTTTCCAGCATCAGTTGCAACGCCAGCCCGAAAGGCTGGTTCAGGTAGGTCTCGGGCATCAGCATCAGTTGCCCCAGGTGTTCCATGTAGTACTCGGAAAAACTCATGAGCGTGGCGATCAACGACAGGATCAGTACGGCCGACACCACTTCCTTGCTTTTGACTACCTGGCCCTTGGTGCGCGCATCGCGCAGTTTCTTTGGCGTGGGTTGTTCGGTCTTTTCGGCACTCATGGTGTCTCCAGTACCGGGCGCAGTTGACTCAGTGGGTCGAGTGCGATCAGCAGGCTGTCATAGGCGTGCTCCATCAACACGTTCAGGTAAATCACCAACAGCAGGCTGGCGACGATGCTCTTGATCGGCATCGCGAGGATGAACACGTTCAGAGACGGGGCGAAGCGACTGATCAGGGCCAGGCCGAATTCGGCCAGAAACATGGCGATCAGCAGCGGCGCCGCCAGCAGTAGGCACAGGCGTATCAGTTGCCCGAACTGACCGTAGAAAAAATCCACCCATTGGCTGCCGATGTACGGGAAGAAGGTCGCGACCGGCCAACTGACAAAGCTCTGAAACAGCGCGCCAAGCAGCGTCAGAAAGGCGCCCCCGGAGAAAAACAGGGTGATCAGGGTTTGCGTCAGCAACAGGCCCGTGGGGCTGGTCTGGCTGCCCAGGGTCGGGTTGAGCGTGGATGCGATGGACGCGCCGCGCTGGTTGTCGATGATGAAGCCGGTCGCCTCGATGGCCCAGAACGGAATTGTGGCGACAAACCCGATCAACAGGCCGAGCAACACTTCCTTGCCGATCAGCATGGCCAGGTCGATGCCGTCGATCGTCATGGGCAGCGTGCCGGCGACAGTCGGGTAGGCAAACAGCGCCAGCGAGCAGGCCACGCCGTTACGAATCAGGCCACCGCCGAGCATCTGTTTGCTCAGGATCGGCATGACCACAAAACAGCTGATGATTCTGGGCAGCAGCAGGGTGTACGCCAGGAGGAGCTGTTGCAGCTCTTGAATGCTCATTGCACGAGGGGGATTTTGAGCAGCGTCAGTTCTGCAAAGGCATACAGCTCGTTACCCATCCATCCCGCGGTGGCAAATAGCGTGATGACCACGGCGATCAGTTTGGCGACAAAACCCAGAGTCTGTTCCTGAATCTGGGTCAGTGCCTGCACGAGCGACACCAGGGTGCCGACGGCGGCGGCCATGAGCACGGTGGGCATGGACAGGATCAGCACCAGCCACAGGCTCTGGCTGGTGAAGTGGAGGATATCGGCGTTGTTCATCCTCAGCCTCCGTAACTGATGACAAGGCCGTGGGTCAGTCGCGCCCAGCCATCGAGCAAGACAAACAGCAGCAGTTTGAACGGCAGGGAAATGGTCATCGGCGAGACCATCATCATCCCCATCGCCAGCAGGATGTTGGAAATGATCAAGTCGATGGCGATGAAGGGTAGGTAGATCAGAAAGCCGATTTCGAAGGCGCGAGTCAGTTCACTGACCGTGAAGGCAGGCAGCAGGATCAGCAGGCTGTCGGGTTCGAGCTGGTCCGCGTATTCGCTCGGCCAGACCTGCCGGGTGCTGTCGACGAAGAAAGCGTGTTCGCGGGGCTGGATCTGTTTCTTCAGAAAGGCCCGGTACGGTTCCATGCCCTCGTCGAGGAACTGCTCCACGGATTCGGTCTTGCTCAGGCTCACGTCATGAGTGCGCAAATAGTCGCGGGTGGCAAAACCGATGGGCGCCATCACGTACAGACTCAAGATAATCGCCAGCCCGTACATCGCCATGTTCGGCGGGATTTGCTGTACGCCCAGGGCGTTGCGCAGCAGTGAAAACACCACCGTCAACTTGATGAATGAAGTGGCCATGACCGCAATGAACGGTAGCAGCGCTAGCAGCGCCAGCCCGAAGATCAGGCTGAGTTCGTCAGGCAGTTGAATCATGCGGGCAGGTCCTGCAGCAGGCGGGTGACGCGCACGCCGAGGCGGTCTCGAATACTCACCAGTTCTCCCACGCCCAGGCAACGCTGGTTGACTAAAATCCGCACCTCGCCTTCGAGCGGGGTGGCCAGGTCGATCAACGACCCTGGTTGCAGGGCGGCGAGGGTGTGCAGATCGAGCGTCTGACGTCCCACTTCGAAGCTGATCTGGACCGGGAGCTGATCAAGGCTGGTCAGATCGGGGGTGGTTTCGAGGGGGGCGTCGTTGTGCATGGCGAGCAGTTCCAGTTGAGAGTCGTGGTGGCGAAATCGGGCCCAGGGGCGGCCTTCGACCACGCCGAGCAAAGGGCTGGCCGCGTCGTGGCGTGCTGGCAGCAGCAGAAGGTCTCCCATGGCCAGTGAGTGCAGCTGCGCGGGAAGCAGACAGACCGGCCCCCATTGCAGGGAAAGCCGCAGCGTAACCGCCGTCAGCTCTGCCAAGGGGCGAGCGGGTAGCAAAGCCAGCAGCGCACTCGGGTCACCGTCCAGGCAGATGACCAGGCGTTGCGCGCCGCGTGACAGCGTCAACGCCAGGGTGGGCGTACCTGCACCAGGCTCGGGGTCGCACGGTTGTATGCTTTTCCAGATGAGCCCCGGCAACACGGCACTTTCCAGCTCCAGCAGGGCCAGTTGCAGCGGCGCCGGCAGGCTGCTGAGCGCCGCTTCTTGCAGGTGGGGCTCAAGCCATCCGGCCAGGGTTGCGCTGTGGCACCGCCAGCGCAGGGCCAGGCCTTGCCAGTGAACATGCAACTGCACGTCCAGCTCGTCGGGCTGCGGCAGGATCGTCAGCCGGGCTTCACCGTCTGCGAGCGGGTAACGACTGCGACAACGACTGATTTTTTGTTGCAGGGCCAGTTCCGAGGTCTCGACGCGCGGTAGCATCAAGGTATTCATGAGTCTTGCTCCCACTCGTCATACACGTGCCGCCGCTGCCGTGAACCCTGGTCGCCCCCGTGTTGTTGCTGGGTAAAGGTCAGTTGGATCGATTGCCCGGGGTGTAGCCGTTGCAGGCGTTCCATCAGGTCGCCACGGGCGAGTTGCAGTTGCAGCAGGCTGCCGGTGCTGGCCTGGATTTCGATGTGCACATGGCCGGGTGAATGGGCGAGCTGGACATTGACCTGGCCCAATTGCGTCAGGTTGGCCTGAAGCAGCGTGGTGCTGCCAGTGCGGGAAACGCCGGTCTGGATGTGCAGTTGCAGCGTCTGTACCAGTTTGCCGAGGTCTTTGCTGAACAGCGGTTGCTCGGTGGTGTTCAACAGACGTGCCAGCAGCCTGTCACCAGGGGTCTGGCCGAAGCTCGAAGAGGATTTCAGGGCTTCGATCAGGGAGTCGAAGGTCGGCTGTTCGTCACGTTCGCCGCAGGTGTCGTGGTGCTCCGAGGGCGCTTGGGCGCCTGAACCGGTGGCGTGCGCGCCCGGCTTCACGGGCAGACACTGCTCCGGGTTTTCCACGGCAGTCGTGGCGCTGTTGCGGTGATTTGTGCCGGGTGTGGGGCGGTCCGTCGATGGCGGTGGCGCCATGACAATGCCCACGTGAGGCTGGGGTGTGGGCGGTTGTTCGGGCTCGGGCTTTTCCAGGGGCTCCTTCTGGGCGGCCTCTTGATCAGATGCGGCGGTTTGCGGCGCGGTGCCTGGGACATGCGGTCGACGGATAATGTCGCGCTCGGTCGCGGTGAACGGCTCGGCCTGCTCGTCGTCATCGTCCAGTGGCCGCGACGAAGGGGGGCGAGGCGTTTTGTCCGGGTCGCGGACATCGAATTTGCGGGCAACATCGGCACGGCGCTTTTCGCCCGCATCAGGGTTGCTGTTCAGCACCCGTTCGAATTCGGCCTGGCGGTTCTTGTCGGCTGCCGCGGGTACCGGGACCGGTGACTGTGCAAGGGGATCCTGCGTGATGTCCGGTGGAAAAATTCTACTCATGAAACAGCCTCGACACCGCGGAACTCCTCGAGCTCCTGTTCTTCTTTGAACTCAAGCAGCATCCGCTCCTCGGCGAGGGCATGACGGTTCAATTCGTTGAATTTTTCGACCTGTTGCTGAGCCTCCCGCAACTGGCGCCGACTCAGGTTCAGGCGCTCGCGTTCCTGGGTCAGGTTTTGGGTGCGCTCGGCAATGGTCTGTTCCAGCGCCGCTTGCTTTTCGCGCAGGCGTGCCACCTGTTGCTGCCATTGCTCAAGCTTTTTACGGTTCATGGACTCCGCCTTGCAGAGGTCAAACAAGCGGCTTTCTTCGGCCTGGCACCACTGTCGGTACTCCAGGTGTTCAGCTTTCGCGGACGCCTGGGCTCGGTGTGCCTCGGCGACCCGCAGCTCCTGGCGTTGCAGTCTCTGTTCGGCGCGCTCGACACGCAGGCGCTTGATGCGCAACAAGGTGGGCAGGGTCATCGGGTCAGGCTCGCGAGCTGTTCAAGGCAGTGCGGCAGGTCACTGGATTCATGGGTGCCCTGGCGTAACCAGGCACGGATCGCATCCATTTTTTCGATGGCACGGTCGGCTACGGGGTCCTGACCTTTCTGGAATTCGCCGATTTTCAGCAGCAACTCGACTTCTTCATACCGGGCTAACCACTCGCGCAACTGGCTGGCGGCGTTGCGGTGTTCAGGGGGCACGATCTGGTTCATCACCCGGCTCACCGAGCGCAGCACGTCGATGGCCGGGTAATGGTTGGATGCGGCCAGCTTGCGCGACAGGATGATGTGCCCGTCGAGAATCGAACGGGTTTCATCCGCCACCGGCTCGGTCATGTCGTCGCCTTCGACCAGCACCGTGTACAACGCGGTGATGGAGCCTTTGTCCGATTGGCCGGCGCGCTCCATCAACCGGGGCAGGGCGGCGAATACGGAGGGCGGGTAGCCGCGTCGGGTTGGCGGTTCGCCGGCAGCCAAGCCGATCTCGCGCTGAGCCCTGGCAAACCGCGTGACCGAGTCCATCAGCAGCAGGACGCGTTTGCCCTGGTCGCGGAAGTACTCGGCAATCGTGGTCGCGACAAAACCTGCCTTGGCGCGCTCCATGGCCGGCCGGTCCGAGGTGGCAACCACCAGTACCGAGCGTTTGAGGCCCTGTTCCCCAAGGTCGGACTCGATGAATTCGCGCACTTCACGTCCCCGCTCACCGACCAGCGCCAGCACGATGACGTCGACGTCCGCGCTGCGCATCAAGGTCGCCAGCAAGGTACTTTTACCGCCGCCGGCCGCCGCGAAAATCCCCATGCGCTGGCCTTCACCGCAGGTCAGCAGGCCGTCGATGCTGCGCACACCGAGGGAGATCGGTCGCTCGATCAGGTTGCGGCTCATGGGGTCGGGTGCATCGCGGTACACGGGATACCAGGCGGCGGGTTCACCCAGGCTGATCCCGTTGAGTGGCTGGCCGAGGCCGTCAAGCACCTGGCCCAGCAAGTGATCGCCCACGCCGACCTGATGCATGGTACCGGTCGGGCTGACTTCAGTGTTCGAGGAAATGCCGAGCATTTCACCCAGCGGGGTCAAGAGTGCCTGGTGCTGCTGGAAACCAATCACTTCAGCCATCAGCGACAGCGAGTGATCCGGGTTGCGCAGTTGGCACAGCTCACCTACGCGCACACCCGGCACCACCGCTTTGAGCAGTGTGCCGGTGACCTGAGTGACCCGTCCGCGAATTTGAATCAGCCGACATTTATCGATGGCCTGCTGCATCTGGCCGGTGATGTGTTCCAGTGAGAGGTGCATGGTCGGCCTGGGCATAGGACGGGTGGCCACTATAGATAAAGGGTCGCTTCGGTAATTTCAGTCGCGGTCGCAAGTTTTTAGAAATTGGTTGGCGCAAGGCCTAAAAAAATGCGACCGATTTTGGCAGAGGCCCCGGCGGCCGAATTTCTACAATGGCCCCACACACCACCGTTGTCTGCAAGTGAGTGCCCCTATGGCCAATATTCAGAGCGTCGTCCCGGCGGCGTCGTTGCCGGATCGACAGACCGAGCCGACCATTGTGCGTGATGGCCGGCTGACCGGCAGTTTTCAGGGGGAACGTGTGCAGTACATTTCCACCAGCCAGTCGATGGCCGACTCCGCGGAAGAGCTGACGTTCGTGTTTTCCGAGCGGGTCGAGAAGTCGCTGGCCAAGCGTAGCGTCAGCGATGGTCAGGCACGGCTGAGTGAAATCCTCGAGATGCTCGATGAATACCTCAAGAAAGTCCCGGATCTTGAGTCCCAGCAAAAACTCGAAGCCCTGGTTGCGCACCTTGGCAGCGGGCAGTTGAACAATCTGGCGCAGCTCAAGGCTTATCTCAAGGGGTTCTCCCGCGAGATCAGTCATCAGTTTGTCGCCCTGTCCCATGCGCGCCAGGAACTGGCCGGCAAAACCGACGCCCAGGCGATGGTCGAGTTGATTGACCAGGCGCTGCTGGAAATGGCCCAGGAACACGGCCACGCCATTGAACTGGGCTTGCGGATCGGGCCGCTGGCCAGGGAAGTCGCAGAGCAGGGTGTCGGCGATATCCAGTCACTGCGCGACACCTACCGCGATGCCGTCATGGACTATCGTGGCCTGGCGGCGGCCTGGAATGACATTCATGCGCGCTTTGGCAGTTCGACCCTCGAAGGTGTGACGGGGTTTCTGATGAAAGCCTTGAGCGCCGATCTCGACAGTCAGCAGACCCGGCTCGACTCGATCAAGCTCGAACGGGTGATGAGCGACATGCACAAGCTGCGTGTGTTGACGGGCATGGCGGATCAGGTCAATGCACTGTGGCAGGCACTGGTAACGGGGGAGCGGGGTCATGGCATACGGGCCTTCTGACCTGATGGGAGGGCTGATCAGCCTGATCGACAAGCGCTGGGCCAGCGTTCAGGACGTGCAGCAATTGATCGTGCCGCTGGCGATCATGGACGCTGCGCGCCAGATCCATTTCTTTCGCGAGATCAAGCGTCTGATCCGACTGATCCCCACGGAAATTTTTACCGATGAGGAGCAGCGTCAGAACCTGCTCAATGCCTGTCAGCTCGCGCTGGACCTGGCCATCGACCAGGAAGAAGACGGATGGCGAGCACAATGAGTAAACGACATGCACTGGGTTGACCAGGCAGTGGCGCAGTTTTGTCAGGACCTGGGGGTGGCCGTACCGGCTCCGGCGGGGGCACTGATTCAGCTGGAGTTCGAGCAAACCGGCACGCTGCAACTTGAGCGGCATGATCGCAAACTGACCCTGTGGCTGGCCGTGGACCTGGAATGGCATCAGGTTCACCAAGGCGTGATTCGTGCCCTGGCGCTGACCTTCAGCCGCACCGGGCCGCAGTTGCCGTTGCGTTGCGCGTGGGCGGCCGACGCACGCCTGTTGCTGCTGATTACCTTGGATGAGCGCCGCGTCACCGCTCCGGTGTTGCATCAGGCGTTACGTACCTTGAGCTCGACGCGCCACGCGGTGCTTGAGCCGTGAGTCGGATCAGCGCCCCGCACATCGGCATCGAGCGCCTGACCGAAGTCGGCGATCAGCATCAGGCATCGGGCTTGCCCGAGCGCTATGTACTGCCGCCCGATGGGCACTCCATCGAGGCTCACCTCGACAATCTCTATCCGGCGGACCTCGCTGGGCGTCGCTTGCTGGCGTTTGCCTGTCCCCAGAAGAGCTTTCACGAGTTGCTCCGGCCACAGGCGTTTCGTCAGGCCCTGACAGACCTCAAGCAGCAAGTCTCTTCATCCGATACGCCCGAGTTTCAGGCGGTGTCGGCGCTGCTGCAAGCGCGCAGCGAAGATGAATACTTGCTGCAGATGACCCTCCATTTGCTGCACAAGGTATGAGCTTCATGATGTTGAAACCGGTACAGCACAACCTGCTGCTACTGCTTGGCTGGCTACAGTTGCAGTGCGGCCAGCCAGCTCGTGCGCGGATATTCCTTGAGGCCGTGCTGGCTGTTGAACCGGCCCACCGTCAGGCGCGTCGGGCGTTGGTGGTGGCGTTGTTGCAGCTGGAGGAGGGGGAGCTGGCCGAGCGTCAGTGCGAGCGGTTGCTGACCCAAGGCGAGAAGGACGTTGCGTTGTGGGACTGTGTCAGCCGTGCGTGTCAGTTGCAGGGGCGAATTGCCGATGCGCGCGTCGCTTTCGAACGGTTCTTGAGTCAGCGGGAGTCCCATGAAGGCGCTCTCTGATTTTCTGAGGCGGGTGGGCGAACGTCAGGACATCATGCTGGCGGTGATGCTGCTGGCCGTCGTGTTCATGATGATCCTGCCGCTGCCACCGTTCCTGCTGGACATCCTGATTGCGATCAATATCACGGTGTCGATGGTGTTGATGATGATGTCGGTCTACATCAGCTCACCGTTGCAGTTCTCGGTGTTCCCGGCAGTGTTGTTGATTACCACGTTGTTCCGGCTGGCGTTGTCGGTCAGTACCACGCGGATGATTTTGCTGGAGGCCGACGCCGGTCAGATCGTCTACACGTTCGGCAACTTTGTCGTGGGCGGCAACCTGGTGGTGGGCTGCATCATCTTCCTGATCATCACCATCGTGCAATTTCTGGTGATCACCAAAGGCGCCGAGCGTGTCGCCGAGGTCAGTGCGCGGTTCTCCCTGGACGCCATGCCCGGCAAGCAGATGAGTATCGACGGTGACATGCGGGCCGGCGTCATTGATGTCAACGAGGCGCGTGATCGGCGGGCGGTGATCGAGAAAGAGAGCCAGATGTTCGGCTCGATGGACGGTGCAATGAAGTTCGTCAAAGGCGATGCGATTGCCGGCTTGATCATCATCTTCATCAACATTCTGGCGGGTATCACCATCGGCGTGACCCAGAAGGGCCTGAGCGCTGACGATGCGTTGCAGCTCTATTCGGTGCTGACCATCGGCGATGGCATGGTCAGCCAGGTGCCGGCCCTGTTGATCGCCATCACAGCCGGGATCATCGTGACCCGGGATTCGTCGGATGGCGCTTCGGATCTGGGCAATGACATCGGCGACCAGGTCGTGGCGCAGCCCAAGGCGTTGCTGATCGGCGGTGTGCTGCTGGTGTTGTTCGGGCTGATTCCGGGGTTTCCGACCGTGACTTTCATGCTGCTGGCGGCACTGGTGGGCGGGGGCGGTTACTTCATGCTGTGGCGTCAGCGCGCACTGGCCGCCGAGGGCAGTTCCGGGGACTTGCCGAGCTTGTTGGCGCAAGGCGCAGGTGCCGCCTCTTCGGCCAAACCCAAAGCCAAGCCGTCGGGCAGCAAATCCAAAGGCTCGCGGCTGGGGGACAAGGAAGAGTTTGCCATGACCGTGCCTCTGCTGATCGATGTGGACGCGAGCATGCAGCGGGAGCTGGAGGCATTCGCCCTCAATGACGAGCTGGTGCGGGTGCGCCGTGCGCTCTACCTGGACTTTGGCGTACCGTTTCCGGGTATCCACCTGCGCTTCAATGAAAGTTTGAAGGACGGCGAGTACTTGATTCAGTTGCAAGAGGTGCCGGTGGCCCGTGGACGCTTGCGCAGCGCACGGTTGCTGGTGCAGGAACGGGCCAGTCAGTTGGAGCTGATTGGCGTGCCGTTTGACGAAGGTGAACCGGTACTGCCGGGCCAGCCGACGTTATGGGTCGCGGCCGAGCATGAGGGGCGGCTGCAGCGATCCGGTTGCGCGTTCCTGAGCATGGATCAGGTGCTGACCTGGCACCTGTCCCACGTGTTGCGCGAGTATGCCGAAGACTTCATCGGTATCCAGGAAACCCGTTACCTGTTGGAACAGATGGAGCCCAGTTATTCGGAACTGGTGAAGGAAGCCCAGCGCATCATTCCCTTGCAGCGCATGACCGAAATTCTCCAGCGCCTGGTGGGTGAGGACATTTCGATCCGCAATCTGCGGGCGATTCTGGAGGCCATGGTGGAGTGGGGGCAGAAAGAGAAGGATGTGGTGCAACTGACCGAGTACATCCGCAGCAGCCTCAAGCGCTACATCTGCTACAAATATTCGAGCGGCAACAACATCCTGCCGGCTTATTTGCTGGATCAACTGGTGGAGGAGCAGATCCGTGGAGGCATCCGCCAGACCAGTGCCGGCAGCTATCTGGCGCTGGACCCGGCCGTCACCCAATCTTTCCTCGAACAAGTCCGGCAGACCGTCGGCGACCTCTCGCAGATGCAGAGCAAACCGGTGCTGATCGTTTCGATGGACATCCGCCGCTACGTGCGCAAGCTGATTGAAGGTGACTACTACGGCTTGCCGGTGCTCTCGTATCAGGAGTTGACCCAGCAGATCAACATCCAGCCGTTGGGCCGGGTTTCGTTATGACCTGCGAGCCGTAGACCGGCGGCGGCAGGCGCGGGTTATGACAGCTGCCCCGATGTGCTGGCCGAGGCGGTTCTCGCGATCTATCGCCATTGGGCCGGTGCCGCCGAGCCGTCCGGGCGGTTCGAATGGGCGGCCGGGCGAGTGTGTTCACTGCAATCGATGAGAAAACGACAAAAAATCGACCGTACCTGACAGGAAGCCAGGCGTCCTGTCCCTACTATAGGAACCAAGGACATGTACGACGAACCCTACGCCACAACCCTCCAGGCCGCTGAGCAGGCCATTGATGACAACGAACATCGCGCGCGCTTGCTCACGGAAATGTGGGAGGGCCTCGGGCTGCCTGCGCAGGCCTGTGACCGGATCTTTCGGTCGCAGAATCAGGCGCTGGTCCAGGTAGCGGAACAGGAGCTGTTGCAGGAAGTGCAACGGATGCGGATCAACCGTCCACCGGTTGCCGATGAAGGGAAACGACTGCGTCGTCCGGCGTCGATGCGTGGACTTCTGGTGTAAGGACCCCTTATGGACATTAGGCTTTACCGGCAAGACCTGCCGGCGTTTCTGATCGGATTGCAGAGAGCTCCCGACGACCAACTGCGCGGGCGCGACACCGAAGCCCTCAACGCGCTCAAGGACCTGATCAGCCGTCGCAATGTCACCTTTACCCATGACGGGCGGACCTTGTCGCAAGCTCAGGTCGAAAAGCTGTTGGCTTACTTTCTGCCGCCCAAGCCGATCATCACGGGCGGGCTGTATGAGCTGCAGCTCAAGTCCGGGCTCGAGTCGGTCAAACAACGGATCAATCAGTACGCCGATGCGAAGTCGGGACAGCCTTGGCCGTTGGACGCGTTCCTGACCAAGGCGCATTTCGGGCTGACCAGTGACCGGATCGACGATGACGTGCGGGGCGTTTATGAAGAGGTTTTGCTGATACAGGACGGCAAGCGCACCGCACTGCGCGATGACCTCAAGTTGCTGACCGCCGAACTCAACATTTACAGCAAGATCCAGTCGCAGATCAACGCGAATCTGGCCGCCAAAAAAGAAATCGAAATCGAGCCTGGGCTCAACCTGTTCGATCGCACCTTGTACGGCTACCCCGACGAAGAGACCTGGCAGACGAGCGCGGAATACAAGCTGCTGACAGGGCTCGATACCTACCGCGCCGGCACACCGCTGAGCGTCAAGAGTTTTCTCACTGGCGCACCGAAGGAAAGTGGGGCGATGAAGCCCGGTGACTTGCTCAACAAGTATGAGTTCAAGGAGGAGAACAACCCCATCGCTAACTTCGCCACGACGGTGGGCGACCGTTCCCGACCCATCAACGACAAAGTCAGTGAAAAAACCACGCTGTTGAACGATGTCAGCTCTCGCTACAACTCGGCCATCGAGGCCTTGAATCGCTTCGTTCAGAAGTACGACGGCGTGATGCGCGACATTTTAAATGCCATATAGGAACGGTTGATGAGTCAGCAAGAACACGATGTGTCTGAGGAACTCGAGAAGGAACTGGAGGCGTTTTTGCGCGATGGCGGCACGCTGGCCATGCTCAGGAACATCTCCAGCGACAGCCTGGAGCAGCTCTATTCCCTGGCGTTCAATCAATACCAGGCCGGCAAGTGGGAGGACGCCCACAAGATCTTTCAATCGCTGTGCATGCTCGATCACTACGACGTGCGGTTCTTCCTCGGCCTGGGCGCATGCCGGCAGTCCATGGGGCAGCTTGAGCAGGCCTTGCAAAGCTTCAGTTATGGCGCGCTGATCGATATCAACGACCCCAGATTTCCATTTCATGCTGGCGAGTGTCACCTGCAGTTGGGTGATCTCGACGGGGCCGAGAGTGGCTTCTACTCGGCTCAGGCCTTGGCCGCAGCACTGCCGGCGCATTCGGTTTTGGCCGAACGTGCCGGCGCCATGTTGGAAGCCGTATTAGCGAGAAAGGATCAACATAATGAATCCGATAGCGTTTGATCGCGTTGCGCTGACCACGGGGAGCGTTTTTGCGAGCGACCCGGTGGTTGCGGCGCGCAATGACCGAGGGGCCGCTGCGCTCACGGTCACCCGGGTCGAGGCCGATGGTCGCTCGGTCGCTGCGTCTCGAGGTGTGCAACTGACCGCGCCGCTGGCGGCCAGTCAGCAGCGTCTGGAGGCCAGCACTCGGACGGACATCAACCGCCTGGTGCAGTCCGTGCGTCAGGATAGTGTGCTGGCCCAGCGGTATATTGCCGAAACCACGCGGCTGGGGGTGGCGCGGCTCAGCTCGATGGAAGATTTCGAGATTGAACTGGCCAAGCTGACCGGCGAGCTGGAGTCCACGCAGAAGAAGCTCAAGCTCGAAGAAATCAAGCAGGCGCGTGAGCAGAACCTGCAAAAGATGGAGGAAAACCAGAAGAAGATCAAAGAGTCGACCGAGGCTGCGGCACAAGCCCAGAAGTCTGGTCTGCTGAGCAAGATTTTTGGCTGGATCAGCGCAATTGCATCGATCATCGTCGGCGCAATCATGATCGCGACAGGCGTCGGTGCGGCCGTCGGTGCACTGATGATCGCCGGTGGCGTTATGGGCATCGTTTCCCAGTCGGTACAGCAAGCGGCAAAAGACGGATTGATCAGCAAAGAAGTGATGGAAAAGCTCGGACCGGCTCTGATGGGGATTGAAATCGCCATCGCCGTGATCGCTGCAGTCGCCAGTTTTGGGGGGGCTGCCGTCGGTGCAGTCGCCAAGTTGGGAGCGAAAATTGGTGGCAAGGCTGCCGAGCTCACCGCCAGCCTCGCCAGTAAAGTGGCGGATGTGGGAAGCAAGTTCGGCAATGTCGCGAGTCAGTCGATTTCCCATGGCGCCAAGCTGGGCGTGCAGATTTCCGATGTGACCCTGGATGTCGCCAACGGTGTGACGCAAACCACCCACTCGGCGTTGCAAGCCAAGGCCGCGGACAAACAGGCCGATGCGCTGGAGGCGCGTTCCGAGCTCACTCAGTTTCAGACGGTTCTGGACAAGCTGAAGGAAGAGCTCAGTCGCATGGTCGAGTCCTTTTTGCAGGTCATGGAGCTGATTTTCCAGATGATCAATGCCAAGGGCGACAGCCTGCATAACCTATCCAGCCGTCCTGCGGCCATCTGAGGAGTGCATCAATGAACATTGACAAAGGTTATGCCGCTCAAGGGGCAAATCCGATCGGCAACCTCCAGCCATTGGAAAAAAACCAGTCGACCGCCAAGGGTGAAACGGTTCACAGCGCGGGCATGGTTCCGGTTGGTGAATCGAGGAAGGGGCTGGGCGTCGACCTGCCTGCACCGCGTCAGGGGCTCAACGTTGGCGGTCTGAGTAAGGTCAGCAGTGAACTCGATGGCAGCGTGGAGCTGATGGTGCTGCTGTTTCGCATCGCGCAGAAGGCCCGCGAGCTGGGGATCATGCAGCGTGACAGCGAGAACACATCGATCATCAACGCGCAGAGATCCCAGGTGGACGAAATGCGTGCCGGTTCCAAGTTGATGATCGCCATGGCGGTGATCTCCGGGGTGATGGCCGTAGGGTCGGCTATTACCGGTGCCATTGGCGCGATCAAGAACGGCAAGGCGATCAGCCAGGAAAAAATGCTGGAGAAAAACATCTCCGGGCGCAACGAATTGATCGACGCCAAGATGCAATCGCTGGGCAAGGCTTCGGACGCCGATCGCACCGAAATCGGCAAGATCTGGGCCAAGGACCAGGCGGCGGACGCGAGTGCGCTCAAGCTGACCGGGCAGGGAGTGGATAATCGCAATGCCAAGCTGCAAAGCTTCAACGGTGTGAGCCAGGCACTTGGGCAAACGGCCAACACCTCGGTGCAAGTCGAACAAGCGGCGATTCAGGCCGATGCCAAGGAAGATGAAGTCAATGCGTCGGTCGCCCAGAGCGAAAAGCAAAAAGTCGAAGATCAGTTGAGCTACAACGCCAACTTCATGAAAGAGCTGCTGCAGTTGCTCCAGCAGTACACCCAGAACCACAACCAGGCGTGGCGGGCTGCCGCCGGCGTCGCCTGATGTGAGGGTGTTGTAGGAAAAAACGCAGGGTGTGGCTTTTCTGCTTCATCACCCATTACCGGGAAAGACGTTTTTGATCTTCATGAACAAGAACGCGCTATCCCGGTACTCCATCCGCTTGATGACCTTTATTCGATGCCCCATTCCTTCCAGCTGGCCTGTGCAACGGTCAGCGAACCCGGCCTCATGATGCCGTGCCAGTATCCCGTTTAGCCGTTTGGTGAACTGGACCAGGGCGGGCATTTCTCGTTCATGAGCGTGGCACAGCCATTGCGTCGCGCGAATTCATCCATGACCAGGCGCCATCACGACAACCCACTCGTCTGAGTAAAACGCTGAGGCGTCTCCCGCGATCAGGAATGCGTAGTTATGAACGGTTCGCTCGCTTGCTTGAAGAACCTTTTTTCTTAAAAGAAAAGCCCGTCAGTGACAAAACCCCGGCATGGCGGGTGCTAGCATTCGCCTAGCTCGAGGAGACATGCATGGATTTGAGTATCAAGGTCAATCGGCTGCTTGCCGAATTTGCCAATCGCAGTGGCCTTCCCGCCTTGTCGCTGGATGAAGAGGGGGTAGCAAGCCTGCTGTTTGATGAACGGTTGGGCGTGACGTTGGTATTGCTGGCCGAGCGCGAGCGACTGGTCATGGAAGCGGATTTAGCGGGAATCGAGACCTTCGGTGACGGAATTTTCCGGCAACTGGCGAGTTTCAATCGACGCTGGTATCGCTTCGACCTGCATTTTGGTTTTGATGAGACCTCGGGCCTGGTGCAGTTGTACGCCCAGGTTCCAGCGGCCGAATTGACCCTGGAGCGCTTCGAAGCCACCCTGGCCAGATTGCTTGATCACGCCGAGTTCTGGCAGCAATTGTTGTTTGAGCATGCCAGTCCCGCCCAGGCGACATCCAGACCTGCCGGTATGAGGGTTTAAGCAGAGCCATGAAGATAGACAGCGCTGGTCTTTTACCAGCAGCCACGATCGATCGTGCGCAAGTGCCGGGAAGCTTTGCCGGACGTTCGCTCAGTCAGGTGCCCAGTCGTCAGGAAGGGGTCACCCATGTCGCTGACTTGGGGCGCTGGCTGGCGACGCAGGTCGGAGCGGATCAACAGAATGAGCGACAGTTACAGCGCTTGGCCGATGGCGATAGCGCGCCTCTTTATGAGCGTCAGGTTCGTCGACCATGATCAGAGCGCTGCTTTGCAGCGTTGCTTTGGTCGTGGGCGGCTGTGTCAGTGTGCCGTCAGCGCCGGTATACAGGATGGATGTCAGGGGGCAGGTACGAACGCCAGCGCCGATCACGCGCCCAGCCTTTATCAGTGTGCGGCTTTATGCCTTGACCGAGGGGCAGTTGCGGCTGATTGCCCAGGCCCGTTATCGGGTGACAGCATTGCCGTTGCACTTTGCTTTTCGTGTGACGCCGGTGCAGGTGGCTGGTGAGAGACTGTTGCTGCGTAGCGAGCTGACTTGGCTCGAAAACGGCCCTGTCCAGTCTCGCAGTTGGCAACCTGCTGTACTTGGTAACAATATAAATGTGCGGCTGGAACAGTTGCCTTGTTATCCAGAGTGCACTGTTCTGGTGGCGCCAGAATATCTCTGAAATACTTCGTAGCAATGTTTGACTTATTAAATTCGGTGCGTGCTCCGATACTCTCGCGGCCATATAAAAGTGTCGAGAGTTTAATTAAGCAGGAGGGGTTGCGCTCATTCGGGTCAATGTATCTCGTTCAAGATGGCTGTCGTTGAATTCATCATCGCTTATAGCGTCACGCAGTAGTGAGTAGTGCGTTTTTGTACGGCTCTGCCGGGGCGGTGTGCAAGCGATATATGCAGGTTTGGGGTCACTATAATATGCAAGGTGTCAGCACACTTGGCCGGAAACAGATAAAGCTGTGCCGATGGTCTATCCCTGCGTTTGAGTTTGTATCGAACTGCGAAGAGGGAATTTATATCCTTATCGAGGGACAGCTCACGGTTCAGGATTGTCGTGAGACACTTTGTCTCATGCCGGGCGAACTAATGTTTGCTCGCAGGGGTAACTATATCGTGAGCACGGGCGACCATGATTGTCGATTGCTTTGGATTCCGTTGTCGGTTGGTTTTCTGCAGAACTTTATTCAGCGTTTCAGTGCTTTATTGTGCGAGGTGGAACGTTGGGATGAACCTGGGGTCAGTCTCATCGCGTTCGCCAGTACGCCGTTATTGGCCAATTGCGTCAAAGGGCTGCAAGAGCTGCTGATGCATGAACACCCGCCCATGCTGGCATCGTTACGGATTGAGGAGTTGTTGATATTGTTCGCCTTCAGCCCCCAGGGGCCGGCGCTGATGTCGGTGTTGCGTCAGCAGGGCAGCCGGCATGTCGAAAGATTGCAGGCCTTCATGGAGCAGAACTATCTCAAGGAATGGCGGCTCAGCGATTTTTCTCGGGAGTTCGGCATGGGATTAACGACGTTCAAGGAGTTGTTTGGCTCTGTCTACGGCGTTTCTCCTCGTGCGTGGATCAGCGAGCGGCGTATCCTGTGCGCCCACCATTTACTGCTTAACAGTAAGATGAGCATCGTGGACATTGCGATGGAAAGTGGCTTTTCCAGTCAGTCCTACTTTACCCAAAGCTATCGTCGCCGTTTCGGGTGTACGCCCAGCCGTTCCAGACTGGGAAAAGAATAGCGTCGGACTAAAAAAAAAAGACGTTTTTTGCAAGTTTGGTCCGTTGTCCCTCAGTAAAATTGGTCGCAGTGAAAGACGCTGACGGGTGTGCTACGAAACAAGATAGTCAAGGCAGAGAATGAGCCAAGAAGACCATAATCAACCCCCTCAAGCAGGCCTTTTTGCTGGCCGTCTGGTATCCGTGGTAGGTCAGGATGCCCGCTCTCGGGGCCGAGTCGCAGGTTGTATATCCGGCAGTTTGTATCGTGAATCGGGGATCATCAGTGCGCGGCAGCTGACCTTGTTGCAGCGACTGCTGCCACGTCTGCAACTGGAGCAGCTGTTTCAGTCCAGTTGGCTGCAACGGCGCCTGGCTCGCGGAATACCGCTTGAGCGCGGGGACCTTCAATTGGTGCTGCGTCAGGCCGCCACCCAAAGTAACGACTGGTGCAACTGGTTGGGCGACCGAATCAACCTGGCCTCGCCCCAGGCCATGATCAATTGGGTCTTGCTGCCTGTATACAGCTGGTGGGAAAGCCTGTTCGATGAAGCGATCACCCATTGGCGCGCGGCGCTGATCGAGTACGAAACCCAGGCCCGCCAATTGCGGATCAAGGCGGAGTTCTGGCGCCAGGTGGGCGAAGCCGATTCGCCGCTCGTGCAGCAAGAGTTGGCCAACATTCTGCGCTGTCAGGCAAAGACTGAAGGGGATAAGGCGAACATGGTTCGCGCTCTGAGCGCCGTTTCCGAGCGTGCCCGAGAAGCTTGGCCCAACTGGCACCAAGGCATGGCCGTGTTGCGGACCGAGGGCAGGCTCGACGGCTTTGCGCCCGTGCCGGTGGTGTTGGCCTCCCTGTGGGACTTGCTGGTCAAACTTGACGAGGACGCGCTCGCCGCAGACTCCCTACAGCACTGGTTGCATGAGCGCGGTCTGTGCCAGGCCCGCGACCACTTTTACTGGCAGAGCCCCTGACTGCCGGATACACCGAGGAATCATGGAACATTTACTGACTGGATTGGCCGCACGAACGGGCCAAGGGCTTTTTGTGGCCGATGAAAAAGGTCGCTACCACCTGCGGATCGACGGCCATAGCCTGTTTTTGCAGCGTCAGGGTGCAGACCTTGTGCTGTCCAGTCCGTTGAACTGGCAGGTTCAGGGCCAATCCCCGACGGATCGCGAGGTGTTGCTGAACCTGCTGGGTCAGGTCGCCTGTTGGGCCCGGCGTCATCCCCAGGCGCTGGCAACGGACGAACAGTCAAACCTGATGCTTGAAGCGCGTTTGGAACTGGGCACCCTTGAACTCGACGAACTTGAGCGGGTGCTGGCGGCTCACGTCGGGATACTGGAAACGATCAAGCCGCAGCTGCTGCGTGTAAGCCTGGAACCTCAGTGGAAACAAACATTATGGCGTCCCTGAACGTCTCGCGCTGCTTGAGCCTGGTCTTGGCGTGGGGAGTGGCATTAACCGGGACGGTTCAAGGTCAGGATCTTGACTGGCCTGTCATCCCCTACAACTACGTCGCCCAAGGCGAAAACCTGCGTGATGTGCTGGCCAATTTCGGTGCCAACTACGACGGCTCGGTGATTGTCAGTGACAAGGTCAATGATCAGGTCAGCGGGCGCTTCGATCTCAAGGATCCGCAATCTTTTCTGCAACTGATGGCCTCGCTCTACAACCTCATCTGGTACTACGACGGGGCTGTTTTGTATGTGTTCAAGTCCACCGAAATGCAGTCGCGGCTGGTCAAGCTGGAAGAGGTCAGCGAAACCGAGTTAAGGCAGGCGTTGGAAGCGGCGGGTGTATGGGAACCGCGTTTTGGCTGGCGACCGGACATGAGCGAGCGGCTGGTGTATGTCTCCGGCCCTTCGCGCTACTTGGACCTGGTGGAGCAAACCGCCATGGCTCTGGAAGAGCAACATGCGTTGCGCCGTGAGAAGACCGGCGACCTGGCCGTGGAAGTTTTTCCGCTCAAGTACGCCGTCGCCGAGGATCGGCGGATCAAGTACCGCGAAGACGACATCGACGCGCCGGGCGTGGCGACGATCCTGGCCCGGGTCCTGGGTGACGCCAATGTGGTGTCGGTCGACGGCGGGCAGGACAGCCCGCGGTTGCCGGCACAGCCCGGGCGTGCAGTGGTTCAGGCCGAGCCTTCGCTCAATGCCATCATCGTGCGCGATACCCAGGACCGCATGCCGATGTACCGGCGCTTGATCACAGCGCTGGATCGTCCGTCATCACGGATTGAGGTCGGGTTGTCGATTGTCGACATCAACGCCGAAAACCTCGCCGAACTGGGGGTGGACTGGCGGGTAGGCATCAGTGTTGGCCCGCGCCAGTTGATCGACATCCGCACCACCAGCCAGAACCTCGGCGGGCCAGGCAACTTCAGCCCCGGCACCACGCGAGAGGCCGGCGCCAGCCTGGTAGACAGTCGCGGTCTGGATTACCTGTTGGCCCGGATCACCTTGTTGCAGAGTCAGGGCCGCGCCCAGGTCGGCTCGCGGCCGACCGTGTTGACCCAGGAGAATACCCTGGCGGTGATCGACCACAGCGAAACCTACTACGTCAAAGTGGTCGGCGAGCGGGTGGCTGAACTCAAACCCATCACCTACGGCACCATGCTGAAGCTGACGCCGCGCGTCATCCAGTTGGGTGACAAACCGGAAATCAGCCTCAGCCTGCATATCGAAGACGGTAATCAGAAACCCAACAGCACCGGGGTGGACGGCATTCCCACCATCGCCCGCACCGTGGTCGATACGGTGGCACGCGTAGGGCATGGCCAGAGCCTGTTGATCGGCGGCATCTACCGCGATGAACTCAACGAATCCATGCGCAAGGTGCCGTTGCTCGGCGACATTCCCTACCTGGGAGCGTTGTTTCGCTTCAAGTCCAACTTCACCCGTCGTTCGGTGCGGCTGTTTTTGATCGAACCGCGGCTGATCGACAACGGCGTCGGCCATTTCGTGGCATTGGGCAGCAAGCGTGGCTACATGGATGGGTTGCTCCAGGTGGATGAGCTGTCGAACCAGAGTCTTTCGTTGCAGCAATTGCTCGGCACGACGCAGTGCCAGGTGCTGGGCTCGGCCCGTGAGCTCCAGCAGATAATGGCTTTGAGCGGCAAGGATTCTTCGCTGTCGGCGTGCAGCCTGGGCAATGACATCAACGGTTGGCGCATTTCCGAAGGTGCCTGCGTCGAAGGCGTTGACCAGTGCGTCCGCGCGGCGAAGAAGCCCTGACATGAGCTGGAAAATCCGCTTTTACAGTGGCCTCAATCAAGGGGTCGAGGTGCCACTGGTCGAAGGCCGGGTGGTAATCGGTTCCGACCCATTGCAAGCCGATCTGGTGCTGGTCGATGAGGGCATCGCGCCGATCCATCTGGTGCTGGATGTCGATCCGCAAGGCGTGCGTCTGTTGGAGTGGGCCGAGGGGCATCAGCCGCTTCAGGAGGGCCAGCCGTTGGCCGGCGGCAGTGCGATGCAGGCGCTGGTCCGGCAGGCCTGCGGGCCGTTGCTGTGGGCCTATTGTGCCCAGGAGCGACAGTTTTGCGAACAATTGCCGCTGGCCGCCAGCCCTCAGGAGCGCCGCGCGGTGGCGCCCAGGGCCCATTGGGGTGGGCGACTGATGCTTGGGGTCAGCGTGTTGTTGCTGGTCGGTGTGGTGGGTGTGCTCGGCGCCCCATGGTCGGGGGGGCGTGGCGGTATGACCAGCGAGGACCCGGTCGTAGCCTTGCGCAGTTTTCTGCGTGAACGCCAGTTTCAGCATGTGCAGGTCGGTGAGTGGCAGGGCAGCGGTAATGTTCCGCTCACCGGTTACCTGGAAGACAACCGCACGCGGCTGGCGTTGCAGCAGTACCTGGAGCGCAGCGGCCTGACCTATCGGCTCGACGTTCGCAGCATGGAAGAGATTCGTCAGGGGGTGGAGTTCATCCTGCAGAAATTCGGTTACCGCCAGGTGCGCACCGCCAATGCGGATCAGCCCGGCTGGATCCGTCTGACCGGTGAACTGGCGCTGGAGGACGAGCACTGGTTGCAGATCGAAAGCCTGCTCAAGGCCGACGTGCCAGGGTTGCAGGGCGTGGAGAACCGCGTTCGGCTGGCGGGCTCGCACCTCAAGCGGCTCGACCAGATGCTCGCTGATTTCGGGCTTGAAGCGGTGCTGGCCTATCAGGACAAAGGCGAGCGCATCGAGTTGCGTGGGCAACTGGATGAGGCCCAGCTCAGTGAGTTCTACAAGTTACAGCGCGAATTTCGTCAGGAGTTCGGTACCCGTCCGGCGCTCGATCTGGTGAGCCGCAACAAGCGCGGCAGCACCGATGATCTGGAGTTCGTGGTGCGTTCGGTGTCCTTGGGAAAAGTGCCGTATGTGGTGCTGGGTGACGGTCAGAAATACCCGGTCGATGCGTCGACGCCGCAGGGCGTGAGGGTGTTGGCAATCAATACTGACGCCGTGATCGTCAGCCGCGGCAAACAACAACTCATCATCAATTTCAAGGGAGAGCCACTCAATGATGACGGCTTTGGAGGAGCGTCTGTGCGCCGCTGACGTGGACTTTGAACAGCAGGTTCGCGCGCAACTGGAACAGGCTCAGGCCAGCGGCAAGCGTCGCCTGATGGGCGGCGGTGACCCGCAGCAATACCGGCAATGGCAGATGGAAGCCCAGGCAGTGGAGGCCGCCATCAGTATTCTCAACACCCTCAAGGGAGCTTCGTGATGGCATCGATCTTTACCAATGACAGCAGCGTCAACACCCTCGACAAAGTCGCGGAAAACCTCAAGGACCAGGCCAACAACGCCAACAAAGAAGTCGGCGATGCCATCGCGGCCCTCAAGGACTCCGCAGACAACCCGGCGCTGTTGGCCGAACTGCAACACAAGCTCAACAAGTGGTCGGTGATCTACAACATCAACTCGACTGTCACCCGTTCGATGAGAGACCTGATGCAGGGCATCCTGCAGAAAATCTGATGATGGACAGTTCATTGAAAGGGCTGATGGCAGAACTAGCCCTGGCCGGTAGCGGCCATCACTGCCACGAAGAAGCCCAGCAGATTGCGAACTGGCTGGAACAGGTCGAGGGGCAGGAGGAGGTCGCGTGCCTGATCCGGCTTTCCAGTCTGATGAATCAAGGGCAGTACCAACAGGCGTTGGTGTTGGGTGAAGGCCAACCGTGGCCGGCACTTGCACCCTGGCTGGCGTTATGTGAATGGCGGCAGGGACTCGGTACGGCGCTGGATCGGCGCCTGGCCCAACTGGCCCTGAGCGAGGACCCTCGGCTGGTGCAGTTTGCCCGCGGCATGCGTGACCCGGAGGGACCATGAACCGGATCGACTCGTTGCCTTCGCAGCCGCCGCTTTATAGTGGGCTGGACACCCGGCCTGTGGCATCGGTCGAGCCCGGTCAGGCGCACGCCTTTGACGTGGCGATGAAAAACCCGCCGGTGTCGTCCAAGTCGTCACCGACCGACGCACCGTTGCAGCTCTGGTTGCAAGGTGCAGACCTGACAACGGCTCTGGCGGGCATGAACCCGCGCCAACAGCGTGAAACCGTCTGGAAGTGGTATCGCCAGGACCTGCCGGATTCGGCGCAAGGGCGTAGGGATGAGTTGCGTATCTGGCTGATGCAAGGTCTGTCGGAGCGTTTGCTGGTGCGCTTCCCGGAACAACAGTTGGGACTTGAGCCGGATCGTCGGGCGCTCAAGGACTTGCTCAGGGAGCAGGCACCGTTTGGCAAGCAGCAGGAAACACTCTTGCTCAACGTGTTGAGCGAGATCAAGGGGGTTGAGGGCAGTGATTACCTGGCAAGCATCGTGCGCCGCGAGTTGCAGATTTTGATCCCCACGAACGCAATGATCGAAAACTTGATGCGCTTTACCCACTCACCCGATTTGGAGTCGTGATGGACGTAAGTCAGATAAGTCAGGCCGCTGTCACCAGCCTCGATGAGCTAAAGGCACCCCAGGCCAGCGCGGGGCACATCGCCGATTTCGAGCGGGCGATGGGCGGCGGGGGCGAGAGCCTTGGGGGCAACCTGCTCAATGAAATCGGACAGATCAAAGAACGTTTTTCCCAAGCCAAGCATGACCTTGAGGTCAAGCTTTCGACCCCCGGTGATGACCCCAGCAGCCTGATGCAGATGCAGTGGTCGCTGATGCGCATCAGCATGCAGGAGGAACTGATAGCCAAGACGGTCGGGCGCATGAGTCAGAACGTCGAAACGCTGATGAAAACCCAATAAGGTGCTGCGTGAAGAGATTCAATCGAACCCTGATGTTGTTGACCGTGCTGTTGCTCGCCGGTTGCAAGGTCGAACTCTATGCCGGCATCAGCCAGAAAGAAGGCAACGAAATGCTCGCGTTGCTGCGCACCGAAGGGATCTGGGCGGCCAAGCAACCTGACAAGGATGGCAAGATCAAATTGCTGGTTGAGGAATCCGATATTGCTGAGGCCATTGATGCGCTTAAGCGCAAGGGCTATCCGCGCGAGAGCTTTTCCACGCTCAAGGATGTGTTCCCCAAGGAGGGGTTGATCTCTTCGCCGGTCGAGGAACGAGCCAGGCTCAATTACGCGAAGGCTCAGGAAATCTCCCGGACCCTGTCGGAAATCGACGGCGTACTGGTGGCCCGGGTCCATGTGGTGTTGCCCGAAGACCGCGACGGTCTGGGCAAGAAGTCTTCGCCGGCCTCGGCGTCGGTGTTTATCAAGCACGCGGCGGATATCCAGCTCGACGCTTACATTCCGCAAGTCAAGCAACTGGTGAATAATGGCATTGAAGGTCTGGGTTACGACCGTATCAGCGTGGTGCTGGTACCTTCGGCCGATGTCCGGCAGGTTCCGCTCGCCCCGCGTTATGACACGGTGTTCTCCATTCAGGTGACAGAAGAGTCCCGCAGTCGGTTGCTGGGGTTGCTGGGGCTGCTGATCGCGCTGTTGTTGGTCAGCAACCTCGGCCAGTACTGGTGGCAGCGCAGCAGGTTTTCATGATGACGTTGTTGCTGACGCCGTACCAATTGAGGTTTTGCCCGGCCCGTTACATTCATCCCACACACGTCCCTCCCTCGCTGACGGGGCTGGCCGACATGCTCGGCCATTGGCGTCGGCACAGCGGAATCAATGCCTGGTTGTTGGCTGAGTGCCAGCTGGACATCGAGTATGAGTTGCCACCGACACTCGGTGGCCTGGTGTTCTTTGAGCAGGCGGCGCTGGAAAAAACACTCGGTTATCTGGGCGCGCTGCTGCATGGCCACGCCATCCGCCAGGTGCTGGACGCGACAAACCTGCGACGGGTTCACGCGGCGGTTGGCGAGGCGGGGCATCGTTACTGCCTGGAACAACTGGAACTGATCATTGGCGCCTGGCCGGACGGCTGGCAGCAATCGTTGCCTGAAGGTGAGCTCGGTGATTGCCTGCGCCAACGCGCACTCGCGTTCTGGCTGCTGGCCTGTGGTGATGCGCCGCCTGGGTTTGCCCGCCGCCTCGCCTTGCGTCTGACGCATTTCGAATCCCCGCCATCCGCCCCCCCAGTGCAATGGACGGTGAGCAGCGCCCAGCGTCCATTGGCTCAGGCGTTGTGCCTGAAAACTGCCCGACAAGTGAGCCCGCAATGCTTCCATTTATTGAAATAAAAGCCTCTGAAGTCCGACTGGCGCCGGATCAGGTCTTGCTGCGCAGTGCCGATTATCAGAACTACCTGACGGCCGGCGAACTGGTCGAAGTGGCCCGCAAGCGTGCCGAGGAAATCGAGCAGGCGGCCCACGACGTCTACGAGCAACAGAAGGCGTTGGGCTGGCAAGCCGGCATCGAAGAGGCGCGCAAGCACCAGGCCACGTTGATTCAGGAGACGCTGTTGCAATGTCAGCAGTACTACCGCGAGGTCGAACAGCAGATGGGCGACGTGGTGCTGCAAGCGGTACGAAAAGTCCTCCAGCACTACGACAACATCGAGTTGACGTTACAGGTGACGCAACAGGCGCTGTCGTTGGTCAGCAACCAGAAGCAGGTGATCCTGCACGTGCAGCCGGATCAGGTGCTTGAGGTGCGCGAGCAGATTTCCCGGGTGCTCAAGGACTTCCCGGAGGTGGGTTATGTCGAGGTTATCGCCGACGCTCGGCTGGACCTGGGCGGGTGCATTCTGGAAACCGAGATCGGCATCATCGATGCGAGTGTCGACGGCCAGCTGGGGGCTCTGGAGGTGGCCTTGAAGCAAACGTGGGTGCAGGGCGCCCGAGCTTCTGCCCCCTTGATTAGCAGCGCAATCGAGGTTCAACCGCTTGAAGTTCTAAATTGATAACAATGTGCTCGATACTGCAAAAGCCAACAACCGATTCCCCTGGTATTGGCTGCTGGAAAAAACCTGCGTTCTATCGTCCAGTAGCACCTCGTCGATAGAGGCGAGACTGGCGAGCTTGGTCCGCAGCTCTTCAAGCTTGTGTCGATACGCGGCGGACTTCTTGCGTTGCGCAATCCACTCTTGTTGTTTCATCACGCATGGCGCGACTAGAGCGACCTTGAGCCTCACGGATATCCTCGCTGGGCGCGCATTGGCGAAAGCGGCGTCCCCAGTCATCTTTTCTGCACAAAAACGCGCCTGAGCGCTAAAGCGATCAGGCGCGACAGGGGTCAGACGTTGAACGCGCGTTTCAACAGCGCTAACGAGCCTGTTTGATCCCACATGGGACAGAACCTGTGCCCGACAGACTCACACGGTCGCCATCGAAATGGCATCCAACCGCGTGCCTGCGGCCATGGGCAGGTGATCTGCCTGTCTGTGCGTCTCGAGCACCGAGCGATCCACCCGTACGGCCAACTCGCTCGTGCCGGATTTTGCGTCGAAGACCACATGTCCGTGTTCATCCACAACCGCTCGCGCAATCGGCAAGCCTTTGGAGAGCAACTCCAGGGGCGCACCTTTGAGTGACTGGCCCGAAGCCAAGGTCAGTTTCAGTTTGATCGTCATCGTTGATCTCCTTATCAGGTACGGGGTGCGTGGGTCGGCTGGTAGTGCTTGAGGAGCAAGTAAGTGCTCCAGCCCCACCAGTCCTCCACAGTGTCGGTATCGTTTAAGTCGTTGACGTCCTTGCGCCGCACGACCTTGTTGCCCTCGACTTTGAACAGGGGTGAAAAGTTGTCCTGCGCAGTGAGTACCGCTTGCAGATCTGGCAGCCGTTTCAATGCCGCAAACTGACCGGCCGACGGTACGATGCCACTGAAGAAGGCCGCGGCGATTTCATCCACCGAAATCTGAACCGCTTGATTTACCTGGGCCCGATTGGCGCTGTCATTGGCGTCGAAATAACGTTTATCGCCGTACATGCGCCATTGATCACCGTTGTCATTGCGCACCTGGAGGCCAAACTTGCTGTCTTCATCGTGCATGAAGCGGCTGATCAGCGAGCCCAGATCGCTCGGTGTGACGACGGCGGCCAGCTGTCTACGGGGCACGCGCAGATGGCCGGCGGAATACAGGTCGGTGAGGTAGTGATCGGCAAACGCGTTCATGGCATAGGCCAGCACCAGGTGATTTTCATCACCACGTTCATGGCCCAGTGCCGCTTGCTGCAGCGCGGCAGTGTGTCCGGCCAGATAGGCCAGCAGGGCCCCTTCGGCAAAGTGGTCCGTATTATTGGCGGCCAGCTTCAGGTAACGCCCCAAGGGGAACAGCGCCGAGATGAAGCTGCCGCCGCCAGTGATCCTGTTCCATTGCTCGGACAGCGTATCGGCGAGGGCGTCATAAGCTTCGTGAGGCTGCTTGCCGTCCTTGATCGCCTGATTGACCGCGTCGATTTCTTTTTGCATCACCTTCAGGATCAGTGTTGCCTCGGTGTTGGAGGCCGGCCGTTTTGCCAGGGAGTTGAAGGCATTGGTAAAACGCTGCACCCGCTCGGCGGGGGAGGCGCCTTCATTGATCGGTTGATCGGGGATGCCGTAAAAATCCCCTCCCAACGCGATCACTTGACCATAGGTCAGTGCCAGGCCATTGGGCAGGTGCAGTGGCACCTGCCGGGCCGGCAGCGCGGGGGCATTGGCGAAACGCAGCAGGGTGCGATCACCGATCGCGGTGTGCTCCGCCGCCTCAAACCTCAACGGGGGAGAGCCCTTGGGTGTACGTTGCGCCGAGGTCGGTAAGCGGCGCTGAAGTTGATGCGGGCGATTGTGTTGACCGCCGGTGGTGAGTTTAACCGTATCGCCATCGCCGCCAATCGCGATGCCTTGCTCGGTAAACAGATCATCCAGTTCAGCTGTGACCTGTCGGGTGTTTTCCTTCAGAGGTGGGAATAGACATGACATTTCTAGCTCCTTGATATGTCATTGGTGAGATTTAATTGGCTGTATGAATATACAGCCAAAAATATCATAAATGAGTTCTTTTCCGCGTCAAGGCGACTTTTGCAACAGCCGTGCGTTTGCCTTTGAGTGAACGGCCTGAAGGGGTTGGCTTTGTCGCTGGGAACGGTGGATGGCGGCTGAACAAGGTCAACGTGACCGCTGGTTCATGCCGGATGACCGAGCGTCCGCAAGCGATGAACCTGCGGTCAAGTTCCCAATGCGAGGCGTGGCAGGAGCATGGCGGTCCGCGGCGCCTCCTCTTCTAAGCGAATTTCAGATCACTTCCTGCCAGGCTCAACCGGGCGAACTGCTGGGCGGGGAGCGCTTCGGAATACAACCAGCCTTGCGCCAGAGGCACACCGGCATGACATAACACCTCCGCCTGCTCGGCACACTCCACACCTTCGGCCACCACCGTCAAATGCAGCATCTTGGCAATGCTGAGCACTTGACGCCACATGGCGTCAGGTGAGCGGTATCGAGGAGGGGACAAAAAGGAGCGATCCAGTTTAAGAATATCGACCGGGAGATGCTCCAGGTAGGACAGGCTGGAATACCCTGTACCGAAGTCGTCAAGCGCAATACGGTGCCCAAGGTCGTGCAAGCGCTGCAGTTGGGACACCGCCTGCTCTTTGTCCACCATCACACTTTCGGTCAGTTCAAACACGATACAGGCTGCCGGCACGTCGTATTGCGTGAACAATGCGCTGACAAAGTCGACGAAATGCGGATCCGCCAGATCCTTGGCCGACAGGTTGATGGTGAAGTACCGTCCGGCGCCGTGCTGGAAAAAAGCTGCATAATCTTCTGCCACTCGACGACACACCCACCGCGTCAGGTCACAGACCAGGCCGCAACGTTCCACCTCGGCAACAATCAGGGCGGGACTGATGCTCTGGCCCTTGGCGCTCCAGCGCAGCAAGGCTTCTGCTCCGCGCCACTGTCCCGTGCGCAAGTCGACAATGGGCTGATATTCCAGGCTCAGTTGATTGTGACGTATGGCGTGGGCGATATGGCTGGCGAATGAAAACCGGCGTCGGTAAACCGTGGTTCCTGCCCAATACCCACCGAGGCACAACAGGGCGCAGCCCAACAGGGCCAGCAGAAAGTTTCCCCACCAGATGCGCGCCATCTGAGCGGCCGAGAAGCTGACAACGCCCAGCAGATCCGGCCAGGGTGTCGTAAACGTCACGTACCAATGCTCCTCGGCAGCCGTCAACTGGCCCGGCTCGACGGAGGGCTTGATGGCAAAGGGCGTCGTGTCGTTGACCAGTATCGGCTGCAAGTGGTGGGCGTCGACGAAGTGTAGCGCCATTGATGAAGGCGTTTTCAGCGCTTCAAAAAACAGACCTTTATTGACCCAAACATACGCCTGCCGGCTGGCGATGACGATAAAGATCTGGTGCGCATCGCCCGCATTGGGAAACCAGTAATCACGATCAAGGGCCTGGTAATGCACATCCGTTCCGGCTTCAGGCATCAGCGTGTTGGGCAGTTTGTAACCATAAGAGGAGCATACCGTGCCATCAGGCATCTTTAGGGCGACGTCATACACATACTGAGATCCCCTGACCAGTCGTGCCAGTTGCCTGTACAAGGGCGCGGAACACGCCTGCTCTTGGGCGCCAAGGGTATTGGATGATTGCAGGGTGCTGCTCACCTGGGCATCCATCTGTCCAATGCGCAGGCGGGTTTGCTGCTCAAAAGCATTCAAGCGGGTGAACGTTTGATGAGCCGTCAGTCTGTCACTGATCATCCCGGCGGCGGCCAGCGCGGCGGCTGTGCAGAGGGCCAGCCCCATCAAGCGCCGCCATCGGGTCTTGGTTGCAGTGATCATTTGAGAAAAATGCTCCGGTGATCCCTGGCAGCGTTGAGGGCCGTCTCAACATCGTTAGCCGTGATGGATGGGGGAAGGGGCTTGAGGGGGTGACGGGCAATCGCGCCTGCGATGTGGACCGGCGCGTGACACGTGTCCAGAAGACGGGCATGGACCTCAAGCCCTGAGGCTTGGCAACGGTTCTCAGCGTCTGCTACAGCTCTTCTCGTCAATCTTGCCAAGGCAAGCGCCAGGTGAGGGGGGCTGCAGAGGGAAGGGGACTGGCCGCTCGCCGGGTAAACCCAGGCGTGATCCTGTGCCGGGGGCAGTGATCGGCAATCCTGCATGAATGGATCGAACGATCGAGGTGTCCCGAACACCCTCTGACGACAGCGCCCTGGCACCACCATGAACACCTCCCCCCACGCATTGAAACGAGCACACGCCCACGCAGGTGTCGGAGCAAGCGCCACCGATGGCCTAAGGCTGAGCAGACACAAGCCTGCGCGGTGACTCTTCCGATTCTGGGTCAGGGAAACAGGCCTGCGCCGACTGCTGTGTGGAACCCAGAGGAAAGTGGGCAATGGTTGAGCTCCGAAAAGCAAAAGGCCGGACCATCCACCGATCGAGAGAACGCGTTAATCAGGGGTGATGAAAAATTTGCCCTGTGGCAATGACATGCGCGATGTATTGGCCCCAGAGTTCATTGCATTGAGCACTGAAGTGGAATCAAACGCTGTAAGGAAATCCTGAAATGGCAGGCCCTTTACCCTCATCCGGGCTCGCCAAATCATCCGTGTGAGCGTGTTGGAGGGTCGCGCCTGTGGTTCCAGCCGCTTTTTGGGGGCGTGGCTGAGCGACGCCTGAGCCGTGCCTGCGTTCGAGGCGCGGACAAAACCCGACAGGACTTATCAAAAACGCACGTCCTCCCCACAAAATTAGCCCGTACCTGAGCGCAGGCCTGGTCAGGACATAACTGGCCGGCAATCGGCGACGTGTTGCCTTTACCGAGATGTCAGAAACAACCGTCGTGGTCTTAGCACATTTTTGTAGCGCTGCAAGGCTGTCGATCACTCAATCGATCCTCTTGACACAATCAAAGGCGCCCGCGCAACGCCAAACGCTCCTTGTCAAAGGCAAATAACAGTTATTGATTTTGAAGGATTGCCCTACAGCCAGCGACGGCGTCGCGGGTTTTAAATCTGCACACAACGTCACCCAAAAATAAACGCCGCGAGGCCGTCAGTAACAAGTCCAACAGCTCCCTGCACGACGACAGGCAGAACAACGCCGCACGTAACGATATCGATGGATGCATCAAGGCAAGGAAGGCCGATCGCCCCAGTCACTGAGGCAGGGAAGAAAAGGTTGATTTCAGCGGAGTATTCGTCATGTGTTTCGTTTTCAGGTTGAAAAAAGGAAAGCTGGCCACGTTTAGCAGCGAAAACTATTCGTTATCCATTTCCCTTCCCGATAAAACCGTCGAGCACCTCACGCTGGGTAGAACAGAGTCACGGCTGCTGTTTTTTTTACTAAGTGCCGCCGGGGATACCCGAAGTCGGACTGAAATCATCGAGTATGTCTGGGATGATCGCGTGGTCGGCCCTGGCAGCTTGAACCAGGCAATATTTTCACTGCGCAGTATTCTTGATGACAATACGGATCATGAGATTTTAATCACCGTTCCGCGGCGAGGTTATCGTTTTAACCAAAGCCGGGTCGTCGGTGAGCTTGACGTTGCGCCGGTCACCATGGAAGAAAACATTATGCTTGATCCGCCCGCGCTGACGCCCCCTGCGCATGACAGGCTCGCGGTGGTGCTTTCGAATATTAAGGAAGTGGCCGGTACTAAAAAACTGGTCATGGGGTACCTGGCACTTTTGCCGTTGGTGTTTGTGGCCATAGATCATGTCTCAACCATTGACGGTTCGAGGGTGCAAATTTCGAATCTAGAGTCCAACAACATAACGCTGCATTTCATGGCCGCCACGCTCAGCAAGGCGTGGGACTTTAAAGCCGAGGCCGAAAAAGAGGTTCTAAACCTGCCGAACACACTCAGCGGGGAGGCTTGGTTGATACAGAATAAAACGGGTTATTCCATATCGTGCATTCGCCCGGATCAGAGCACCAACAATCTGAGTTTTCTCAGCCGTCAATTACCTGTTTCGGGGGCTATCCAAAAGTGCCTAGAAAAAGCATTGTGAGATTGGCCTTCACGGTCATTCTGCCTTGGCTGATTTGGGGAGTCACCCTTCTGGCGTGCGGGCTCATCATCCTGCTGCCCAAGGCTGCACCCAGCGAGCATCATGAATATCAGACCACGGTGCGTCAGAGCACGCTGGACATGGGAGAAGTCAACTCTGAGGACTATTTGATCCTCAATCCTAAATCGTTCATTTTAACAACTCGAACGCCGCGAGACGGAAGTTATCATTATCAAATCATGTATGCCGACATCGCTAGCACGTATGGCAGTAGCGGCCAACTTAAGGTCAAGAAAGTACACCTTAGCCATCCCCAGGATGCAGACCAGGAAAACACCAACTCTGATGCCATCGCGCAACTTCAGTACATTTCGATGCCTGAAGGCATGCTGAACTACGAGGTGCTGACCAAACGCATGCAAGATGCGTTCTGTCTCTATATTTATCAGCTGAATCGTTTGCGTTGCTTTGGGAAATAAGCGCTTGGCCGATTTTTAGGAAGTACATTTTATATTCGGTATATGGAACTCTTTGTTATGGCGAAGGTTGACAGGGTTCGAGGAGATTTTGATGATGGTGGACATGAGAGTGTGTCGTTGCATGACCTGCGCAGCAGAACTGGCGAGTCAGTGAAAATCAGTTCGTCATGCTTGGTAGTTGTTTCGTGATCAGCGTGCATTACCGCCGGTTTTGTACTTGGTGCGCTATCGAATTTTTCGAGGTCGTGGCGCATGAGGGCGTGTTAAGGACGGGCTGATTAGCGGTTGAAGTTGGAAATATTTTTGAGCGTGTCAAAAATATTTATTTGCTATTTATTTTTGGTGATAGGTCTAGAGATGTAAGAAAAGTTTCTAAGCTTGGTTGTAGTGCTTGAGCGCCGTTAAGCACTACAACCACTAAGTAAGCGCATTAAATGAGGTGAACTATCATGGCGAGCCGCCGCGCAGGTAATGATAAAGTCCTTGGCCGACGCCTGCATTTATTGGCACTAGAGCCGCGCATGATGTTTGATGGTGCCGCCGTTGCTGTGGCGCAAACGGTGATCGACGCCGCAATGGCGCCGGCCGGACAGGATATGCAAGCGGCTGGCCACGACCGCACGGCGGCGCCTGACTCCGAACCAAACACTCCTGTCACTCATGATGCGGCGCCGGTCAGTGCCCCGCCTTTGACGACGGATGTGCCACGCTCAGAAATCGCGTTTGTTTCGAACAATCTGGCGAACTGGCGTGAACTGGCAGATGCCTTCGCTTCCAGCGTGCAAGTGGTGATCCTTGACGGGACCCGTGACGGGGTCGAGCAGATGAGCCAGGCCCTGGCCGGACGCACGGGCATCGATGCCATCCACCTTCTCACCCACGGCGTGGCGGGTCAGATCGAGTTGGGCACTGCAACGCTCAATGAGTCATCCATGCAGGGGCAATACCGGGACGCGCTGTCGCGCATGGGGGCCTCGTTGGCGGACCACGGCGACATTTTGGTTTACGGCTGCAATTTTTCCGCAGGGGCGTCGGGTCTTTCGGCAGCCCGTACGCTGTCCAGTCTGACCGGAGCCGATGTTGCTGCTTCAAATGACTTCACGGGTGCCGCCCGTTTCGGCGGCGACTGGGATCTTGAAACGCAGATCGGTGTCGTCGAAACGCAGGTCGGTATATCGGCTGCTGAAAGGGTCAGCTATGACAAGTTGATGGCGCAGCCGATCGCGGTACCTGATAAAGCTGCGACCGAAGTGAATACTCCAGTAACAATCATTCCCCTGAACAACGATAGAGATCCAGATCACGACGCGCTGAGCATTATTTCTGCTCAAGCCTCAAACGGAACGGTGGTAATCAATGCCGGCCAGACACTCACCTATACGCCGAATGCCGGTTACCAGGGGGTGGATCAGATCACTTATGCCATCAGCGATGGTGGTGGCGGTGTCGGCAGGTCGGTGGTCGATATCTCCGTGAGTGCGGCTGATACACCGCCGACCAATTTCGTTCCGATTAGCCAAACGGTGCAGGAAGATACGCAGTTGGTCTTTTCTGCCGCGAACGGAAACGCGCTGTCTGTCTCGGACCCCGATAGCAATATTCAAATAATCACTCTTTCCGTCACAAAAGGTTATTTTACTTTGAGTGGTACGGCAGGATTAACCTTTACGGTCGGGGATGGGACAGCAGATACGACCATGACCTTCAAGGGTACCGTGGCCGCCATTAACGCAGCCCTCGAAGGCTCTTCGTTTCAAGGAGCTGCTGATGCCAATGGCGCGGCGCAGTTGACCTTTCAAACCGTCACTAATCCTGCCCCTTCACCGAGTTGGATTAATGGTGGTTTTGAACAGCCTCATACTGGGTCTATACAAGGTATTTTTAATGAGGACTTGATCCCCGGTTGGGAAACAGATGCCTCTAGCAACAATATTGAGATATTGGGCAATGGATATGCAGGCGTTATAGCGCATGAGGGTAATCAGTTTGCGCAGATCAATGCTTTCAGCGTTGCACCGCTATTTCAGCTTTTGAGCCCCTCTCAGGGGTCTTTAGTCAGCATTTCGTTCTCGCATCGCGGTCGGGATGGAACCGATGTTATGAGTGTCATTGCGACAGATCTGGGCGCTGATGGGATTATGGGAACCTCAGATGACACCGTGTTATTGAACGAACAGTTCGCAGACAGTAATACTCAATGGGGAACATATAACCGGGTACTTACAAATCAGGCCTCTGGCAATATTATTCGTTTCGAGTTGCATGCGGTGAGTTCAGCCACCGGCGATCTGAGATTTGGTAACTTCATTGACGGTATTTTTGCATTGGAGAGTAAAGGGGATATCGATACCGTTCAAATCGATATCGCCTCGGTGAACGATGCACCGGCCGGTACGGACAAGACCATCAGCCTCAACGAGGATGGTTCGTACACCTTTACCGCAGCCGACTTTGGTTTCACGGATCCGAATGACACCCCGACCAATGGCTTCGCTGCGGTCGTCATCACCACGTTGCCGTCGTCCAGCGACGGTAAGCTGACGCTGAACGGTGTGGACGTGACAGTGGGGCAGAGCATTTCAGTCGACAGTCTCAACCAACTGGTCTTTACTCCGTTTGCCAACCATAACGGCACCGTGGCTTTCACCTTCCAAGTGCAGGATGACGGCGGCGTCGCTAACGGCGGCTTGGACACTGATCCAACGGCCAACAGCATCACCTTCAACATTGCCTCGGTGAACGATGCACCGGCCGGTACGGACAAGTCCATTAGCCTCAATGAGGATGGTTCACACACCTTCAGCGCGACCGACTTTGGTTTCACGGATCTGAACGACACTCCGGCCAATGCCTTCAGCAAGCTGATCATCACCACGTTGCCATCGGCCAGTGACGGCAAGCTGACCCTGAACGGCATAGATGTGATCGTGGGGCAGAACATTTCAGTCGGCAGTCTCAATCAACTGGTCTTTACTTCGTTTGCCAACCATAACGGCACCGCAACTTTCACCTTCCAGGTGCAGGACGATGGCGGCGTTGGTAATGGCGGGATCGATACCGACCCGACGGCCAATACCATCACCTTCAACATCGCCTCGGTGAACGATGCGCCATCGGGTACGGACAAGACCATCAGCCTCAACGAGGATGGTTCTTACACCTTCAGTGCGAACGACTTCGGGTTTACGGATCCAAATGACATCCCGGCCAATGGCTTCGCTGCGGTCGTCATCACCACGTTGCCGTCGTCCAGCGACGGCACGTTGACTCTGAACGGTATCGCGGTAACGACCGGGCAGGTCATCGCCGTCACGGATTTGGGCGGGTTGGTCTTTACTCCGCTGGCCAATCGTAACGGTACCGGCGTGGGGGCCTTCACCTTCCACGTGCGCGATGACGGTGGCGTCGCTAACGGCGGCTTGGACACTGATCCGACGGCCAATACCATCACCTTCAACATTGCCTCAGTGAACGATGCACCGGCCGGTACGAACAAGACCATCAGTCTTAATGAAGATGGCACGCACACCTTCAGTGCGAACGACTTCGGGTTTACGGATCCGAACGATACCCCGGCCAATGGCTTCGCAGCGGTCGTCATCACCACGCTGCCGTCGTCCAGCGACGGCACGTTGACCCTGAACGGTATCGCGGTAACGACCGGGCAGGTCATCGCCGTCACGGATCTGGGCGGGTTGGTCTTTACTCCGCTGGCCAATCGTAACGGCAGCGGCGTGGGGGCCTTCACCTTCCAGGTGCGCGATAACGGCGGTGTGACCAATGGCGGGGTCGATACCGACCCGACAGCCA
>Ga0207713_1000367_pt1 | contig 49055 bp, 41 predicted proteins | sample KBSS64metaG_FD_184404 | JGI IMG/M metagenome (GOLD analysis project Ga0207713, IMG submission 184404) | Switchgrass rhizosphere microbial communities from Kellogg Biological Station, Michigan, USA - KBS S6-4 metaG (SPAdes) (version 2) | ecosystem: Host-associated > Plants > Roots > Rhizosphere >...
CTACGTGATCGTCTCGGGCGTGCGCGGCTCCGCGTGGAATTCGGTGGTGAAGGATCTGCTGATTCTGGCGATCGTGCTGTTCCTCGGCATCTATCTGCCGCTGCACTATTACGGCGGCCTCGGCGAGATGTTCCATGCGATCGACGCCGCGCGTCCGGGCTTTCTCACGTTCCCCGCCAAGGGTTCGAGCGTGACCTGGTTCCAGTCCACCGTGCTGCTCACGGCGCTGGGCTTTTTCATGTGGCCGCACACGTTCGGTTCGATCTTCACCGCGAGGGACGAGCGCATTTTCCGCCGCAACGCGATCGTGCTGCCGCTGTACCAGTTGATTTTGCTGTTCGTGTTCTTCGTCGGCTTCGCGGCGACGCTGAAGGTGCCGGGGCTCAAGGGCGGCGACATCGACCTCTCGCTGTTCCGGCTGTCGTTGCAGACTTTCGACCCGTGGTTCGTCGGCGTGATCGGCGCGGCGGGCGTGCTGACCGCGCTGGTGCCGGGCTCGATGATCCTGACGGCGGCCTCCACGCTGCTGGCGAACGACGTGTATCGCGGCATGGTGAACCGCAATGCGTCGGATGCGGCGGTCGCCAAGCTGGCGCGCTTTCTGGTGCCGGTGGTGGCGCTCGTCGCGGTGGGCTTCACGCTGCATGGCGGCGAGACGATCGTCGCATTGCTGCTGATGGGCTATAGCTTCGTGACGCAGTTGTTTCCGGCGGTGATTTGCAGCCTGCGGCCGAATAATCGCGCCACGAAGGAAGGCGCGTTCTGCGGGATTCTCGCCGGCGTCGCGGTGGTGGCGGTGACGACCAGCATGCATTTGAGCGTGGGCCAACTGATGCCGTTTTTGCCCGATGCGCTGAAGGACGTCAATATTGGTTTTCTGGCGCTGGCGGTCAACGTGATCGTTTTTGCCGCGGTGAGCGCGGCGACGCAAACGCGGCAGGCTGAACGGACGCAGGCGTCGGCGAATTGAGGGTGAAGGGCGGTGGCGGGTGAAGGGGCCGAGCGCGTTTTGTCGCGTCGGCGCCGATCACAACGTCGCCGCCCGACGTCCCTGATCCACGAACGCATACCCGTTCTTGCCGCTGCGCTTGACCTGGTACATCGCCTCGTCGGCCGCGCCGATCAGGCGACGGTAGTCGTCGACGAGATCGGGGAAGCTGGCAATGCCGATGCTCGCGCGAACCAGGCCGATTCCCATCTGCTCGTCCGTGCGAACCACGCACGCGACGAGCCGCCCGGCAATCTCGACGAGTTCCGCATCCGTCGAGAATCCCCGCACCAGCACGGCGAATTCGTCGCCGCCGATCCGGGCGACGACGTCGGCCTTGCGCACCGAGCCGCGAAAACACTTCGACACCGCGACCAGAAATTCATCGCCGACGCGATGACCGAGCGAATCGTTGACCTGCTTGAATCCGTCCAGATCGACATACAGCACGGCGATTTTGTGAGTCGCCGACTCGGCCTGCCGCCGCATCGCGGCCGCTTCGAGGGCGGCGAACAGCTTGCGCCGGTTCGGCAGCCCGGTCATCGGATCGTGTAGCGCGGCGTGCTCGAATTCCTGCGACTGTCCCGCCAACTGGCGCGTCCGTTTCGCATACATGCCGAGCGCCGTGATCAACATGCAGAACAGCAGCGCGGCCAGAGCGATCACCGTGTACGCCACATGCGTGATCCGCACGCGCACGTCGGCGCTGTCGATGTCGCGTCGCGCGTGCCAATAGGCCGAGGCGTTGCGCAGCAGCGCATCCGTGTCGTGAAGATTCGCGTCCGGCGACAGCGCGGCGGGCGCGGCGGGCGCAATACGCGGCGCCGCAGACGGACTCGCGTTCACCAGCGCGGCGAGCGACGTGAGACGGCGAGCCAGTTCGGCGCGCGCGTTTCGCCGCCCCTCCGCCCTCGCCTCGCTATCGACCGGCACATGCTCCCATACGTCCGCGAGATGGCGCGCGCTGTCCGCGCGTTCGATCTCTTCGAGAACCAGGCTCGCATATTCCTGTTTGATCTGATCCGAAAAGACCATCCTGATCTGCAACGCAAGGTACAGCAGGCCGATCAGCAGGCACAGCACCGACGCGACAGCCATCGTCGCGGGACCCGGGCCCAGGCGCAGCGTCGGGACGCGCACCGCGGCGCGCCGGGGACGATGCCGCTCAGGGATGGGAATAGATGTCTTGCTGGCTTGCGCGGCCATGTTGCCGGTAGCTCGTGCGTTTAAAGAAAAGGCTCATCCGTGTGAACACATTGCCTTTCGGTTTTGCGTTGACGGGCGTTGCCCGCCGCTCCTGCTGAGCGGCTCGCGCGTCCTTGACCGGCCGCGCCGCCGCGAACGGCTGCACGATGGGATCGGAGCCGCTGCTCGCGCGCCGGCTCGATCGGACCGACGTTGCAGCCGGCGCGGAGGTAGCGTTGGATGCGCCGGCTTGGGCGATGGTGGTTGCGGGGCGCCGCGTGACACGGCCTGACCAGACTGCCTGTTTGCGGCCTTCTTCGCCCTCCGAGGTGAGTGTCGCGACGGGGGACGCAGGCGTTTTCGTTGCGGGCGGTTTTGTTGCGGGCGGGTTCGTGGCCGGCTTGCTGTCCGGGGTTGCCGCGCCGGGTGTTGCTGGCCCCGTTACCGCCGTATCCATGACCGCCGCGCCCATCGGGGCCGTGAGCGGCACATTCACGGGCGCCGCCGCGACGGGCGCGGACGGCATGGCCGGCCCCGCCATCGTCATCGACATCGGCGGTCCCAGCGATGACGCCGACTTCGCGAGCACCGCTGCGCCCGCCGCCGACGCCGGCACGCCGAGCGCGCGCCGCGCACCCGCCATGGCTTCGGCATAGGCCTGCTGATCGTGATTGAACCAGACGCCGTACGCGACCGTCCCCACCACGCCGAAGGCGAGCGCGCTTGCGGCGGCCACGCATAGCGCGAGACGTCCGAAGCGTGGCGGCGGTGCCGGATCCTGTTCGGGCTCGTCAGTGTCGAAGCCGGCATCCCGGCCGGCCCTCCTGGACCTCGGCAACTCGGTATCGTCGAACATCGCAATACTCTCCGGAACCCTTCCGTCCGACGGTTCGTCGGACCTGGTTCAACATTCTTCCGACGGTTTTGCTAATTCGCTCATCGGGTAACGACAACACGACAACGCCGCGCTTCAAATGCCGGCTCTGCGAGCCGGCTTCGCGCTGCAAGGTTGTAAAAGATTCAACGTCACGTGTAGATGCGGACGGTACGGCGCGACCTCGATGGCCGCTCGTGCAGGTGATATCGCGGGCAGACGAATAGGCGCATGCTCGCGGCCTTCTGACATGCAACAAACACGCCTATGGGAAGCGCGGTCGGCTGCGTTGCATCGGGGAATGAAGGGTATAAACGATGAATTGGCCGCGCGCTCAGACCGCTCAGGCCCACGAAAAACGGCCACGCTGGGACAGTTTGCGATGACTTCCGCCTCGCTGGAGCGTGGCGGCCCGCACCTGGGTTTCGGCTGCTATTGGCTACTTTTCCGAAGGTGCAAAGGTAGCCGCGAAACGGCAAAACGCGTGGCTGCTGAAACGCAAAGGCCGAGGCCCGCATCGCATGACGATGCGGACCACGGCCCTGCTTTTCAGCGCGGCTCGATAACGCCAGCCGCTTATTGCGCTGAGCGCTTATTGCGCCTGCTGCGCTTGCTGCTTCGACCTGAGCTTGCCCTGGAAGCGGATCTGCGGACGCAGCGATTGCGTCGTCGGCGGGGTCATGAGCATCTGACGCGCGAGCGGCGTAGCAGTCGGGTTCAACGAACCGATGCTGGTTTCACGCGACGGATCGGCAAGACCGTTCTTCACCAGCAGCTTCGCTTCGAGTTGCAGATTGGTCAGCAGAACCGGATCCTTCAACGCGTTGCCCTGCGCGAGCAACTGACTCCACGCGGTGTTGCCGTAGTTCGTCACGTAGTAGTCGAGACCGCTCGGATCGGCGAGCACCGCGGAACAACCGTTCAGGCGCACCTGCGTTTGCATGTCTTTCATCGCAACCGTCTTGCGCGACGTGAGCCCGTCGCCGTAAGCGAGCGTCAACGGAATGGTCCACTGCGTGCCGGGGTACGGGTTCTGGTTCGGAAACGGCGACTGCTTGAGCGTGACCACGGTCTGATTCGAGACCAGATCGCACTGCGTGTCGAGCGAGATCAACGGCACGCCCGTTTGCCGCACGAAGCTGTCGCCGATCGCCACCATCGGCTCGCCGCTTGCCCTGGTCAGTTCATCCCACAGGCGCCTCGGCGTGACATTGCCGAGCGCATAGTCGGCCAGATACGATTGCAGCCCCTTGCGCATCACTTCCTCGCCGAGATAGTTCTCCAGCATCTTCAGCACGTGGCCGCCCTTGTCGTAGGTGAAGGCGCTCGCGCTCAGCACGAAGTCGTTCGAGGCCCAGCCGTTGAAGTTCGGCTGCACCGGGAACGCGGTGGATTTCAGATCGGCATTGATCACCGCGTACTTGTTCTTCACGTCGTCGACCCAACTGAAGCGGTCCGGGAAGAAACGCACCTTGGTCTTGTTCTCGAAGAAGGTGGCGAACGACTCGTTCAGCCACACATCGTCCCACCAGTCGAGCGTGACCAGATCGCCGAACCACTGGTGCGCCGCTTCGTGCGTGAGCACCGTCACGCCGTAATCGGACATCTCGGTGCCCGGCGCCGGCAGAATGTCGTCGGCGAATTCCAGAATCGCGCCCCAGTTCTCCATCCCGCCGAAGTTCAGGTCTTTCTGCTCCTTGAACGCGTCGTTCGCCGCGATCGTGTCGAACTTGGTGAGCGGCAACGCAATGCCCGTGTAGCGATAGTAGTAATCGAGCGCCTGCTTGGTCTGCTGCATCGCCGGCTTGGCCCAGTCACGCATGCCGGGCGGCGTGAAGATACGCAGATGCAGACCCTTGCCGTCCGGCAGCGGGCTCGTGAAATCGTCCTCGAGAATATCGAACTGGCCGCCGCCGAAGAAGAGCAGATACGAAGGCATCGGCGGCGTCTTTTCGAACGACACCAGCTTGTAGCCGCTGTCCACGTTCACCGCCGGTTTCTCCGCCGCGTTCGAGACGACGTTCCAGTTTTGCGGGACTTCCGCGCTCACCTCATAGGTGGGCCGGAAAGCCGGCTCGTCCCAGCCGGGGAACCATTGGCGCGCGAGATTCGATTCGCCTTGCGTGAGAATCGCGCCGCTCGTGGTGCCGTCCGTCGCCTTCAGATCGACGCGGAACACGCCTTCGGCCGCCGAGCATCCCGGATACGGATCGTCGCCGCAACTGCCGCCGGTCTTGGTGACCGGATCGTCATAGCTCTTGAAGTTGATGATGCCGCTCCACTCCATGTGCAGCGAGTAATTGCCGGCCGCGATCTGGCCGCTGACGGGCCGAAGCTGATAGAAATCGCCGTCGTCCTGCGGCGTGGCGATCAACGGGATGTTGCCCGGCTGAAGCGTGATCGTGCCGTTGGTGAACTTGACGCGGTGCCCGGCGATGGTGATCGCGTTGACGGCCTTCAGCACCTTGATCTGCACGTCGGCGCGGCCGTCGAATGACGACAGCGCCGGGTTCGGCCGGAACCACAGCTTGTAGTTGACGGGCATGACCGTGTCGGGCAGTTCGACCGGCGGCACCGTCTTGTCGATCGACGGATTCGCGGCGATCGGCGCGGTGGGCGGCGCCAGCGCCGCGTCGGAAGCGGCCGTCGGCGTCTGCGCGGATTTGCTCGTCAGCGTGGAGGCGCCGTCTCCCGCGCCGCATCCCGCCAGAACCATTATTCCGGCTAGCGCCAGGCACTGTATCTGCAATCGGAAATTTATACTCATGATTAATCCTCGACTGACAATATCGGCATAAAGAAAGTGCGATGAATGCTTCAACTGGTTTTCTCTGTTTTTCAGAGAAAAAGGTCTCCCGCACCAACACCGAATTGCTGGCGAGAATATATGGACGTGTTACACCCTCAGCACTCGCGGCTGATTTTTAAATAACGGCGTTTAATCATTACAATGCTTTCAACGAAACGGATTGGAACTGTTTCGTTCAGCTTCCATGCGATCGTCTGACTGATGGGCAAAGCGGCGGCTTGCCTGCGTCTCCGGGCAGGGGTAAATTTTTTTAATCAGTTTTGACGACAGTGCGTAGCCTAGTTTGGCAAACGTTCCCGTGTCAACTTCCTTTCACAATCTTTCCTGAAGTTTCACACGGTGTATGCCGTTCGAATGGAATCCCAGTAAATGGTCCGAGTTAATACTCTAGAAATCCCACGATTCCCGATTGCCTACGGAAAACCTAGCTTTCCATTTCCCGGAATGTGCTATGGATTGACGCGCGAATAAATGCAAAGCGAATGGGAGGGGTTTTGCGTTGAAAACGCCTTGAGCATCTGCGCGCCTCACGAAAACACGGCGGCTGGTTCAGAAGCGAATCGCCCACGCCGTGTTCAACCGCCCACCGCCGCCACGATCCGCGCGCACATCGCCTTATCGGGCAGCGGACCCGAGCCGGCCCGAACGTTGTCGGCCATGTATTGCGGACGCCCGGTGCCGGGAATCACCACCGTCACCGCCGCTTGCGCGAGTACGAACTTGAGGAGCAGTTGCGCCCAGCTCGTGCAGTCGATCTCCGCGGCCCACGCCGGCAGCGGCGTTTTGCCGACGCGCGCGAGCAGGCCGCCGCCGCCGAAAGGCTGGTTGATCACCACCGCGATACCCAGCTCCGCCGCGAGCGGCAGGATGCGCGCCTCGGCGGCGCGGTCATCCGCTGCATAGTTGATCTGCACGAAGTCGGGCTTTTCGCTGCGCATCACGGCCGCGACTTCGCCGAATGCACTCGACGTGTAGTGCGTGACGCCGATATAGCGAATCCGGCCGCGCGCTTTCCAGTCGCGCAGCGTGGCGAGTTGCGTGCGCCAGTCGAGCAGATTGTGGACCTGCATCAGATCGATGCGCGGTTGTTGAAAACGGCGCAGCGATTCCTCCATCTGCGCGATGCCGGCCTCGCGTCCCTGAGTCCAGACCTTGGTCGCGACGAAGGCTTTGCGGTGCGCGTCGAGTTGCGTCAGCAGCGCGCCGGCAACAGCTTCCGACGAGCCGTACATCGGCGACGAGTCGATCGCCGAGCCGCCTGCCTCGAAGAGAATTCGCAGCACGTCGGCAAGTTGCGCGCGAGCGCCGGGATCATCGCCGACATCGAACGTGCGCCACGTGCCGCAGCCGATGACCGGCAAACGTTCGCCAGTCGACGGAATCACACGCTGTGCGATACGCGAGGGCGTGGCGGTTTGCGGTTGTGGTTGCGGTTGTGGTTGGGCCTGCGTTTGCGCCGAGGTCAAACGCGGCAGAGCGATCGAGACCGGCAAGCCGATGGCGGCGCTTGTTACCCTGCGCAGAAAGGAGCGTCTGCCGGCGCGCCGCACGGCGTCGTTCGATGAAAGTGCCATGACGTGCCCTCGATAAGCAACGAACAAGCTTCGAGTCTGCACGATACGGCAATCGGGCGCGGCGTGTGGCGTGAGGAGACCACCGCGCCTGGACACGACGCCCCGCTATCTGATGAAATGCCCACAAATCGCCACGGCACTAAAGCGCATATACAAAGACGACTGCGAAGACTGCGCCGCGCCCGCCGCGAATCGATCCGCCGCCAACGCGGACCCGCCCGCCGCGCCGAGCGCGGCAACCACAATCGCCATACCGCGCAGCCGCCCGGCGCGGCCGACGAGCGTGCCCGACACGCTTCGCCAACTCGCCAGCAAGGTCATGCCGAGCGCCACGATCGCGCAACACATGGCCGTTCCTTCAACCGTTCGCGACGGACAGCGCCGGCCGCGCCGGAAACGGATCGCGCCAGGCGTCGAGCGCGTTCAACCGATCGTGCCAGCGCCGCACATGCTCGAACTCTTCGAGCGGCATCGCCGCGCTTTTCGCGTAAGGCAAGGTCGCGCCGACCGAAAAGTCCGCGACGCTCAGTTCATCGCCAAGCAGCCATGTGCGATCCTTGAGATGCCGATCGAGCACGCCCGCGTGCTTGCGAAACCAGCCCTGCGCTTCAGCGACTTTCGACGCATCCGGCTCGCCGAGTCCGATCCGCGGCTTGATCAGATGCTCGAAATAAAGCGTGCCGCCATGCCGGTAAAAATGCTGGCTGTTCCAGCTGAACCAGCGCACCGCATCGGCCTGCCGCGCGCCGCGCGGCCAGAGATCCGATTCCGCGCGCTGCGCGAAATGGCAGATGATCGCGTCGGCTTCCCAAAGGCTTTTATCGCCGTCGACGAGACACGGCACCTTGCCGTTCGGATTGATCGCCAGATAAGCGGGCTCATTCTGCTCGCCCTTTGCCAGATCGACGAAAACGTATTCGATGGGCAAGCCCAGGTACTTCGCCACGGCGCACGCTTTTCTGGGGGCCAGGGTTTCAGAATAGTAGAGCTTCATGTTCGACCTCGATATGGGTTGAATTCGGTCCGATGCGCGTTATTCGCCTGTGTCGTTCAGTTCGGCGATCAGTGCCTCGAGCTTGTCGAAGGAGCCGTTCCAGCCGACCTGATGCGCGTCGCGCGCGGCCTCGTCGAAGAATTGCGCGTGCGTGAAATTGAGTTCGGTGCCCTCGTCGATCGGACGCAATCGGATGGTCACGAGAGACTGGCGCTCCGGCATCGTCACCCACTGCCAGGTAAAGACGAGCTTGCTGTCCGGCTCGACTTCCTGGTATTCGCCGCGGCAGTCGTGCGTTTCGCCGTCGAGCGTCTGGAACACCACGCGAAAGCGCCCGCCCACGCGCGGGTCGGCTTCAGCGCTCAGCACCGGCCCGGCGTCGGGCCCCCACCAGCGCGCCATCAGTTCGGGGCGCGTCCACGCTGCGTAGACTCTCGCCGGCGGCGCCTTGATGCGCCGGATGATGGTCAGGCTGGGCTTTTCCTTGATCATTCCTCTTCCCCCTCCACAAAGTCGGTAAGTCGATCGAGACTGGCGGACCAGAAGCGCTCATAGCGTCGTAGCCACGCCATTGCCTCCTCCATCGGGCCGGCGACGAGGTCCACCGAAACGGTCCGGCCTTTCTTGGTACGCGCCACGAGACCCGCTTCGCTCAGCACGTCGAGGTGCTTCATGACAGCGGGGAGCTTGAGCGGCAGCGGACGCGCGATCTCCGTGATCGACAGGCCGGGCTCCCGCTCCAGACGCGCGAGGATAGCCCGCCGCGTGGGGTCCACGAGAGCGGAAAACGTACGATCCAACTGACTGACCGGATACTTCGCCATGTGGTGAACTATAGAGATTGAGCGTGAAGTGTCAAGGTTTTTTACGGGGCCGCCTCGTCATGCGGAGGACGCGAGCGCATCCAACCGGTTCACGCGTCCTTGCGCCCCGAGACCGGCACGCGCCGCCGTGTCGCCGTTCTAGAATGTCGCCTCGTTGCCGCGCTCGCGCCAACCGGTCACATCACAAGGACAACACGTATGGACATGCTTCAGGCGATGACGGTGTTCAAGCGCGTCGTGGACGCGTCGAGCTTTTCCAAAGCGGCCGATTCGCTGGAAATGCCGCGCGCGTCGGTGTCGACCGTCGTGCAGAACCTCGAAGGCCATCTCGGGGTGCGGCTCCTGAATCGCACGACGCGCAGCGTTCAGGTCACCGGCGACGGCGCGCTCTACTACGAATATTGCGCGCGCATTCTGGCCGAGGTCTCCGACGCCGAGTCCGCGTTATCGAACAAACGCCAGAGCCCGCGCGGCACGATTCGCGTCGACACCTCCGCGACATTCGCCACCAACGTGCTGATTCCCGTGCTGCGCGATTTCAACGCGCGCTATCCCGACATCGCGGTGAAGCTGGGTATCGCCGATCGCAACGTGGATCTCGTGCAGGAAGGCGTGGATTGCGTGATCCGCATCGGCGTGCTCGACGATTCGAGCCTCGTCGCGCGCACGATCGGCAGCGTGCGCATGACCACCTGCGCGGCGCCCGCCTATCTCGAACAGATGGGCGAGCCGGCCACGCCCGACGATCTCGAGCGGCATCGCGCGGTGAATTATTTTTCGGCGCGCACGGGGCGTGTCTACCCCTTCGAATTCGAAGTCGACGGCGCGCTCGTGCGAAAACCAATGGAAGGGATTCTGGCGGTCAACGACGGCCAGGTTTACATCACGTCCGCGCTCGAAGCCTTGGGAATGATCCAGGTGCCGCGCTTCATGGTGGCGAAAGCGATCGATGCGGGCGCGCTGCGTGAAATTCTGCACGGCTTCCCGAGCCCGCCGATTCCGCTTTCGATTCTTTACCCGCACCGCCGCCTGAGCATGTGCGTCAGAGTGTTCAGCGAGTGGGTGCATGAACTCGCGCAGCAGAATCCCGACCTGAACGGCTAGCGGTTTGCGCGGCAGGCAACCGCAAACACAATCGCAATCGCAATCGCAATCGCCTGCGAACCCGCGCAAACCGCCAACGACTACGCGCCGTTGCCGCCCACCGTCTTGATGCTCTTCCATTGCCCTTGCTGAACCTGGAACAGCGTATAAGGCGGCTTGATCAGATCGCCATACGGATCGAAGGTGATATTGCCGGTCACACCCGTGACCGTGACCTTCGACAGACTCTCGACAATCTTCGCGCGATCGAGCGAATCGGCGCCGTGGATCGCCTTGATCATCGCGAGCGCGGCGTCGTAGGCGAACGGCGCGTACAGCTCGACATCCTGGTTGAAGCGCGCCTTGTAGCGCTTGCCGAACGCCTGCGCGGCGGGCAGCTTGTCGAGCGCCGGACCCGGCTCGAGATCCTGGGTGCCGTTGCCGGCCGCGCCGGATATCTGCAGGAAGGCATTGCTCTTCAGCGCGCCCGCGCCGAACAGTTGCGCGTTGATGCCGAGCGAGCGCATCTGCTTGACCAGCATCGCGCCCTGCTCGTCCAGGCCGCCGAAGAAGATCATGTCGACGTTCTTGCTCTTCAACGTGGTCAGAATGGCGCGGAAATCGACCGCCTTGTCGTTGGTGAACTCGCGATCGACCACGTTGCCGTTCGCTTCCTTGACGCCTTTTTCAAACGCATCCGCGAGGCCTTGCCCGAACGCGGTGCGGTCGTCGATGATGCCGATGCGTTTCGCCTTCATCTGCTCCACCACGAAATGCCCCGCGACGACTCCGCCGATGCCGTCATGGCCCATCGTGCGGAAGACGTTTTTGAAGCCCTGCTTGGTGAGTTGCGGATTGGTCGAGCCCGGCGTGATCATCGCCACGTTCGCCTGGTGATAGACCGTCGAAGCCGGAATGCTGCAACCCGAGTTGTAGTGGCCGATCACCCCCACCACGCCCTCGTCGACCAGCTTCTGCGCGACCTGAATCGCCACGCGCGGGTCGGCCTGATCGTCCTGCACGTCGAGCACGAACTTGACCGGCTTGCCGCCGACGGTCGGATGCTTCGCGTTCTCTTCATCGAGCGCCAGTTGCGCGCCATATTGCAAGTCCTTGCCGACTCGGGCCACCGGACCGGTCAACGGCCCGACGAAACCGATCTTGACGACTTCGGGGTCGGCGGCCCACGACAACGGCATGTACGTGGCGAGTGCACAGACAGTGGCACTCAACAGCCAATAGCGGCGATTCATGATGCGCTCCTTGCGAGATGTGACGTCGCGCGTGTAGTAGGTTGACCGATTCGATGCGCGACGCGTCGAAACCGTCCTGCGATGCCTGTGGTGAAACGTGAAAACTTCGTGCGGCTGTCCCCTGCAAAATCAAAAACGCGTGGCCGCGTAGGGCGCGAGATCGAGCGGCGGCGCCCGCCGCGCGATCAGATCCGCGACGATGCGCCCGCTCACGCCCGCCAACGTCAGGCCGAGATGCTGATGGCCGAAGGCGTAGATCACGCGTTCGCTCGCGCGCGATCGCGCGAGCACCGGCACGCCGTCGGGCAGCGTCGGGCGAAAGCCGAGCCAGTTGCTGTCAGGCGTAGCCAGCGCGGGTAGCGCGCGCTTCGCTGAAAACGTCAGCAGGTCGAGCAGCGAGCGGTTGCGCGTGTCGCCGAAACCGGCGAGTTCGACGGTGCCCGCGACGCGCAAGCCGTCGCTCATCGGCGTCATGTAGAAGCCGCGTTCGGCCCAGCCGACCGGCCGCGACACCAGTTGCTGCGCGCCGGGAAAACGGACGTGATAGCCGCGCTCGGTGTCGAGCGGAACCGGGTCGCCGCATTGGCCGGCGAACTGCGCGGAGCGCGCGCCGGTTGCCACCACCACGTAATCGAAACGACGCGCGATGCCGCCGACGCTGAGGCTCGCGCCTTCGCCCGAAGGCTGCACGCGCTCGACCGCCGCGCGCTCCAGCGTCAAGCCTTGCGCGGCGAGTCGATCATGAAGCGTCTGCAAGAAGCCTTGCGGGTCGGAGAAATGCCAGCTATTCGTGAACAGCACGCCGCGCTCGAAGATCGGTGCGAGCGACGGTTCCAGCGCACGGATATCGTCGCCCTCGAGCAGATCGAAGGTGACGCCCAGCTTCTGGCGCAGATCGAGCGCGGCACGCGCGGCATCGAATGAAGCCGCGCTCGAATACAGATACAGGCACTCGCGCGGACGAACGAAGCTCGCCAGTTCCGGGTTCGCGAGCAGCGGCGCATAGCCGTCATACGCGTGATCGAGCAGCGCGGCGAGTGCGGCGGCGCTGGCCTCGTAGCGGCGCGGCAGCGAACTCATCATGAAGCGCACCAGCCACGGCGCGAGATGCGGTAGATAACCCCAACGCAATCTGAACGGACTCTGGTTCGATAGCAGAAAACGCGGCAAGTCACGGAACACCGACGGATTGTTGACCGGAATGCACGCATACGGCGCGAACGTCCCGGCGTTGCCGAACGACGCGCCCTGCCCCACGCCGGCCGGATCGAACAGCGTGACGCGGTGGCCGTCGCGCATCAACGCGGCCGCGCTCGCCAGGCCGATGAACCCCGCACCGATGATGGCGACGTTCGGCATCACGCGCGTCTTTCGGGTACGGCGGCGCAACGGCCGAGGGCGGGCGGCGCACCGCTTTTCGACACGCATCCGCGTGGTGTGGACTGAGGAAAGCGCATCCAGCAAGCTCCGGCTAATAAGTTTCGAATGCTGTCCGGTAGCGGCTCATTTCCCACGCCACCGAACAAAGCCATGAGCACAGAATCACACAATATTTTTTTGTGTGCAATTAAAACGCGCATTGTGTGGCATCGGCGTTTTCCCTGGATGGTCTGCGCCGCAAACGGACAGCCCGTGCCCGAGCCGTGCGAAGCCGCCTTGCCTACGCGCTTTTAGCGTTTGCAGTCCCGCTGTCTGGTATAGAATCGGCAAAACTCCGCACAATCGCGGACAAAGCAGTTTTTGTATGGAGACATCGGTTCTTATGGCTTCTGGCAAAGGCACGGCGCGTCGGACTAACGGGTCGAGCGCGCAGGCGAAGCGCTCCACCTACGTCGAGGTGTCCAGTTCGATCGAGAACGAGATCCGCAGCGGCGTCTATCCGCCGGGCAGCCGGCTGCCGCCGCAGCGGCAACTGGCGACGGAACTCGGCATCAACGTGTCGACGGTTTCGCGCGCGTACAAGGAATTGCAATTGCGCGGACTGGTGATCGGCAGCAAGCGGCGCGGCTCGCTCGTGACCGGCGGCGCGATGCCGAGCGTCGAGCCCGCGCAGCCGGCGAGCAACACGGCGATCGATCTGACCGTCAACCGCCCCGCCACGAGCGAATTTCTGAACTGCCTCGCGCGTACGCTCGCGGACCTGCCGCGCGATCCGCGCTATCCGCAATTGCAGGAGTATCAGCCGCCGCAAGGGCCGTCATGGGCGCGCGCCGCGGGCGCGCAGTGGATGGCCGCGCCGGGCTTCGCGCCGGCGCCCGAACATGTGGTCGTGACGAGCGGCGCGCAACACGGTTTGTATGCGGTGCTCAACAGCCTGATCGGCACGGACGGCGTGATCCTCGCCGACCAGCTCACCTACTACGGCCTGAAAGCGCTCGCGCCGGTGTTTCAGTTCGAGATCGTCGGCATTCCCAGCGACCGCGAAGGCTTGCTCACCGACGAAGTGGAGCGCGCCTGCCGGCGCATGCCGGTGAAGGCGATCTTCACCGTGCCGAATCTGCAGAACCCCACCGTGACGACGATGAGCCTCGAACGCCGCATGGCCCTCGCCGACATCGCGCGCCGCCACGGCGTGGCGATCATCGAGGACGACGTCTATGGACCGCTGGTGTCGCAACGTCTGCCGACCATCGCGAGCCTGTGTCCCGAACTGACGTTCCACCTTGCGGCCACTTCGAAGATCCTCGCGCCCGGCCTGCGGCTCGGCTATCTGCTGAGTCCCCCGGACAGCGCCGCGCTGTGCGCGGAAGCCGTGCGCACCACCGCATGGATGCCCGCGCCGATGTCCATGTTGATCGCGTCGATCTGGATCGAGGACGGCACCGCGCGCCGCATCATGGACGCGCAACTCGCCGAGATTCGCGCGCGCCAGGACCTCGCGCGCGAACTGTTGCCGCAGGAGATGCTGCAGACCGATCCCGCCTGCATGTTCGTGTGGCTCAAGTTGCCGCCGCCGTGGCGCGCCGACGATTTCGCGGCGAACGCGAAGGCGCGCGGCGTGGTGGTGATGCCGTCGTCGGCGTTCGCCGTGGACCGCTCGGAGATCGAGCACGGCGTGCGTATCAATCTCGCCTGCGCGACGAGCCGCGATCAACTGGTGAGCGCGTTGCGGCTCTTGACGGGCACGCTCAAGGATCGTCCGCGCGCATTGTTCGGAACGATCTGAAGCAAAAGATTTCCGCGCCGCTGGGGGAATAAAGCGGCAAGGCCACACGTTTGAATAGCCTCGACGATCCATCGGTCGTGACGGAGGTGTGGTCATGAAATCTGTGCTTAAGGTACTGGGCGCCGTCATGGGCGCCGCGGCGTTGACGAGTCTCGTTGCATGCGGGGGAAGTTCCGGCTCGCTCAACGCGCAATCGTTCACGTCCACCGTGCTGGTGTCGGACGGCGCGGTCGCGGCGCCGCATACCGATGCCAATCTGAAGAACGCGTGGGGCATCGCGTTCAATCCAAAAGGTTTCGTGTGGGTGGCGGATAACGCAACCTCGCTCGCGACGCTCTATGACGGCAACGGCGTGCCGCAATCGCTGGTCGTCAGCATTCCGGCCGGCGCGAGCGGTTCGGCGAATCCGACCGGCATCGTGTTCAATGGCACGACGGATTTCATGGTCACGCAGGGCGGCAAATCGGGCGTCGCCGCATTCATCTTTTTCGGCGAAGGCGGCACCATCACCGCATGGGCGCCGGCGGTCGCGCCCACTGCGGCAATCACCGTGTTCGACGACGGCAACGGCGGCGCGGTCTACAAGGGGTTGGCGCTCGCCAGCAACGGCACCGCCAATCTGCTCTACGCCACCGACTTTCACAACAACAAGATCGACGTGTTCGACAGGAACTTCGCGAAAGTCGCGATGCCCGGCAAGTTTCAGGACGCTTTGCTGCCGACGGGTTTCGCGCCGTTCGGCATTCAGGCCATCGGCGCGAAGCTCTTCGTGACCTACGCCAAACAGGACGCGGATGCGCATGACGATGTTCACGGCGCGGGTCTGGGATTCGTCGACATCTTCGATACGTCCGGCAATCTGTTGCAGCGCTTCGCCTCGGCGGGTGCGCTGAACGCGCCGTGGGGCGTCGCGCAAGCGCCGGCGAATTTCGGCCGCTTGAGCGGCGACGTGCTGATCGGCAACTTCGGCGACGGCACGATCAATGCGTTCGATCCCATCACCGGCCAGTCGCTTGGCGCCGTCAAGCTGTCGAATGGAAACGCGTTCGTGCAGGACGGCCTGTGGGGTATCGCGTTCGGCAACGGGCTCAATAATCAGCCGGTCAACACGCTGTTTTTTGCCGCCGGGCCCAATGACGAAGCCAACGGAGTCTATGGACGCATCGATGTGAAGATGTGACGGGCGTCAGCGCATCTAGCTCTTCACGCCGCGCAGCGCATAAGCCGACAGCGTGGCGAGGCGCTCGGCGCTGAGCATCCTGACGACCCGCTTCGCCGCGTGACGCATGCGGCCGCGCAGATGCGCGTGACGCATGCGCCGCCAGAAACGGGTCGGCGCGAACTCGACAAAGCGCGCCTCCTTTTCCAGCAGATATTTGCCGCCCGGCAAATGGATGAACGAACAGCAGCAGAACCAGCGAAAGTCCCGATAGTTGTTGCCGGGCCAATGACGCCCGACCGCCTGATAGGCGCCGACCTCGACCACCGTTTGCCCTTCGTCGACGAGCGTATTGAGCGCGGCGGAAATGAATGCCTCATCGCCGTGATGTCTCAGGCGTTCGCTTTCGTCCAGGTAACGCGCGTAACTGGCGCGCGCACGCGGCACCAGCCGACGCAACGATGCGGGCGTCGCGAGCATGAATTCGCCGCCGTACCAGCGCGGATTCGCGAGCCGCCCGTCCGCGACGATTTCCAGATCCGCCACCACGCGTTCGCTGCCGTATGCGGGAAAAACCTGGTCCGAAATATCGTAGACGCCGAGGCCCGCTTCGGCGCATCGCTCGATCAGCGTGTGATCGAGCGGCAGCCACGCGACCATGTCGGCGTCGAGCAACAGCATCATGGTGTCCGCGGGCAGCGCATCGGAGAGTTGATCCATTAGATCGAGCTTGAAATGCGCCGCGTAGAACGGCGTGTTCTTCGGCAACTCGATCGTCGCGGTGAGCTTCGTCACCGCCGGGCGCTTTTCCGGCGGCAGGCTTTCCAGCCGCTTTTCGACCAGTGCCGGCGCGTTCGTCATGATCGTCAGCGTCGGCATGCCCACGCGCCGCAAGCTGTTGTTCAGGCAGATCGCCTGGCTCACATACGAGAGCGGATCGCGATTCGTCGAGTTGGGACCCGGCTTCGCGTCGACATCCACATAAACAAGCGTGCACGGAAAGAGATTCACATTGCTCCTCACCACGCGTGAGAGACGGTACGCATTGTTAGCGCTGCCGTTACTGCTCGCAGGTCGGTTCACATGCGCTTTCGCCAGGCGAGCCCCAAGCCGCGTGACGCGCGCCTTCATGGCGTCATGCACGAACCCGATCGCGATAGCAGGTCTGCGCTATCGTTTCACGTCCTTGCGGCGCGTTTCCGCCAAAACTCAGCGGGACGCAACGCGGCGGCCGACAATGCGTGCTTGCCGATTGTCGTGCGCAATAATTGCGGAGTCGCGATTGCGTGTGAGAGAACAAGTTACCTTGTCGGTTGCCTCGATCGACGCGTGAGCATTTCCGTTGGCGTTCATGAGGTTTTCGAGCGGCTTTCAAGCGGTCTTTCGCCGGAACGGCCTGAAGAACCGGCGAATCTCCGCCGCGAGCAGATCGGGCTTTTCCATTGCGGCGAAGTGTCCGCCGCTCGGCATGTCCGTCCATTGCACGACGTCGAAGGTCCGTTCAAGCCAACTGCGAGGCGGACGGCTGAGTTCCTTCGGAAAACGCGCATAACCGACCGGCGGCACGACGCGCGGCCCGTCGGCGAAACGCATCGGCTGAAGGCGGTTTTCCCAATACAGTTGCATCGACGAACCGATGCTCTGCGTGTACCAGTAGAGCGAGATGTTGGTGAGCAGTTCGTCCTTCGAAAACACCCGCTCGACGTCGCCGCCGCAATCGCTCCAGGCGCGAAACTTTTCCCCGATCCACGCCGCGAGTCCCATCGGCGAATCGATGAGCGACGCGGCCAGCGTCTGCGGCTTCGTGGCGTGCATGTGCGAATAGCCGCCTTCGAGCGCGGCCCATTCGTTTCTCTCGCGCAAGAAATTTTCTTCCGCCGACGTGAGCGGCGTTTGAGCCGCGCCGATCGCGGGCTCGTAGGAACTCGGCAAGAAGTTCAGGTGAATGCCGTCGACCGCCGTCTCATGCCGCGCGGCAAGCGCGACCGACACGCCCGCGCCGAGATCGCCGCCCTGCGCGCCGAAGCGCTCGTACCCGAGGCCGCGCATCAACGACACCCACAGGTCCGCGATCTGGAACGCGGACATGCCAGGCTGCGCCGGCGCCGGCGAGAACGCGAAGCCCGGCAGCGACGGAACCACCACATCGAAGGCATCGCCGGCGTCGCCGCCGAACGCGGCGGGATCGCACAACTGGTCGACGAGTGCGTGGAACTCGAAGAACGAACCCGGCCAGCCATGCGTCACCACTAACGGATAGGGCGCTGCGCCCGCGCCGCGCCGATGGACGAAGTGAACGCGTTGACCGTCGACGTCGGCGAGAAACTGCGGTTGCCGGTTCAAGCCGCGCTCGGCCTCGCGCCAATCGAAACGCTCGGCCCAGTAGCCGGCGAGCTCGCGCAGCCATGCCGGATCGGCGCCCTGCTGCCACGCGGGCGCGGGCGTGACCGGCGACCAGCGCGTCGCGCGGATGCGCTGGCGGAGATCGTCGATGTCAGGCTCGGGTATGGCGATCTGAAACGGTGCGATATGCATGGCGATTTCCTCGGCACAAGGGAATGGGGTGACACGCACGCGGCATGCGCTAACGATGAAAACCGGCAAGTGGACAAAGCCCGGCCTCGAACACGCGAAGCAACTTCGCATCGTACACAATCAGCGCTTTCGCGTTTGGCGTGCCGCGGACCATCCTGTTTGCGGCGCTCGACAGGACCCGTGGCGCATAGTTTGAAGCCCCCTTCAATCTGTGCGATGCTAGCGACGGCCCAGCAATCGTATGAAATAAGAGTGGGTGTGAGGCAGACCAATCCTGTTGTCCATTCCCAGGAGGAGACATGATTGTGTCATCGCAATGGCGCGCCATCCGCGCCGCTCGCACGGCTTTCCAGCCTTCGCCCCTTCCCTCTGCGCCGCGTTCCGGAATGCAAAGCCTGCGGCGAGCAAGCGCCGCTTCCAGCTTCGTCTTTCTGCTCGGTCTCGCCGGCGTCTGCCATGCCGACACCCAGGTCGGCAGCACGCTTCCGCCCGCGCCCAGCACGCTCTACGGCGACCTGTTCGTGGCCGTGCAAACCGCGCAGATCTATCCGGACCAGAAGACCTTCGTCGACGCGACGCCGAACGCCGACCCCGCCACGATCGTGCAACTGTACGAACAGCAAAAGAGCAATCCCGCCTTTTCGCTGGCGAATTTCGTCAACCAGTACTTCACGCCGCCGAGCGAGCCGGTCATCACGCCGCCCGCGAATCAAACGCTGCGCGAACACATCAACTGGTTGTGGCCCGCGCTCACGCGCACCACCACGAGCGCGCCGCCGAACAGCTCGCTGATTCCCTTGCCGAAGCCCTATGTGGTGCCCGGCGGCCGGTTCCGCGAAGGCTACTACTGGGACACCTATTTCACGATGCTCGGGTTACAGGAATCCGGCCACGAGGATCTCGTCGACAACATGCTCGACAACTTCGCCTACGAGATCGATACCTTCGGCCACATTCCGAACGGCAATCGCACCTACTATCTGGACCGCTCGCAGCCGCCGTTTTTCTCGCACATGGTGGCGCTCGCGGCGAAGGTGGAAGGCAACACCGTCTATCAGAAGTACTTGCCCGCGCTGCGCAAGGAATACGCGTACTGGATGCAGGGGGAGACCACGACGCAACCCGGTCAGGCCACCCGCAACGTCGTCGTGATGCCTGATCGCACGGTGCTCAACCGCTACTGGGACGAACTGGATACGCCGCGTGACGAGTCGTATCTCGAAGACATCAAGACCGCGCAACAGGCCAGCGGCCGCAGCCCGAACGAGGTGTACCGCGAGTTGCGCGCGACCGCCGAAAGCGGCTGGGATTTCAGCTCGCGCTGGTTCGGCGACAACATGACGCTCGCGACGGTGCGCACCACGTCGATCATTCCCGTCGATCTGAACAGCCTGATGTTCCACCTCGAGATCACCATCGCCAAAGGCTGCGGTGCGACGCGCGATTTCCGCTGCGTCGGCGAGTTCGCGCAACGCGCGGCAAAACGCGCGCTCGGCATCAACAAGTACCTGTGGAATGCCAACGGCTACTACGGCGACTACGACTGGCAGCTCGCCAGGCCGCGCGACAACAAGACCGCGGCGATGGTGTTTCCGTTGTTCGTCGGCGCGGCCTGGCCGGAGCGCGCGCAAAAGACCGCGCGGCAGGTGCAGTCCACGTTGCTGCAAGCGGGCGGCCTCGTCACGACGACCTATAACACCACGCAGCAGTGGGATGCGCCGAACGGCTGGGCGCCGCTGCATTGGGTCGCTATCGAAGGCTTGAAACGCTATGGCCAGGATGAGCTTGCCCAGCAGATCGGCACGCGTTTTCTCGCTGACGTGAAGGGCGTTTATGCGTCGGAGAAGAAGCTGGTCGAGAAGTACGTGGTCGAAGGCGCGGGAACCGGCGGCGGAGGCGGCGGCGAATATCCGCTACAGGACGGCTTCGGCTGGACCAACGGCGTGACGCTCAAGCTGCTCGATCTGTACAGTCCGGGCGAATGAAGGCGAGCAACGCCGCCTGCCTGGGTTCGCCAAAACTACTGTATAAAATCACAGTACAATGACGTGCACGAGGCGCCCGTCGCCGTCCGAACGGGCGCTCGTTACCGCAACGTTGAAATCATGGCGTCCCAGCAAGACCTCTTCGCACCCGAGCCCGTCTCTCTCGTTCGTGACGGCGAAGGCGGGATTCGTTACCTGCCCGAGTCGATCGCGGCCGCCGTCGCACAACGGTGGTTCGAGGAGGCGTTCCGCAATATCGGCTGGCTGAGCCAGCAGCGCATGATGTACGAGCGCGAAGTCGCGGTGCCGCGTCTGATTGCCACCTTCTCGCGCGACTGCGCGGATTTGCCCGCGCCGTTGAGCGAAGCGTTCGAAGCCGTTCGCGCACTGGTCGGCGCACCGTTCAACCGCGTCGGCCTCAACCTCTATCGCGACGGCAACGACAGCGTCGCGCCGCACGGCGACAAAACGGAAAAGCTCCTGCCCGCGCAGCCGATTGCGATTTTCTCGCTCGGCGCGAGCCGTCGCATGTCGATCCGGCCGAAGGCACGCGGCGGCCGCACAGTGCACGTGGAACTGGAGCCCGGCAGTTGCATCGTGATGAGCTATGCATCGCAATTCACGCATGCGCACAGCATTCCCAAGACGCCAGCCGTGACTGAACCGCGTATCAGTCTTGCGTTTCGCTGCTTCAACGGTTGAGCGCACTGCGCGGTGCGGTTCGGTTGCTGGTGGGTCTTACTCCCTGGCACAGCGCCGTCACGACACATGCGGCCAATCGGCGACGCCAAACAAAAAAAAACCCGGCTGGGGAATCAGTTCCAGCCGGGGCCAACTCTCTCGCTCGCACACCGAAACCGTGCGTGCATCGGCACTGTATCCGCGCCATTGGCACGGATATATAGGCCGCATTGGAAGAGTCTGTTCCAAGGCAACGTTGCAGCCGCCGCCACCGTGCGCGGCTTTCCCGCGCGGAGCGCCACCCGATCGGGACTTACTGGCTCGCCGGGCGTGCCGGCGCGGTGCCGACCGGCGGGGTCACACGCTTTGCCGCGTCGCTGTTACCGGTGCCGCTCGGCGCGGCCGAGTTGCTCATCACGCCGCTGCTGCCCGAACTCATCGTGTCCCTGCTGGTGTTGTCCACGCGTTTGCAACCGCTCGCACCCACCGTCAGCGCGGCGATCGACGCCGCAATCAACGTGCTTCTCAGGATCGAATTCATGACGACTGCCCTCCCCTCCAACTTGTTTTACGCGGCTTCGCGCCACGTCCGGACTTCTGCACGAAGCGCAGCATTGGCCATGCCTGCTTCGCTTGCGAAACAGGCGCGCAGTTGGGTCGAAGATGACAAGACGATGATCGTCAGTCGATGAGCGGCGTCATTCGTTGGTGGGGTTGCCCGGGTCGGTCTTGCCTTTGCGAATGTTCTCTTTCTGGTCGCCCAGGTCTTTCCGGTTTGCGCCGTTCATGATCTGCACGTCGCCCTCGACCTTGCGGTCCTCGTTGCCGGTCACGGCGCCCAACCCCTTGTTGACGAGACCCTTCAATTGTTCGGCGATACCTTTCGATTGATCGCTGCTCATGCGCTAGCTCCTTGTCCGCGATGTCGTTGAAAAAACAGCCCATGCGACGCAGCAACGCCCGTACCCGGCTGTGACCCGACCGTGACCGGGGCGCTCATCTGCTCATCTTCAGGAGGAATGCGCGTTGCTCATTCAACGAGACATGCGCGGGTCCGGGTTGAACGACGCGGCAGCCCGCGCGACGTGCACCGACGGCGAGCCGCGAGGAGGAAGCAATGATTCAAACCGAACTGGAGCAACGCATCGAGGAAATCGAACTGGCGCTGGCGGGCATTTTCGAATCGCCGAAAGCGCCGCGCGTCAGCAGCTACGACGAAGGCGCGCGTCTTTTCATTCAGCTTTCATGGGTGATGGAATCGCATCGCGATACTTCGCTCGACGCGCGTTGCGTCGTGACGATCGCGTTCACCAAGCCGCAGATCAACCGCTATGCCGCGATGGATACGGCGCAGCGCAGAGTGTTTCAGGAGCGTCTGAGCGCATGGGTGCGCGCGGCGTTCAGCGAGCGCCAGAGTCCGCCGGAACTGCAAGGCGATTGCGCGGTGGAACTGGCGGCCCACGATGGATTGTTCGACGTGCCGCCAGCGCCGTCCTCTTATTAACGTGGCTTGGCCGAGCGACACCTGTCGCCGCCAGGTGTCAGTTGAAGTCCCCCGTCTCGAGTTCCACCGACTGTCCGCCGTTCTTCTGGAGCACCTTGCGCGTGGCGTTTTCTATTCGCGCGCGATTCGCCTCGAAGGTGCCGACGAGATCGTGAGCCGAGGTGCCGCCGTTGCCGAAGTGGTCGTTCAGCGCATCCAGTGACACGCTGCACCAGACGTCGGCTCCATCCACATTGGCTTCGAAGGCGACGCGCGCCGCTGCCACCACTTCGCGGCGTCCGGTGAATTCGATCCTCATCATGAACCTCCATTTATCGAAAGAAAGCCTTGCGAATGCAAGCGCTGTGCCAAACCGGCGTTGCTTCCGATGTCGCTTCTGGCGTGGTTTCTGTCGTTGCAAGCCGGCGGTCCCAGGCTCAGCGCGAATTCCTCGCAAGGCGCATACTTCACGTCGGCCGCCCTCGAACGGCCTGCTGTCGTGTCGCGGCGCGCATGCCGATTGTCATGCCGCCCGACGCCCAACATCCTAATACTAACCCTCGCCCCATGTCCCGCAGCCCGCAATCATCGCGCCGCCTCGTCATCGCCGCCGTCATGGCTTCGATGGCGATGGTCGCCATCGAAGCCACCATCGTTTCCACCGCCATGCCGCAGATCGTCGCGCAACTCGGTGACCTGCATCTGTATAGCTGGGTGTTCTCGTCGTTCCTGCTCACGCAGACCGCGATGACCGTGGTGTTCGGCAAACTCGCCGATCTGTACGGACGCAAGCCCATCGTGCTGGCGGGCATCGCGATCTTTCTGCTCGGCTCGGTGCTGGCCGGCTTCGCGTGGTCGATGCCCGCGATGATCGCGTTCCGGCTGATTCAGGGCGTTGGCGCGGGCGCGATCCAGCCGGTCACGCTGACCATCGTCGGCGACCTGTATCCGGCGCGCGAACGCGGCAAGGTGCAAGGCTATCTCGCCAGCGTGTGGGCGATTTCGGCGGTGGTCGGTCCGATGGTGGGCGGCTTCATCATTCACAACATCTCGTGGGCCTGGATCTTCTGGATGAACGTGCCGATCGGGCTTGCGTCCGCGGCGGGTTTCATCGCGTTCCTGCGCGAATCGGAGCGGCATGCGCGGCCGTCGATCGACTTCGGCGGCGCGGCCCTCTTCATGGCGGCGATCGCCGCGCTCATGATGGCGCTGACCTTCGCCGGCGACGACGAGCTTGCCCGGGCCTCGCTGGCGGGCGGCGTCTTCGTATTGTGCGTGTTGCTGTTCGTCTGGCAGGAGCGGCGCGCGGCGGAGCCGATGATTTCCTTCGCGCTCTGGAGCCGCCGCCCGATTGCCGCATGCAACGGCGCGACGCTGCTCTCCGGCATGATCCTGATGGGCGCGACCACCTTCCTGCCGATGTACGTGCAAGGCGTGCTGCATCGCTCGCCGGTGATCGCGGGCCTCTCGCTCACCATGATGATGGTGGGCTGGCCCGTCGGCGCGACGCTCGCGGCCAAGTCGTTTCACCGCATCGGCCTGCGCCGCATTCTGGTCGGCGGCAGCGCGTTCGTGCCGCTCGGCGCGGTCTTGCTGCTGTTTCTGTCGCCTGGCGGCTCGCCGCTCGTCGCGGCATTCGGCTCGCTGGTGATGGGCTTCGGCATGGGCACCTCGAGCGTCGGTTCGCTGGTGCTGATCCAGGAGATCGTCCGCATGGACGAACGCGGCAGCGCGACGGCGTCGAATCTGTTCTCGCGCAATCTCGGCAGCACGCTGGGCGCGACGCTGTTCGGCGCGGTGCTCAACTTCGGCCTCAGTCACGCGAAGGATGCGGTCGCGGTCACCTCGGATCAACTGAAGGCGCTGCTGCAAAATCAGGCGGCGAGCCTCGTCAATAGCGACATGACCCGCATGGTGCTGCACGAGTCGCTGCACCTCACCTTCGTCTCGATCTTCGCGATCTCGATCTTCATGGTCCTGCTGCTGACGCTGGTGCCGGCGATTCACCTCGGCGCGGACCGCAAGATGCCGAACGAAGCGCTGGCGCCGATCGAGGACTGACGCCGCGGCGCATCCGGTGGCCGGTCAGTTTTTCGCGTACAGCGTCGACTCCGCGAAGCCTTCGGCGGCGAGCACCTGGCCCACCAGAATCAGCGCGGTCCGCTCGATATTCGCCGACTGCACCTTGCCGAGAATATCGTCGAGCGTGCCGGTGATTTTTTCCTCGTCGGGCCAGCTTGCGCGGTAGATCACCGCGATCGGACAAGCGCCGCCGTAGTGCGGACGCAATTCATCGACGATGCGCGCGAGATGCCGCACGCCCAGGTGAATCGCCATCGTCGCGCGGTGTTTCGCGAGGTCGGCGAGTTGCTCGCCTTCCGGCATGGTGGTTTTGCTCGCATAGCGCGTGAGGATCAGCGTCTGCGAAATATCGGGCAGCGTGAGTTCGCAACCGAGCGCCGCCGCGCACGCGGCCGTGGCGGTCACGCCCGGCACGATCTCGTAGGGAATGTTCAACTCGCGCAATCTGCGGATCTGCTCGCCGATCGCGCCGTACAGGGACGGGTCGCCGGAATGCACGCGCGCCACGTCGTGGCCCTGGCCGTGTGCGTCCTTGAGCAAGGCGACGATCTGATCGAGATCGAGCTCGGCGGTGTTGACCACCTGCCGCGCGACATGGCCCTCAAGCACCGCGGCCGGCACGAGCGAGCCCGCATACAGAATCACCGGGCACGTGCGCACGAGGCGCTGCCCTTTCACCGTGATCAGTTCGGGATCGCCGGGGCCCGCGCCGATAAAAAACACCGTCATTCAACACTCCATGATTCATTGCAGCATGCGATGCATGCGCGGTTCAAACTGCGATTCGCAGCGCTTCGAGCAGATCGGCCACGCGTTCGAATTCACGATCCACCGCGGGCAACGGCGGGCGGCGCAGCATGACAACGGGCACACCGCGTTCGCGCGCCGCTTCGAGCTTCGCTTCGGTCGCGCTGCCGCCGCTGTTCTTGCTGACCACCACGTCGAACGCTTCGGCGGCGAACAACGCGCGCTCGCCTTCGAGCGTGAAGGGTCCGCGCGTCGCCAGAATTCGCGCCCGCGCATTGCCTTCGTGCGGATCGAGGCAGCGCACGGTCCAGAACTGATGCGCTGGAATGTCGTCGAGATGCGCGAGCGGTTCGCGTCCCAATGTAAATAGCGGACGCTCGAACGCAGCAAGCGCAGCCGTAAGCTCGGCCCAATCGCCGACCATGCGCCAATCGTCGCCGGCTTGCGGCTGCCAGCCCTCGCGGCGCAGCGCCCAGCACGGCACGCGCGCCGCGCGGCTCGCCGTGACGGCGTTCGCGCTGATTTGCGCGGCGTAGGGATGCGTCGCGTCGATCACGAGCGCGATGCGTTGCGCCTCGATATAGCGCGCCATCCCTTCGCTGCCGCCGAAGCCGCCCACGCGCACCGTACACGCGAGATCGTCGGGCACCTTGCCGAGACCCGCGAGACTGTACACGTGCTCACGGCCGAGTTGCCGCGCGATCCGCAGCGCGTCGCCGGTGCCGCCGAGCAGCAGGACACGCGTCATTGCGCGGCTCCGATCAGATTGCCCTGGCGGTCGATCGCGAACATTTCGACGTTGACCTGCGGCGGCACGATAGCGCGCGCCACTTCAAGCGCATGCCGGCAGACGATGTCGCCGAGCGGCACGTTTTGCGCCCGCGCCAATGCGACCGCCTGCTGGCTCGTGTTGGCCGCGCGAATCGCCGCCTGCAACGCGTCGTCGGCGCCGTCTTCGGCGGCCCAAACGGCGAGCCGTTCCAGATCGATGCTCGAATTGCGGCTATGCAGATCGAGATGCCCCGCCGCGAGTTTGCTGAGCTTGCCGAAGCCGCCGCATACGCTCAACCGCTCGACCGGCGCGCGCTTCATATGCTTGAGCACCGCGCCGACGAAGTCGCCCATCTCGATCAGCGCGATATCCGGCAGGCCGTAATGCGCGCGCATCGCGTCCTCGCTCGCGTTGCCGGTGCAGGCGGCGAGATGCGTGTAACCGTTCGCGCGCGCGACGTCGATGCCCTGATGGATCGACGCGATATAGGCCGAGCACGAGAACGGCCGCACGATGCCGGTGGTGCCGAGAATCGACAGGCCGCCGAGTATGCCCAGGCGCGGGTTCATCGTCTTGAGCGCAAGCGCCTCGCCGCCTTCGACGCCGATCGTCACCTCGAAGCCGCCTGCGTAGTCGTGCTCCGCAGCGAGGTCGGTGAGATGGTCGGTCATCATCTTGCGCGGCACCGGGTTGATCGCGGGCTCGCCGACCGGCAGCGTCAGTCCCGCGCGCGTCACCGTGCCGACGCCGGGCCCCGCGCGAAAAATCACACCCGGTTCGGTCAGCAGCCGCACGCGGGCGAACACGATCGCGCCGTGCGTCACGTCGGGATCGTCGCCGGCATCTTTCACGGTGCCGGCTTCCGCGCCGCCCGCGCCGTCAGCGATGAAGCGGCAGTACACCAGCGGCATCGGCACATGCTGGCCTTTCGGCAAGACGATTTCCGCAACCTCGCTGACGACGCCCGCGAGCAGCAGACGCGCCGCCGCGAGCGACGTCGCGGTGGCGCAACTGCCGGTCGTATAGCCGCTACGCAGCGGCGCGGGTTGTTCGGGCGTTTCTTCGCGCATTACGGTTGTCGCCGTGATTCGGATGACGTCGCGATGGCGGCCGTATCGGTTTCACGCGCGGCCTTCGTCACGTCCAGCAACGTGATCGGCAACGCCTGGCGCCACGTATCGAAGCCGCCGAGCGGTTGCGCGTCGGCCAGCGCGATGCGTGTGAGCGTGCCGCCATGTTGCTCGCGCCAGGCCGCGAGCGCCGCCTCGCCTTGCAAGGTGACCGCGTTGGCGACCAGCCGGCCGCCGTCGCGCAGACGCGCCCAGCACGTGTCCAGCACGCCCGCCGCCGTCGCGCCGCCGCCGATGAACACGGCGTCCGGCGCCGGCAGCCCTTGCAGCGCTTCGGGTGCGCGCCCGGCCACGAGTTGCAGACCCGGCACGCCCAGCGCGTCGCGATTGTGCTCGATGAAACGCTGCCGCTCCGCGTGCCCTTCAATCGCGATCGCGCGGCAGGTCGGATGCGCGCGCATCCATTCGATGCCGATCGAGCCGCTGCCCGCGCCCACGTCCCACAGCAATTCGCCGGGCGTCGGCGCGAGGCGCGCCAGTGTGATCGCGCGCACGTCGCGCTTGGTCAACTGGCCGTCGTGGCGGAAAGCGTCGTCGGGTAGGCCGCAGGTCAGCGGCAGACGCGGCGCGCCTTCGGTCGCTCGGCATTCGAGCGCGATCAGGTTCAACGCGGCGACATCGGGAGCGGACCACTGATCGGCGCGGCCGTCGATGCGACGTTCCAGCTCGCCGCCCAGATGTTCCAGCACGATCATGCGGGTCGCGCCGAAGCCGCGCGCGTTGAGCAGTTCGGCCAACGCCGCGGGCGTGCGCCCATCGGCGCTCAACACGAAGACGCGCGCGCCGTCGTGCAAATGCGCGTTCAGCGTGGGCAGCGGCCGGCCCACCAGCGACACGGTCGCGACCTCCTGCAACGGCCAGCCGAGCCGCGCCGCCGCCAGCGACAGCGACGACGGCGCGGGCAGCACCCGCAACTCGCCGGCCGGCAACTGCCGCGCGAGCGTCGCGCCGACGCCGAACAGCATCGGATCGCCGCTCGCCAGCACGCATACGGAAGCGCCGCGCTCGGCCAGCAACGGCGCGAGATCGAACGGCCGCGGCCATGCCGCGCGGCGCGCGGCGAGGCGCGCGGGCAGCATCGCCAGATGACGCTCGCCGCCGTAGATCACCGACGCCTCCAGCAACGCACGCCGCGCGGGCCGTCCCAAACCGGCGAAGCCGTCATCGCCCATGCCCACCACCGTCAGCCACGCAGGCATGCATCCATCCTCATTCTGTGTCTTCAAATCATGCGCTGTGCCACGCCGGTCAAAGCGTCCAGCCTCGTTGTGCTGTCCGAAAAAAGGCATAATACAGCCGCCGGTGCCCTTCGGGGCCGAAGAGGGAACACAGTGCCACTGTGGCTGCCCCCGCAACTGTATGCAGCGAGTCCGTTTGCGCTCCGCGCCACTGGTTTCACCGGGAAGGCAGCGGCGGACCATGACCTGCCAGCCAGGAGACCTGCCGGCGAGACTGTTCGTGCCAGCCTGCATCGGGCGGGGTGTACCGATGCCGCAGCAATGCCCGCCTCACGGCTTGCTCGGGCTTTCGCGCGACGCTAAACCCGGTGTCCGTCTTGAATCAAGTTTCGCTCTCCACCGTTTTGCCCGACGCGGCCCCAGCGCCACGGCCCTCGGCGTGTCCGGGGCTGCTGCGCATCGTCGCCGCGCGCGACGGCGGCATCTGCCGGATCAAGCTGCCTGGCGGCGAGCTGAGCGCCGCGCAGGCCGAGGCGATTGCCGAGGCGAGCGCGCGGCATGCGGCCGGCGTGATCGAGTTGACCAATCGCGCGAACCTGCAGGTGCGCGGCGTGCGTGGCGGCGAGGCAGCGGCGTTGAGCGCGGCGTTGGTGGCGGCGGGGCTTGGGCCCGATGGAGCGGCGCCGGACGCGGCGGCTGGTTCGGATGCGATGGCGAAGCGCGCCGCGCCGGCTTCCAACTCGCTCTGCGCGGCGGCCGCCGACGACGTGCGCAACGTGATGATCAGCCCCGCCGCCGGGCGCGATCCGTTCGCACTGTTCGACACGAGGCCGCTGTGCGCCGAACTGCTGGCGCTGCTGCAAGGCGAAGCGCGCTTCGCGGCGTTGTCGCCGAAATTCGCGCTGCTGGTGGACGGCGGCGAGCGCCTGGCGAGGCTCGATCATCCGCATGATGTGTGGCTCGCGGCGTCGCAAGTTCGTGACGGCGTGCGGTTCGTGTTCGGTCTTGCCGGTTGCCCGCCAGCGGTGGCGTTATCGCAAAACCAGGCTGCCGGTTGCGATGACTCGACACAAGCTCGTCGCGCGGACGGCACAGGCGCATTAGCCGCCGTGTCGCCATCGCAAGTCCCTGCGCTTGTCCGCGCGCTGCTGCACACGTTCCTCGACCTCGCCGCCGCCGACGCCACGCGCATGCGTCACCTGCTCGCCGCGCATTCCGTCGACGCCGTATTGCAGCGCGCGCAAACGTATGTCGATTTCCCGCTGTCACGCGACGCGTCGCTCGCGACCTGGCATCGCGCGATACCGACCGATGCCGCGCGTCGGCTCGGCGCGCACGCCCAACGCACGACGGAGACCTGGCACGTAGGCGGCCAGCCGCCGCTAGGCCGGCTCGACGCCGCCACCCTGCACGCCCTCGCCGCGCTCGCACGACAGCAAGGCAACGGCACGCTGCACGTCACCCCGTGGCAAAGCGTGCTGCTGACCGACATCGCGGCGCACGCCGTGCCAGCCGTGCTGACCGAACTGAATACGCTGGGCCTCGCCTGCGATGCCACGCAAGCCATCACGCGTCTGATCGCCTGCGCGGGCTCGCCAGGCTGCGCAAAAAGCCTCGCCGACACCAAGGCCGACGCACTGCGGCTCGCCGCGCGCTTGCCCGAGAACGTCGAGGTCCATCTGAGCGGCTGCCCGCGCTCGTGCGCCGCCGCGCACTGCGCGCCCTACACACTGCTGGCTGTGTCGCCCGGCACTTACGACCTTTATCGACGCGACGACGGCCACTCGGATTTCGGCCAGTGCGTCGCGCGCCAACTGACGATCGACCAGGCCGCCGACCTGCTCGACCACCTGGCCCGGAGCCCCATAGATGCTTGATTACATTCGCGACGGTCAGGAGATCTATCGCCAATCCTTCGCGACGATTCGCGCGGAAGCCGATTTATCGCGCATCCCCGCGGACCTGGAAAAACTTGCGGTGCGCGTGATTCACGCGTGCGGCATGGTGGATGTCGTCGACGCCCTGCAATTTTCCGCAGGCGCGGGCACCGCGGGCCGCACGGCGCTCGCGCAAGGCGCGCCGATTCTCTGCGATGCCGGCATGGTCGCGCAAGGCATCACGCGCGCGCGGCTGCCCGCGAACAACGAAGTGATCTGCACGCTCACGCACGAGGACGTACCGGCGCTCGCGCGCGAACTCGGCAACACGCGCTCGGCCGCCGCGCTCGAATTGTGGCGTCCGCGACTCGCGGGCAGCGTCGTCGTGATCGGCAATGCGCCGACCGCGCTCTTTCATCTGCTCGACATGCTCGATGCCGGCGCGCCGAAGCCCGCGCTGATTCTCGGCTTTCCGGTGGGCTTCGTCGGCGCGGCCGAATCGAAGGCGCTGCTCGCGGACGACAGCCGCGGCGTGCCCTACGTGGTGGTGCACGGCAGACGCGGCGGCAGCGCGATGGCCGCCGCCGCCGTGAACGCGCTCGCGACGGAGGTCGAATAAATGACCGTGCAAGGACGTTTGTTCGGACTCGGCGTCGGCCCCGGCGACCCTGAACTCATCACGCTGAAGGCGCTGCGTCTGCTGAAAGCGGCGCCCGTGGTCGCGTATTTCGTCGCGAAGGGTAAGAAGGGCAACGCGTTCAGCATCATCGAAGCGCATTTGCACGACGCGCAGCAGCATCTGCCGCTCGTGTATCCGGTCACCACCGAAGCGCTCGAACCGCCGCTGTCGTATGAAGCGATCATCGCCGACTTCTACGACACGGCGGCGGAGATCGTCGCCGGTCATCTCGATGCGGGCCGCGACGTGGCCGTGATTTGCGAGGGCGATCCGTTTTTCTACGGCTCCTATATGTATTTGCACGACCGGCTCGCGGCGCGCTACGAGAGCGAAGTCGTGCCCGGCGTGTGCTCGATGCTCGGCGGCGCCGCCGTGCTCGGCGCGCCGCTCGTCTATCGCAACCAGAGCCTCTCCGTGCTCTCGGGCGTGCTGCCCGAGGACGAATTGCGCCGCCGTCTCGCCGATGCCGACGCCGCCGTCGTGATGAAACTCGGCCGCAATTTCGACAAGGTGCGGCGCGTGCTGGGCGAACTCGGTCTCGCACGGCGCGCGCTTTATGTCGAGCGTGCGACGATGGCTAATCAGCGCATCGTGCCGCTCGCGGAAGTCGATCCGATGGCGTCGCCGTATTTCTCGCTGCTCGTCGTGCCGGGGGAAAAATGGCAAGGATGACGCCACCCGCGATCGTGATTCTCGGCGCGGGCGCGTTGACGACCGCGCGGCGCATTCAAGCTTTGTACGCGGATAGCCAGGTGCATGGGTTGCAGGGACGCGTCGAGGCCGACGTCTCGTACAGCGAACTCGGCGCGCATCTGCGCGAGTTGTATGTGCGCGGCACGCCGGTCGTCGCGTTGTGCGCGGCGGGCATCGTGATTCGTTGCGTCGCGCCGTTGCTCGCGAACAAGGGCGCGGAGCCGCCGGTGCTGGCCGTCGCCGAGGACGGCAGCGCGGTCGTGCCCTTGCTCGGCGGTCTCGCCGGCGTCAACGTGATGGCGCGCGTGATTGCCGCCGCGTTGGCCGTGTCGCCGGCGATCACGACGAGCGGCGAATTGCGCTTCGGCACCTGCGTGCTCAATCCGCCCGAAGGCTATGCGCTCGCGGATCTCGGTCAAGGCAAACGCTTCGTGTCCGACCTGCTGGCCGGCGAGAGCACGCGGATCGAAGGCGAAGCGCCGTGGCTCGACGGTGCGCAGTTGCCGCGCTCCGCATCGGCGCGTCTCGCGATTCGCGTGACGCCGCGAGCGTGGAGCGGACGTGATGACGAACTGGTGATTCATCCGCGCAGTGTGGTGGTGGCGGTGGCGATGTCGGGTGCGGGTGCGGGTTCGGAGATCGAAGCGCGCGTGCGTGAGGCGCTGGATGCGCAGGGTCTTGCGGTGCTTTCTCTCGCGGCATTGCTGGCTTCGTCCGAACACATGGCGGACCAGGCGCTCGCGCAGGCCGCCGCCAGTCTGAACGTGCCGCTGCGTTTCACTCAAACGCATCCCGAAGACGGCGAGCGGCCCAGCAACCTGCTGCACGCCGCGCTGCGCATTCCCTACGAAACGCTGCATGACGACGCGACTAGCGGCGTCGCGCTCGCAGTGGCGCCGTTGGCGATCGATCCCGACACGATCGGCCGCGCACGCGGCCGTCTGACGGTGATCGGCCTCGGCCCCGGCAGCGCCGATCTGATGGCGCCCGCCGCGCGCGCGGCGCTGAACGAAGCGACCGATATTCTCGGCTACGACACCTACGTGAAAATGGCCGGCCCGTTGCGCGCGGATCAGCGCGTGCACGGCACCGACAACCGCGAGGAAATGCAACGCGCGCGTCACGCGTTCGAACTGGCGAGCATGGGACGCTCGGTGGTGATGGTGTCGTCGGGCGATCCGGGCGTGTTCGCGATGGCCGCCGCGGTGCTCGAAGCGCTCGACGCCGAGCGGAACACGCAGTGGCACGCGGTCGACCTGTCGATCGTGCCGGGCGTGTCGGCGGCGATGGCCACCGCCGCGCAAGCCGGCGCGCCGCTGGGTCACGACTTCTGCATGCTGTCGCTGTCCGACAATCTGAAGCCGTGGACGATCATCGAAAAGCGTCTAAGGCACGCGGCCGAAGCCGATCTGGTGATGGCGTTCTATAACCCGATCTCGCGCGCGCGTCCGTGGCAACTGGATAAGGCGCTGGACATCGTGAGGGAATATCGCGCCGCGACCACCAAGGTGGTGCTTGGCCGCGATATCGGCAGGCCGGGCGGCACGCTGCGCACGATCGCGCTCGGCGAACTGCGCTCGTCCGACGTGGATATGCGGACGATGGTGATCGTGGGCTCATCGACCACGCGGGGCTTCGCCAAAAACGCCGAAGGCGGCGAATGGATTTATACCCCGCGCTGGTACGAGTGAATCGATCCAGGTAACGGGTGGGGCGGCCTATGCCGCCGCCGGGTGGGGTGGCCTATGCCGCCGCCTTCAGATCGTCGATCGCCCGCTGCCTCACGCCCAGGTCGTCCCACAACTCGGGATGGCAGGTGAACACGAGGATCTGATGGCGCGTCGCCGCGTCGATCAGCGCGCGCTTGATGGCGTCGCGCCGCGCGGCATCGGTATGCACGGCGGCGTCGTCCAGCATGAGCAAGGTCGGCCGGCCCGATGCCTTGAGCAGATCCGCATACGCGAGCCGCGTCAGAATGCCGAGCTGTTCGCGCGTGCCGAAGCTCAGCGCGTCGAGCGTATCCGCGCGGCCATAACGGTCCAGTGTCGCGGGACTCAGATCGTCGCCGAGCGCGATGGTCGATTGCGGAAAAATTCGCCGCAGATAATGCCCGAGCCGCTCGGTCAACGGCGCGCGCAGTTGCGCCACCGCCGCGTCGCGTTCGTCGACCAGCACTTCGTCGAGCAGGCTCAACGCGCTGGCCCGCAAGCTGAGTTCGTCCTTGCGGCGCGTGGCCTGTTCGACGCGCGCCCGCACCGCCGCGAGACGCTCGCCGAGGCCGGAGGCGCCGACCGTCTCCAGTTGACTGCGCAATTGCGCGATCCGCACTTGCCGCTCATGCTGCTCGCCGCGCGCGAGTTCCGCCGACGCGCGATAGCGCTTCGCCTCGGCAGCCGGATCGTCGAGGCGCGCGGCTTCGAGTTCGCGCTCGCGTCCCTCGCGCTGTTTCGTCAACGCGTCGACCTGCACGCGCTGCTCGATCATTTTCGTCTGCCATTGCGCACGGTTTCGGCGGAACGCTTCGTCGTTCAACTGCGCTTCCTTGCGCTGCAATTGAGCGGCGAGCGATTCGGTCGTGGCTGTCGCGGTCGATCGTTTTTCCGCCGACTGCGCCAGCAGTTTTCTGGCCGCTTCCCATGCATCGCGCGCGATCTCGGCGTTGCGGCGCGCTTCGTCGAGCGGCGGCGCGGCGGACACATCGGGCAACAACGCCAGCCGTTCATTCGACGCCTGCCAGCGCGCGCTAGTGGAAGCCAACGCCGCACGCAGCGCGTCGATGCCCTGCGGCGCGTGCACTTCGAGAATCTTCGCCTGGCTTTTCTGTTGCGCGACGAGCGCCTTCCACTGTTCATGGCGGGCTTCGGCCTCACCGAGCGATGCCACGCCCAGCGCCTGCAACAACTGCGCATGACCGGCTTCGAGCGAGGCAAGCTCGGATAACCGCGCCGGCAAATCGGAGACGCCCGGAATCACGCGCAATTCACCGAGCGCGCCGAGGCCGATCAGCTTTTCCTCGTCCAGACGCAACACGCCCGCGCCGCTCACCTGGGCTTCGCCAACCGTGATCGCGCCGTTCAGCCGGTACTCGATGCGCGTCATCGCCGCTTCGGTGCGCGCACGCAGCACCGTCAATTCGGCATCGAGCGATTGAAGCCGCTTCAGTTTCACCGCGTCGATTTCGAGCGAAGCCGCGGCGCGCGCGGCTTCGAGAACGGCGTCGTTCGCCTTGCCCGCGTCGGCGATCGCGGCTTCGAGCCGCTCGCTTTCGGCGCGATGCAGGCCGATCTGGCTGCGCAAGTCCGCCGCGCTCACGGCCGCGTTCGCCAGTTCGAGCGCGCGGTTGGCATCGGCGAAGGCTTGCTCGAATCGCGCGACGCTCGCCGCGGCTCGATCATGCTCGGTTTGAACGGCGGACACGTTGGCTCGCGCCGCATCGAGTTGCTGCCGCTCGCGAGCGACGGCCGCTTCCAGTTCGGCCGCGCCCTGCTCCTGTTGCAACGAAAGCGCCAGTTCCGCTTCACTCACTTGCAGCGACTGTGCGAGTTGCTGAACGCTTCGTTCGAGTTCCGCCGCGGCGTCGGCGCGCTGTTGCGCCTGCACGGCTTTCTGCTCGTGAAGCTCCCAGGGCCGCTTGCGTTGCGTGTCGTCGAACGCTTCCTGAAGCGCGGCGAGGCGCGCGATGTTCTCCTCGAACTGCTCGCGCTGCTGTTCCAGCTCGTCGCGCTGGACAAGCAGCGCGGCCAGGGCCTGTTCGGCTTCGGCGAGCGGCCCGGTGGACTTCTGCGTGCGGGCCGTGAGCAGTTGCCGAAGTTCGCGCTGCACGGCGGCGATCAACGCGTCCTCACCCGCCGACTCCCGGCTGCCCGACAGTTGCGAGAGCGCGTCGCGCAGATACTGCGCCGCGTGCCCGGTCGAATCGCGCATCTCCTGCGTGCCGCCCTGCTGCACCCACAGCAAACCGGGAACGCCGGCGTTCTCGGCTTTCAGCGGCCCGCGCGCGGCACGCGAAAAACCGAGCAATGCCGCGAGCTTGTCCTCGGCTTCGTCCTCGCTGAACACGGACTGGCCGATCCACAACTCGCAGCGCTGCCGCGAGACGAACTGCTTCGACAGCTTGCAGCTCGTGCCGTCCAGATCGAAAGTCACTTCGACCGACGGCTGCCCGCTCGCCTTGCCCCACGGCAACAGATCCTTCAGATGCGAGGCCTTGTAGCGTTCGAGAAACACGGCGCGCACCGCTTCGGCGATCGTGCTCTTGCCGGCCTCGTTCGGTCCGGTGAACAGATTGAGCCCCGGCTGCAAATCGTCGACCACAAGCCGGCCGGTGAACTGCTTGAACTCCTGGATCGCAATGCTTTCGAGCTTCATGCGGACCTCGCTTCGCGCGGCAGTTCACGTTGAATGCGCGCCAACAGCAACAACGCCTCGGCCGCGCGCGCGACCTCTCGCGGGTCCGACTGCGGGTCCTCCTGCAAGCCACGCAGACGCGCCACCACCTTCGCGAGATAGCCGCTCTGCGCGCCGAGTTCGGCGAGGTCGTCGGCGGTGGGCAGCACTTGCAGGCCGCTCAGATCGACGCGCAGCGCGCGCACTCGCGCGCGGGCTTCCTCCACCGCGACGTGCAGCGCCTCGGCATCGGCCAGCGCGGCCGTGCCGCTTACCGCGAGACGCAGCACGTCCTTGCCGTTCAACGCCGCGAGGCGCGCCTTGAGCGAATCCACGTCGGTCGGCACGGCCATCGTTTCGTCCCAGCGATGCCATTGATATTTGCCGACCCGCACCGGCTCGACCCGCGGCGACGCGCCAGGCTCGCGCAACGTGACGTCGAGCATGAAGCCGGGATCGTTGCCGCGAAAACGGTCCTGTTCGTGCGTGCCGGCGTACCAGATGCGCTCGTCCACCCGCAGGTGGCCGTGCCAGTCGCCGAGCGCGAGATAGTCGAGCCGCGCGCTCGCCGCACGCGTGGGCGCGATCGGATTCGACGAATCGATGCCCTCCTGCAGGATGCCGCTCACGCTGCCGTGCGCGAGCCCGACGCGGTGATAGCCCGGCGGCGTCTCGGCGGCGTCGAAGAAAGCGGTGGTGTCGTCGTAGGTGATGCGTTGCGTGAGCGGCGCGCAGAGCAATGCAGAGCGGCACTCGTCGAGCAGCACCACGCCGGGTTCGAGCACGAGCCGCACGTTCGGCGCGACGCAGTTCAGCCGCTGCGCGCGGGTCCACACGCTTTCGACCAGCGCGGCGTCATGATTGCCCGGCAGCATGATCCACGGTCCCGAGAACGCTTGCAATGCGCCGAACAGGCGGCGGATCACCGTGTCCGACACCGTTTGCAGGTCGAAGACGTCGCCCGCCACCAGCACGGCGTCGACCTTGCGTGCGGCCGCTTCGTCGGCGATGCGGCGCACGGTTTCGAAGCGCGCCTCCGCCAGATGCGCGGCCTCGTCCGGCTCGAACTGGCCGAATTGCGTGCCGATCTGCCAGTCCGCGGTGTGCAGAAACCTGATCACTGTGCCTCCATTCCGTTCAATTGCAGCGTCGCCTGGTCTTGCGTGGCCTTGCGTGGCCTTGCCTGGCGTTGTGGCGTCGGCGCGGGTTCGACCGGTGGGCGCTCATCGCGTGCATCGTGTCTTTCGCGCCTGGCCGAACCGCCCGCTCCAGCACTCCAGCCGCAGATGTTACCGCGCCGACGCGGCAAAGATAGCCCCACGTGGATGGCGCATTGCCCGAACAGCGGCGCTACACTCGCGGTTCCGAACGCGCGCGTCGATTGCTGCGCCGTATTTCAATCGAATGGAACCCGCCGCACCGCTGCCGATGAACAAGGAAATCGAACTCAAGAAGGCCAAGCGCACACCCTTGCTGCTGTTGCTGGCGGCCGCCTGCGTCTTCGTGGTCACCGCCTTCATGCCGCGCGGCGTGTGGGTCGACGGCATCAAGGCGGTGGCGGAAGCCGCGATGGTCGGCGCGCTCGCGGACTGGTTCGCGGTGGTCGCGCTGTTTCGCCGCGTGCCGATTCCGATCGTCTCCGCGCACACGGCGATCATTCCGAGGAACAAGCACAAGATCGCCGACAACCTCGCGGTCTTCGTGCAGGACAAGTTCCTGGACGTGCCCTCGCTGGTCGGTCTGATCCAGAAGCACGACCCGGCGCGAAGCATTACCGGCTGGCTGACGCAGCCGGCCAACACCGCGCGGCTCGGCGACTACGTCGTCAAGCTCACCGGCGGCATTCTGGATTTGACCGACGACGTGCGCATCCAGGTCTTCATCAAGGACGCCTTGCGCGGCGTGCTGGCCAAGGTCGATCTGTCGCAATCGATGGGCGCGATTCTCGACACGCTCACGAAGGACGGCCGTCATCAGGAATTGCTCGACGCCGGCATCGAACAGGTGCTCGCGTTGCTGCGCGAAGAGCAGGCGCGCGCGTTTATCGCCGACCGCATCGTCGACTGGGTGAAGAGCGAATACCCGAAGATGGAAAAGATCCTGCCCTCCGCATGGCTCGGCGAGAAAGGCGCCGAAGCGATCGCCAACGCGGTGAACCGGATGCTCGAACAGATCAGCGAAAACCCCACGCATGAGCTGCGTCAAAAGTTCGATGACGCCGCGCATAAGCTGATCGCCAAACTCAAAACCGATCCGGCGTTCCTGCAAAAAGGCGAGGAACTGAAGCGCTATCTGCTGGAAGGCGACGCGCTCGGCACCTATGTGAAGGACATGTGGGGCGAATTGCGCGCCTGGCTCAAGCGCGATCTGCAAAGCCCCGACTCGGCCTTGCACGCGAAAGTGATGGCGATGGGCCAATGGGTGGGCCGCGAGCTCGCGCATGATCCCACGCTGCGTCAATCGCTGAACGATCACCTGGAGGACGCGGCGCGCGGCATGGCGCCGGATTTCGCGCAGTTCCTGACGCGCCACATCAGCGATACCGTGAAGAACTGGGACGCGCGCGAGATGTCGCGGCAAGTCGAGCTGAACATCGGCAAGGACTTGCAATACATCCGCATCAACGGGACGATCGTCGGCGGCTTTATCGGGCTCGTGCTGTATGCGAGTTCGCAACTGTTCGAGTTGCTGCGCGTGCATGCGGGATGAGTGCGTGAAGCGTCGCGCGCTGCTTCTATAAGCCTTGAGACGATCAAAGCGCCTACAATTCGGGCATGCGTATTGCTGCCAGGCGCTTTAGTCGACGCCGACGTTCCAGCCGCGCGCGCCTTCCCTATAAAGCGACGCCATCCAATCGGAAAGTGTGCTCATGAAATTATCGCTCCCGCCGCATGGGCGGCCGAACCGCGTCTATCCGCCGGGCACGCCTGGCCTGCACGGTCTCGCCTCGGTGATCACCGGCGTCGTGGTGGTGTGCGCGCTGTACTTCGGCCGCGCGGTGCTGATTCCGATCACGCTCTCGGTGCTGCTCAGCTTCCTGCTCGCGCCGCTCGTGCAGACGCTGCGGCGCTTGCATATGGGACAGTTGCCGTCGATCTTCATCGCGGTGCTGTTCGCTCTCGCCACCCTGCTTGCGGTCGGCGGACTGATCGGGGCGCAACTGGTGCAACTCGCCGGCGACCTGCCGCAGTATCAGGTGGCGATCGAGCAGAAGATCGAGACGGTGCAGGAAAAGACCGTGGGCCGCGCCGATTCGCTGATGAAGCGCGCCGCCGCCACGCTGCAACGCGTCGCGCCGTCGAAACCGAATCCGCCGCGCCCTACCGGGCGCGCCGCGCGCAATGCGCCCGCCGTGCCGACGCCCGTCGAAGTGCACGAGCCCTCGCCCACGCCGTTGCAACTCGCCCAGCGCGCGTTGTCGCCGGCCATCGCGCCGCTCGAAACGACCTTCATCGTGCTGGTGGTGACGATCTTCATCCTGTTGCAGCGCGAGGACTTGCGCGACCGTTTGATCAGCCTGTTCGGCTCGCGCGATCTGCACCGCACCACCACCGCGATCAACGACGCCGCCGGGCGCCTGAGCCGCTACTTCGTCGCGCAACTGGGCGTGAACGTGAGCGCGGGCGGCGTGATCGCGATCGGTCTCGCGATCATCGGCGTGCCGGGCGCGCTGCTGTTCGGCGTGATCGCCGCGTTGCTGCGTTTCGTGCCGTATATCGGCATCTGGATCGCGGCGATCCTCGCCGTCTTTCTCGCCGCCGCCATTCAGCCGCAATGGACGATGGCGGTGTATACGCTGATTCTTTTCATCGTCGTCGACGTGGTGGCCGGGCAGGTCGCCGAGCCGCTGCTGTACGGTCACCGCTCGGGGCTGTCGCCGCTCGCCGTGGTGGTGGCGGCGATTTTCTGGAGCTGGCTGTGGGGACCGGTCGGCCTCGTGCTGTCCACGCCGCTCACGTTGTGCGTCGTCACGTTGGGCCGCTATGCGGACCGCCTGAACTTCCTCACCGTGCTGCTGGGCGATCAGCCCGCGCTCACGCCCGCGCAGACCTTTTATCAGCGCCTGCTCGCCGACGATCCGCATGAGGCGATCGTGCAGGCGGAGCGTCTGCTGCGCGAGATGTCGCTGATCGACTACTACGACAAGGTCGCGCTCGAAGGTCTCAAGCTCGCCCGCAATGACGCGATGCGCGGCGTGCTGATGCCCGAGCAACTGGCGCGGGTCAACGAGTCGCTGGTGGATATCGTCGAAAACCTGGAAATCGCGGACGGCGTGCCGGAGCGGTTGTCTCGCGCCGATCCGGCGGAATCCGCCGGGGCGGCGCTGGCTTCGGCGTCGGCGGATCTGTCCGAGCGGCCAGAGAGCCATATGTCGGCGCATCCGCACTCGCGCGCCGAGACTGAAAAAACCTCGGTGCTGTGCGTGCCCGGACGCGGCGCATTCGACGAAGTCACCACCGCGATCGCCGTGCAACTGCTCGGCCGCCAGGGCCTTGCGCCGCTAATGGCGACGCACTCGGGCTATCGCAGCGCGCGCGCCGACGAACCGGCCTTCAAGGATGCGCCGATCATCTGCATCGTCTCGCTCGACGCGCCGGAATCGCCGCCGTATCTGCGCAATATGTTGCGCCGCACGCGGCAATGGCGGCCGCGCGCGACGCTCGTGGTCGGCGTCGGCGGAGCGCCGCAAGCGGGGCCGGAAATGGGCGCGACCGGCGCTTCGCATGCGGCGCCGACCTTCCGCGCGATGATCGAGGAATGCCTCGCGGCGGCGGGCACGCAGCACGCGCGGCAGGCTTCGCATGTGGGCGGGAGTGGTTGAAGGAGTGACGGCGGGTTGACTGCGGGTTGACTGCGGCGTTGACGGGCGGGAATGGCTGCGGCGTTGACTGCAGGAACAGCGCGAAGCCGGCTGCGGCACCGACCCTGCCCGCCGCGAAATGGAGGAAAGCCGAGTCCCTCTGCGGCGCTCGGCGCGAAGCCCGCGTCATATCGCCGAAGGTCGGCCGCCCGCCTCACTGCTGCGGATACAAGCCCAACGTGCTCGCATGCAGCCGCGCGAGACCGAGCAACGCATCCGTGTACGGCGTCGCCACATGAGTCAGTTGGCCGAGTTCGCGCACCGCGGCCACCAGCGCATCCAGTTCGACCGCCTTGCCCGCCTGCACGTCCTGCAGCATCGAGGTTTTCATCGCGCCGAGCTTGAGCGTGACCTCGTGGCGATCGTCCGGCGCCTGCTCGATCGGAATGCCGAAGCGCGCGCCGATCTCCTTCGCTTCCAGCATGATGCGCGTGACGAAGCCGCGCACCAGCTCGTCGCTCAGAATCCGGTCGGTGGTCGCGCCGGTGATGGCGCTGACCGGATTCATCGTCATGTTGCCCCACAGCTTGTACCAGACGTCGCGCTGAATCTGCTCCGACATCGACGCATTGAAGCCTGCCGCGGCGAGCGTCGCGGTGAGCGCCGCGACGCGCTCGCTCGGCTGCCCCGACGCCTCGCCGACGATCAGCCCATTGCCCTGATGATGCCGGATCACCCCCGGCGCCTCGACGAGGCAACTGGCGTGCACCACGCAACCCACGGTCTGTTCGGTCGGAATCGCGGCGGCGATCGCGCCGTCAGGATCGATCGACTTGAGCCGCTTGCCCGCGAAGTCGCGGCCAAGGCCGTCGCAGAACCACCACGGCACGCCGTTCATCGCCGTCAGCACGATCGTCCGCGGACTCAGCAGCGGCGCGACGTGCGCGGCCACCGACGCCATCGCCGGTCCCTTCACCGCCACCACGACGAGGTCGTGCACGCCGAGTTCGGCCGGCTGTTCGCTCGCCTTCACCTTCACGGCATGCGTGGCGCCGCCTTCGATCAGACGCAAGCCGTGCTCGCGCAATGCGCCGAGCGTCGCGCCACGCGCCACCACGCCGACATCGTGGCCGGCCTGCGCGAGCTTCACGCCCATCCAGCCGCCGATCGCGCCCGCACCGTAGATCGCTACTTTCATCGCTTCAATCCTTGCGTTTAGTCGTTTATGTTTAATCTTCGCGTTTAATCCTCGCGTTTAATCCTCGCGTTTAATCCTTATAGCTCGCGTCGATGCGGTCCACCCGCCGCACCAGCGCGTCGAACACGTCCTGTCCCGCACCGTGACGCGGGTCGAACTGCAACGCGTCGCGCGAACAGCGACTCGCGACCTCTTCCGGCACGGGCCGCGCGCGCCCCATCGAAAACGTCGCCATCTGGATCTCGCACGCGCGGTTCAGCGTCCATAGCATCGCGAAAGTCTGCGGCAACGTGCGGCCCCACGCAAGCAGGCCATGATTGCGCAGGATCACGGCCTGCCGGTCGCCGATATGTTCGAGCAGGCGCGGACCTTCATCCGCGTGAACGGTGATGCCTTCGAAGTCGTGGTACGCAACGCGCTCGTGCAACTGCGCGCTATAGAAGTTGGTTTGCTGCAAGCCGTCCTCGAGACACGCCACCGCGACGCCCGCCGTGGTGTGCGTATGCATCACGCAGTGCGCGTCGGGCAAGCCTTCGTGAATCGCCGCATGCACGACGAACCCCGCGGGATTCACCGGATACGGCGAGTGGTCGAGCACGCGCCCTTGCACGTCGATCTTCACGAGATTGCTCGCCGTCACCTCGCTATAGTGCAGGCCGAACGGATTGATCAGAAAATGCCGCTCGCCGCCGCTCGCGCTCGACGGCACACGCAACGTGATGTGGTTGTAGATCATCTCGGTCCAGCCGAGCAGGTCGAAGATGCGATAGCACGCGGCCAGTTGCACGCGCGCCTGCCATTCGTCGGGATGCATCGCGGCGTGCTTCGGTGCGTCGGCCGCTTGCATCTCAAGGGTCGGGGTCATTCGAGTCTCCATCGTTGTGGTTCGCTGTGGTTGTCGCGGTTCGATTGCCGCGAATCGGAAGGAATCGGAAACGCTATGCCCCCGCCACGACCGCCGCGATCGACGACGCCACATAACCGGCGTTGCGCGCGTTCAATCCGGCCACGCACATGCGCCCCGAACGCAGCACGTACACCGCGTACTCGCCGCGCAAGCGCTCGACCTGGCTCTCGCTCAGGCCCGTATAGGTGAACATGCCGCGCTGCGCGAGATAACGCGCGCGCATCACTTCATCGACGCGGCCGGCGAGTCCTTCGTGGATCGTGGTACGCATCGCGAGAATCCGCTCGCGCATGGTGGCGAGTTCCGCTTCCCATGACGCATGCAACGACGCATCGGCGAGCACGTTGGCGACCAGCCGCGCGCCGTGCGTCGGCGGATTGCTGTAGTTCGCGCGCACCGTGGACATCAACTGGCCGAGCACGCGGCCGGCCTCTTCACTGCTTTTGCAAACCACGCTCAACGCGCCGCAGCGCTCGCCGTACAGCGAGAAATTCTTCGAGAACGAATTCGCGACGATCAGCGCCACGCCCGCATCGGCGAGCAGACGCACGCACGCGGCGTCTTCGTCGATGCCCGCGCCGAAGCCCTGATACGCCATGTCGACAAACGCGATCAGATTGCGGCGCTGCAATACCGGCACCAGTTCCGCCCATTGCGCCGGGGTGAGGTCGACGCCCGTCGGGTTATGGCAGCACGCATGCAGCAGCACGATGCTCCGCTCCGGCAAGCGGCCGATCGCGTCGAGCATGTCCGCGAAACGCAGGCCGCCGGTGTGTTCGTCGTAGTACGGATAGGTGTTGACGGTCAGGCCCGCGCCCTCGAAGATCACGCGATGGTTTTCCCAGCTCGGATCGCTGATCCACACCTGCGAGCCGGGGAAATAGCGCTTCAGAAAATCCGCGCCCACCTTCAGCGCGCCCGAGCCGCCAATGGTCTGCAAGGTCGCGATGCGGCCCGTCGCGCGCGCTTCGTGGTCCGCGCCGAATACCAGCGCTTGGGCGGCGTCGCGATAGAGCGGCAGGCCCGCCATCGGCAGATAGGAGCGTGGGCCGATCGCATCGAGCAAGGCGGTTTCGGCGCGCCGCACGGCGTCCATCACCGGCAGCTTGCCGGCGTCGTCGAAATAGATGCCGATGCTCAGATTGACCTTGTTGGGGCGAGGATCGAGTTGAAAGTCCTCGTTCAGACTCAGAATCGGGTCGCCTGGGTAGGCGGGAATGTGGTCGAACATGGCAAGTCCTTGGTGGTGGGCGTGGGTCCGGCGTCGCTATGGTTCCGGTGCGGCGAGCAAAGCGCCGACACCCGCCGGACGAGACCCAAAGTCTAAGCGTCATTGGGTGCGTGCGTCGATTGGGGCAAGTGTCAGGCAATCGCTCGCGGCGCACAATCAATCGATTTTTCACGATTAGTAAGTTTTTCTTTACAATCGTTTTTCATGTCACTCACGCGCGTCACCATTCGTCAGTTCGAAGCGTTTCTCGCCATCGTCGATTTGCACAGTATCGGCGCGGCGGCGGAGCGGCTCGGGCTGACCTCGTCGGCGGTCAGCCAGTTGCTGGCCGAACTCGAAACGGAACTGGGCTTTCGCCTCTTCGACCGAACCACGCGGCGCGTCAATCTGTCGAGCGCGGGGCAGGATTTTCTTGCCTCGGCCGAATCGGTGTTGCGCCATGTGCGCGCCGCCGCGCAATCGGCCAACGACATCCGCAACCGCGCGGCCGGCATCGTGCGGGTCGGCGCGCCGCTGGTGCTCGCGGCCACCGCGTTGCCCGCGGCCATCGCCGAATACGCGCGCGGCAAACCGAAAGTGGTCGTGCGGATTGTCGACACCGTGGTCGAGCAACTGGTGGAGCGCGTGGAAAGCGGCGACGTGGATCTCGCGATCGGCCCCGACCGGCAAAGCGGCGCGCGCGTGGGGCGCGAGCGGGCGTTCGCGAGTCCGTGGGTGATGTGGTGCGCGCCGGCGCATCCGTTGAGCGCGCGGCGCCGTGTGCAGTGGCGGCATCTGCGCGACGTGCCGATCGTCGCCACCGGCCGCGACCACGAACGCGCGGTCGGGCAGATGCTCGCCAATCTGCCGGCCGAGGCCCGCATCATTCCGGTCGACGTGGTGGACAACGTCACCACGGCATTCGGTCTCGCATCGCAAGGGCTGGCGGTGACGCTCGCGCCCGCCTATGTCGCGCCGCTCGCGCGCACGTTCGGGCTGGTGATGAAGCGGATCGTCGATCCGGAAACCATCCGCGAGGTGTGCTTGTACCGCTCCACCGAGCGCGCGCTGTCGCCGCCCGCCGACGGCTTCGCGGAATTCATCGTGCCCTGGCTGAAGCGCTGGGACCGCGAAACGCAGGCCGGGGCGAAAACGAAGCGCGGCTGACCGGCCGCCTCGCGGCGCGAGCACGCGCCGTCCAGCGCCCGGGTGAGGCGGCTCGGGTATTGCTGTGTTCGACGGCACGCAACTTTGCACCGCCCGCGCCGGTCAATCATGCGAGCCATGCAGCGCCTCCCATTCATTCGAGCCCTACTCGCGCGCCGTAGCCGATCTCGTTCGCGCGCCGCTGCGCCGCGCCCTTCTCGCAACGTTCGTGTGGCATGCCGCTGCCCATCGATAGCGCTTCCGACTTTCATCGCCCGATAGCGGCCATCGGTTAAGCACCGCCTTCGCCGTGCATCGGCAAACGCATCAGAAGCGGTAGTTGATGGAAATGTCGGCCACGCCGTTCGCCTTGCGGTGCGTGATCGGACTGTTGCCCGCGCTGCCGACCAGTTGCTGGAATGCGCCATCCGCGGTGGCGAACCAATGCTTGTCGAACAGCCACACCACGCTGATGCCGAAGCCCACCGACTTGACGCCCGCGCTCGCGTGATATTCCGGATACCGCGAGTGCGCCGCCTGCTCGCGATTCACGCCGAACCAACTGTTCATGTAGGTGGAGTCCGCGAAGCTTACGTTGGGCCCGGCGAACCAGAAGAAGTTGCTGGTGCTGCCCGGCATCGGCATATACGCGCCGAGATCGCCGGTCCAGCCGTTCGAGCCGCCGAAGTAGCGTCTGACGTTCGCGCGCAGCACCAGCGGGAATTCCTTCGACACCACGTATTCGCCCGAGAGCTTGAGGCCCGGCGCCGGATTGATGTTGCCGAGGCCGTTCAGTTCCTGCGGATCGTCGTGGCCGCGGCGTCCGAGATCGTAGATGGCCGCGAGGCTTGCACGCCAGTTTTGTCCCTGCGCAAAGTTGACGCCGAGTCCCTCGCCGCTCGAAAAGAAAAACAGATCCTTGTAGCGCACGTCGACGCTCGGGCCGGCCATCAGGTGATACCGGTCGGAGCCCTCGTAGCGCGGCTGGAACGACGTCGCCGCGCCGACGCGCAACTGCCAGTCGGGAACGCTCGGCTGCCACACCTTTTGCAGTGGAATCCCCGCCGAGTATTGCCATTCGCCCAGCGGCGAAGGCGTTTGCGCCAAGGCGGCGCCCGGAACGACGGCAACGCCGAGGGTCACGGCGACCAGAGAAACTGCCGCGATGCCTATTGGTTTATTGCGGAACGTGCCGATCCGCTTTTCACGGCTGTCATTGCGCACCAGAAGCCTCCGATCTCGCGCAGGGCGAAGGGGTTTTAGGTTCCGCCTGGGTCCGCAAGGAATCGAACAGCACCCCGGCGCACGCCGCGCTCTCAGGCGCGGCGTGTAGTTTTTTCAGCAAACGATACGCGTTGCCCGGCAAGAACGCACCTGCTCGGGGAGTCGCGTACCGGACAGCGGGCCTTTCGTATGAACCATTGCCGCGAAAGCCTTGCCGACGGACCCACTGTGCAAAATGCGGGCCTGGTCGGCGGAAGCGGTGCGAAACCGGTTAAACGCAAACGGGAAACAACGAGAGGCCGAGCGAGCGTGCCAGCACGCCGTGGCAAGGAATCGCGAGCGCAATGCGCCTTCAGGAAACCACGGCGCCGCGCGATGCGGCGCCGTTGATGCATCGAACGCGGGCGATCCTACCTGGCCGCTTCGACGAGGACCGGCTTGTCGCGATAGAGATTCGGGAACAGCCGCTTGAGGTTGGCCACCTTCGGCATATCGTTAAGCGCGATATACGCGGAGTTGGGATGCAGCGTGAGGTAGTTCTGGTGATAGAACTCGGCGGGGTAAAAAGCCTTGAACGTCTCCGTCTTCGTGACGATGGGCGCCCGAAACGCATGCGCCTTCTCGAGCTGCGCGATGTAGCCTTGCGCGACGCGCCGCTGCATATCGGTCATCGGGAACACGGCCGAGCGGTATTGCGTGCCGCTGTCCGGCCCCTGGCGGTTCAGTTCGGTCGGATCGTGAATGACCGAGAAGTACACCTGCAACAACTGGCCGTAGGTGACCCTGGCCGGGTCGAAGGTGACCTGCACGGCTTCCGCATGGCCGGTCTCGCCGCCGCTCACCGTCTCGTAGTGCGCGGTGTCGCGCTCACCGCCCGCATAGCCCGACACCGCCTTGCTGACGCCGCGCACATGCTGGAACACGCCCTGCACGCCCCAGAAGCAGCCGCCTGCGAATACCGCCGTTTCTTCGTGCGCCGTGGCGGCGGAGACCGGTTCGTCGAGCGCGGGCGGCGCGATCACAACCGCGGCCTCGGACGCGAACGCGATGCGCCATGCCGACGCGCCGCCGGCAAGCGACGCCGCGCCGATCAACCTGAAGAAAATCCGTCTGCTGCAAGCCATGATGATCGTCCCGGAAAGTTCGCACGTTTCACCCGTTCGGGCGTTGGTCGTGCCGCCCGCGAGTGGTCTCGATGTTTAGTCGGCCAGCAAGGGCTTTTATGACAGCATGCGCGTCTTTCCGCATCGAGGCATCGAGGCATCGCAGCCGGGGCTACAGCGGCGCTCACAGCGGAAATTTCGTGGTCGAGAGAATTTCCTTGAGCACCATGAACGAGCGAATCTGCCGGACGCCCGGCAGATAAAGCAACTGCTCCGCATGCAAACGGTTGAAGCTGTCGCTGTCGCGCGTGCGGATCGTCATGAAGTAGTCGAATTCGCCGGTCACGACGTGGCATTCCATGCAACCCGGCACCCTCTGCGCGGCTTTCTCGAAGTCCGCGAACGACTCGGGCGTGGAGCGATCCAGCACCACGCCGATGATCACCAGCATCCCCGCGCCCGCCGCTTTCGGATCGATCAACGCGACCACGCCGCGAATCAGTCCCGACTCCTTGAGCCGCTCGACGCGCCGCAAGCACGCCGGCGCGCTCAGCTTCACTTTTGCCGCGAGCGCGACGTTCGAGATCGACGCGTCCGTTTGCAACTGGCGCAGGATCGCGCGGTCGATGCGATCGAGCGATTGCAGCGGGTCGGCTTGTGATTGGGCGGTAGCCGATGCGGCCGGCGCGCTTCGCACTTTCGTTGCGCTCATAGGTTGGTTCACAAGTTTTTATTAAGTCATTGCGGCATTTCTCTTTTCGAAATTACGCCCATCGCAATTTTTTCGCAAGCTCATTTCTGGCGCTTTTCCCTACCATTGTCTCAACGCGACGACCTGCTGTTCGCGTCGAACCTACTCATCACAGGAACTGCCATGAACCTGCAACGATTCCCGCGTCATCCGCTGACTTTCGGGCCGACGCCGATCCAACCGCTAAAACGCCTGAGCGATCACCTCGGCGGCAAAGTGCATCTGTATGCGAAGCGCGAGGACTGCAACAGCGGTTTTGCATTTGGCGGCAACAAGACGCGCAAGCTCGAATATCTGATTCCCGAAGCGCTGGCGCAGGGTTGCGACACGCTCGTTTCGATCGGCGGGATCCAGTCGAACCAGACTCGCCAGGTGGCCGCCGTCGCCGCGCATCTGGGCATGAAGTGCGTGCTCGTGCAGGAGAACTGGGTCAACTACTCGGATGCGGTGTACGACCGCGTCGGCAATATCCAGATGTCGCGCATTCTCGGCGCCGATGTGCGGCTCGTGGCCGACGGCTTCGACATCGGCTTTCGCAAGAGCTGGGAAGATGCGCTGGAGAGCGTGCGCGCGGCCGG
>Ga0207713_1000369_pt1 | contig 48934 bp, 50 predicted proteins | sample KBSS64metaG_FD_184404 | JGI IMG/M metagenome (GOLD analysis project Ga0207713, IMG submission 184404) | Switchgrass rhizosphere microbial communities from Kellogg Biological Station, Michigan, USA - KBS S6-4 metaG (SPAdes) (version 2) | ecosystem: Host-associated > Plants > Roots > Rhizosphere >...
GCGAGCATCAGCAGCGCGAGGGCTGCCAAGGCGATGATCACACTCATGGTGTGCTCCTTCGATTGTTATTTTTGTGGGTGGAACGGGTGTGGGGAGGGCTATAGCGAGATCTGTGCCAGATGGTTAAGTTGTTGAAATAAAAGGAATTAGTTTGATTTTTGGTGGTGGCTTTCGAGGATTTGTCTCTGTTTGGAGACTTCTATGACTGAGAGGACGCTTTCGCGGGCAAGCCCGCTCCCACAGTTGAACGCATTCCCCTGTGGGAGCGGGCTTGTCCGCGATGCTTTGGATGTTGTCTTGATTTGGAGAATTGTGTCTCCTTATTGAGACTCTGCGATCCCCAGCGCAATCATTTTCTTGTAAAGCGTCGACCGCCCAAGCCCCAGCCGCTCAGCCGCTTCAATCACCTTGCCCCCGCATTGCGCGAGGGTGGATTGAATCAACTGTCGGTCAAACCGCTCGCGGGCCTGACTGAAAGTCTCGTTGGTTGCCGGCTCTGACAGAGGCGTCAGCGTTCGCTCAACCGGAGTAAACGTGCCAATCGCCGCCCGAATGTCATCCGCCGTCAGCATCAAGTCATCACTGAGCAGCGCCGCCCGCTCCAGCACATTGCGCAGCTCGCGGATATTCCCCGGCCAAGCATGCTGACCCAACAGCTCCAGCGCTTCGCGATTCAGCTCATGCTGGCTGCGCAATTCCTCAAGAATCGCTTCACTGAGCGCCGGCAGATCATCCAGCCGCTCCCTCAGCGGCGGCACCTGAATCGGAAGCACGTTGAGCCGGTAATACAAATCCGCGCGGAACTCGCCGCGCTTGATTGCCGCTTCCAGATCCGTCGAGGTTGCGGCAATCACCCGAACATCGCTCTGGATCACGTCGTTGGAGCCTACAGGCTCGAATTCCTTTTCCTGCAACACCCGCAGCAATTTGCTTTGCAGCGGCAACGGCATGTCGCCGATCTCGTCGAGAAACAGCGTCCCGCCCTGGGCAATCTGCAACTTGCCGGTGCGGCCCTTGCGGTCGGCGCCGGTGAAGGCGCCCGGTGCTGTGCCGAAGAACTCAGCTTCAAGCAACGCTTCGGGAATCGCCGCGCTGTTGATGCTGACGAAGGCCTTGTGCGCCCGTGGCGAAGCACCGTGGATGGCCTGTGCCAGCAACTCCTTGCCGCTGCCAGTCTCGCCCAGTAACAGAACCGGTGACTCAGCACTGGCGCTGCGACGAGCACGGCGTTTGACTTCCAGGCTGGCAGCGCTGGTGCCGATGAAATGGGCGAAGTTGTATTTGGTCTGCCTTGCACGCAGCAGCGAACGGGTCGAAGCCAGTTCTTCCTGCATGCTCAGGTAGCGTTTGAGCATCGGCGACAGCGTGCGCAATTCGTCGAACAGGGCAAAACCGATGGCGCCGATCACTGATCCGGCGTCGTCATGGATCGGCAGGCGCATCACCACCAGTGGTTCCTTCGGGGTGTCTTGCATGTCCAGCAAAATCGGCCGCCCGGTGCGCACCACTTCGCGCAGCAGGCTGCCGGGGATCACGCTTTCGCAGGGTTTACCGATGGCCCCGGCGGCGGAGTCGAGACCGAAGCGCCGGGCGTAGCGCTCGTTCATCCAGACGATGTTCGCATCGCGGTCGACAATCACCGTGCCTTCACTGGATTGCTCGATGATCTCGAACAACGAACGGATCGCCAGCGTGCGGACCCGTTGGTAATCCTTGAGGCTTTCGGTGGTGTTCATGGCGGCGTCCATTGGCGGAAGTCAGGTGGCGCGATTATGCCTATCCCGGATGCGCCGCCGCCAACAGCTCTTTGGTATAGGGATGCTGCGGTGAGTCGAACACGTCATGGCTGGCGCCGCTTTCGACCACTTTGCCGTCCTTGATCACGATCATGTCGTGGGCCAGTGCCCGCACCACAGCCAGGTCGTGACTGATGAACAGATACGTCAGGCCATGTTTTTCCTGAAGCTGGCGGAGCAGGGCGACGACCTGTTTCTGCACGGTACGATCCAGTGCCGAAGTCGGCTCGTCGAGCAGGATCAGCGCTGGTTTGAGCACTAGCGCCCGGGCGATGGCAATGCGCTGACGCTGGCCACCGGAGAACTCATGGGGGTAACGATGGCGGCTTTCGGGGTCGAGGCCCACTTCCTTGAGCACGCGGATCACCTGATCGTCGCACTCGTCGGCGGTGGACTGGCAATGCACTTCCAGCCCTTCGCTGATGATCTGTGCCACCGACATGCGCGGGCTGAGGCTGCCGAACGGATCCTGAAACACCACCTGCATCTGCCGGCGCCACGGTCGCATCTGCTTCTGGTCGAGACCGTCGAGTGCCGTGCCTTGGAAGCGAATGCTGCCCTTGGAGTCGAGCAGCCGCAGGATCGCCTGACCGAGGGTCGACTTGCCCGAACCGGACTCGCCGACGATGCCCAGCGTCTTGCCACGCTGGATGTTCAGGCTGATGCCGTCCACCGCGCGCAGGTATTGCTTGCGCTGGAACAACCCGCCGCCGACCGTGAAATCCACCTGCAGGTCATCGACTTCGAGCACGTTTTCGCGTTCGTCCCGCGGGAGCGCTTCGCCTTCCGGTTCGGCGTTGAGCAACACGCAGCTGTAAGGGTGTTTCGGTTCGGTGAACAGGGTTTCGCACGGCGCCTGCTCGACGATTTCCCCGGCCTTCATCACGCACACCCGTTGGGCGATGCTGCGCACCAGATTGAGGTCGTGGCTGATCAGCAGCAGCGACATGCCAAGGCGCCGTTGCAGGGACTTGAGCAGCACCAGGATCTTGCGTTGCACGGTCACATCGAGGGCTGTGGTCGGTTCGTCGGCGATCAGCAGTTCGGGTTCGCAGGCCAGGGCCATCGCGATCATCACCCGTTGGCGCTGGCCGCCGGACAGTTGATGCGGATAAGCCTTCAGCCGTTCTTTCGGCTTCTGGATGCCCACCAGTTCCAGCAGTTCGAGGATCCGTGCCTGAGCCTCTTTGCCGCCGAGGCCACGGTGCAGCAACAGGGTCTCGCCAATCTGCTTTTCAATCGTGTGCAACGGATTGAGCGAGGTCATCGGCTCCTGGAAAATCATGGCGATGCGGTTGCCCCGCAGGTCGCGCAGGGTCTTGGGATCAGCGCCGACCAGTTCCTGGCCACGATAACGGATGCTGCCGGTGGTCCGAGCATCGCATTCGGGGAGCAGTTGCAGGATCGAATGGGCCGTCACAGACTTGCCCGAGCCCGACTCGCCGACCAGTGCCAGGCACTCGCCGGGGCGGATGTCCAGGCACAGGTTGCGCACCACGGTCTGGCCGTGGAAGGCGACGCTGAGGTCACGGATTTCGATCAGGTTGTCAGTCATATCAAGGATCCGTTCATGAGCGCGGGTCAAAGGCATCGCGCAACGCTTCGCCGATGAATACCAACAGGGAAAGAATCAACGCCAGGGTGAAAAACGCGGTCAACCCGAGCCACGGCGCCTGCAGGTTCTGCTTGCCCTGACCGATCAACTCACCCAGAGACGCGCTGCCGGCAGGCATGCCGAAGCCGAGGAAGTCCAGCGCGGTCAGGGTCGAAATCGCCCCGGTCAGAATGAACGGCAGGTAGCTCAGAGTCGCGTTCATTGCGTTGGGCAGGATGTGCCGGACAATCACTTTGCGATCGCTCAAGCCCAGGGCCCGGGCAGCCTTGACGTACTCGAGGTTGCGCCCGCGCAGAAACTCGGCGCGGACCACGTCCACCAGCGCCAGCCAGGAAAACAGCGCCATGATCCCCAGCAGCCACCAGAAATTCGGCTCGACGAATCCCGAAAGGATGATCAGCAGGTAGAGCACCGGCAATCCCGACCAGACCTCCAGCAATCGCTGGCCGAGCAGATCGACCCAGCCCCCGTAATAACCCTGCAGGGCGCCGGCTGCGATGCCGATCAGAGCGCTGACGAAGGTCAGCATCAGGGCGAACAGGATCGACACCCGCGCGCCGAAGATCACCCGGGCCAGGACGTCGCGCGCCTGATCGTCGGTGCCCAGCCAGTTGACCGAAGTCGGCGGGCTCGGTGCCGGTTTGTTGAGGTCGTAGTTCGGGGTGTCGTCACTGAACGGAATTGGCGGAAACAGCAGCCAGCCACCGTCCTTGCGGATCAGCTTCTGTACGTAATCGCTGCGGTAGTCGGCCTGGAACGGCAGTTGCCCGCCAAACTCCTGTTCGGTGTGGCGCTTGAATACCGGGAAATACCATTGGCCCTGATAACTGACGATCAGCGGCTTGTCGTTGGCGATCAATTCGCCGCCGAGACTGAGCAGGAACAGCCCGATGAATAACCACAACGACCACCAGCCCCGGCGGTTTTTCTTGAAGCGTTCGAAGCGGCGACGGCCCAGAGGCGAAAGCTTGAACATCAGGCATTCCTCGCGGCGAAGTCGATGCGCGGGTCGACCAGCGTGTAGCACAGGTCGCCGATCAGTTTTATCAGGAGGCCGAACAAGGTGAAGATGAACAGCGAGCCGAACACCACCGGATAGTCACGGGACACGGCTGCTTCGTAACTCATGCGCCCGAGGCCGTCGAGGGAGAAGATCACTTCGATCAGCAACGACCCGGCAAAGAACACGCTGATGAACGCCTGGGGAATGCCCGACACCACCAGCAGCATCGCGTTGCGAAACACATGTCCATAGAGCACCCGGTTTTCGCTCAGGCCTTTGGCGCGCGCGGTCACCACGTATTGGCGGGTGATCTCATTGAGGAACGAGTTCTTGGTGAGAATGGTCAGGGTGGCGAAACCGCCGATCACCAGCGCCGTGACCGGCAGCACCAGGTGCCAGAAGTAGTCGGTGATCTTGCCCAGCGTCGACAGGGATTCGAAGTTGTCGGACACCAGCCCGCGCACCGGGAACCAGTTCAGCGAGGTGCCGCCGGCGAACACCACAATCAGGAACATCGCGAACAGGAATGCCGGCATGGCGTAGCCGATGATGATCGCCGTGCTGCTCCAGATATCGAAATGGCTGCCGTGGTGCACGGCTTTGCGGATGCCCAGCGGGATCGACACCAGATAAGTGATCAGCGTCGCCCACAGGCCGAGGGAAATAGTCACCGGCATTTTCTGCAGGATCAGGTCGGTGACCGTGGCGCCACGGAAGAAGCTCTTGCCGAAATCCAGCTGCGCGTAGTTCTTGAGCATCAGCCACAGGCGTTCATGGGCCGGTTTATCGAAGCCGTACTGTTTTTCGATGTCCTTGATCAGCTGCGGATCGAGGCCGCGACTGGCGCGGGACGTGCCGCTCATGGTCTCGCTCGCCCCGCCGCCGACGCTGGCGCCGCCAATGCCTTGCAAGTGGGCGATGGCTTGTTCAACCGGACCACCTGGCGCGGCCTGGATGATCACGAAGTTGACCAGCAGAATGATCACCAGCGTCGGAATGATCAGCAGCAGGCGCCGCAGTATGTAAGCCCACATCAGTGCGGCCCTCCGGGTCTGCCACGGCTGATTTTCTCGGCCGTCATCTGCTGGTTTGTCAGCGGCGTGCTGCTGATTTCCCACCAGCTCTCGATCGCTTCGTCATTGCTCGCCTGCACGGTGGGAATGCCGAAACGGTTCCACCACACGGTGGACGTGCCCGGCGGGTAGTAGTTGGGAATCCAGTAGTAGTTCCATTGCAGAACCCGATCCAGTGCATGGGCGTAACGCAGCATATCGGCCTGGGTCGAAGCGCGGATCAGGCCGTTGATCAAGGTGTCGACCGCCGGGTTCTTCAGCACCATGTAATTGTTGGCACCGGGGTCGTTGGCCGATGCCGAACCGAAGTAGTTCAACAGTTCGCCGCCGGGGGAGGTGGTGACCGGGTAACCAGTGACAATCATGTCGTAGTCGCGGCTCATCAGACGGTTGACGTATTGCGAGGAGTCGATGCGACGGATGTCGAGGTTGATGCCGATCTGTTTAAGTGTTCGCTTGTACGGCAGCAGCAGACGGTCCATGCCGTTCTGGCTGACCAGGAAAGTGAAGCTCAACGGCTCGCCACGGTCGTTGACCAACTGGTCGCCATCGGGTTTCCAGCCGGCCTGTTCCAGCAGCTCCAACGCTTGCAGTTGTTTGTTGCGGATAAGGCCGCTGCCGTCGGTTTTCGGCGCTTCGAAGACCTGGGTGAACACCTCGTCGGGAATCTGTCCGCGCAAGGGTTCCAGAATCTTCAGCTCGGCGGCATCCGGCAGCTGGCGCGCGGCCAGGTCGGTGTTGGAGAAGTAACTCTGCTGGCGAATGTACATGTTGCGCATCATCTGCCGGTTGCTCCATTCGAAATCCCAGAGCATGGCCAGGGCCTGTCGAACGCGGCGATCCTGGAACATCGGCTTTTGCAGGTTGAACACGAAACCCTGGGCCGACTGCGGTGCCTCGGTGGCCAGATGAGCCTTTTGCAGGCGCCCGTCGCTCAGGGCCGGACTGTCGTAACCGATGGAGTAGCCGGTGGCGGAGAATTCACGGTTGTAGTCATAGGCGCCACCGCGCAAGACCTGGCGGGCGACGTCGGTGTCGCCGAAGTACTCGATGCTGAAATGATCGAAGTTGTACAGGCCACGGCTGACCGGCAGGTCCTTGCCCCACCAGTCGGGATTGCGTTCGAAGGTAATGCTGCGCCCGGAGTCGACTTTGCCGACCCGATACGGACCGCTGCCCAGCGGCGGTTCATAGCCGCCACCGCCAGCGAAATCACGGGTCTTCCACCAATGTTCGGGAAATACCGGCAGGGTCGCGATGTCCAGCGGCAGAGTACGGTTTTCGTTGCTCTTGAAATCGAAGCGCACGGTCAGCGGGGCTTCGACTTCGACGCCTTTGACGTCGGCGAACTGGGTGCGATAACGCAGGCTGCCCTGGGTCATCAGCAAATCATAGGTGTAGCGCACGTCTTCGGCGGTGATCGGCTTGCCATCGGCGAAGCGGGCTTTTGGATTGATAAAGAAGCGCAGGGACAGGCCGTCATCCGAGCGTTCCATTTTCTGCGCCACGAGGCCGTATACGGTGTAGGGCTCGTCGAGCGAACGCTGGGCCAGCGGGGAATACAGCAGGCCGTCGATCTGGCTGACGCCGATGCCTTTGTCGATATACGGCAGGACATGATCGAAGTGGCCGATCTCGATGGCCGAGCGGCGCATCGTCCCGCCTTTTGGCGCCTGGGCGTTGGTGTAATCGAAGTGACTGAAGCCGGGCGGGTACTTTGCCGGTTCGCCATAGACGGTCATCGCATGCAGCGGTGCGGCGTCCACACCAGTGATCCCAAGCAGCAGGGTTAGGGCAGTGAACATCAATGTCGGGAAAGCCAGTCGCATTGTCAGCCTTAAAGCCGGGTAATCGATAAGCGCAATTTGTACGCGAGCGGCGCGCCGTTCGCCAGCGGTGCGGTGCAACCAAAACAAAACGGCCCGCCATCAGGCGGGCCGTTGCACAGCAGGTCGGGCTGAAATCAGTCCTGACGGCTGGTGACTTCCAGCAGGTGATAGCCAAACTGGGTCTTCACCGGGCCTTGCACGACGTTGATCGGTGCGCTGAATACCACGGTGTCGAATTCCTTGACCATCTGGCCAGGACCGAACGAACCCAGGTCGCCGCCCTGACGGCTGGACGGGCAGGTGGAGTTGGCCTTGGCCACTTCGGCGAAATCAGCGCCACCTTCGATCTGGGCCTTGAGTTCGTTGCACTTGGCTTCGCTGGAAACCAGAATGTGGCGGGCAGTGGCTTTAGCCATGGGGAAATTCTCCAATCAAATCGATAAAGGGTGGAGCCTACCGGATTCAGTGGTCGATTTCTCGGCAAAGTTCCGTTCGCTGGTCTGATGAGACATCTATAGATCGGCGGCTTGAAGGCGCAAGGCGTGCTCGACATAGAGACGTATCGAGTCGTTAGCCATGGCGTGGTGTCCGCTTGCCCGCCGCAGAGTATGCAGGTGATCGAGGGAGTAGTCGGAGCGGATCACGGTGCCCAGGTGAGAGCTGAAGCGACCGACAAGTCCGTCGTTCTGGGCGAGTTCTGTAATGAAGTATTCCGAGAGGGCGCAGCAGATGCCCTGGACAGGGTCGAGCGACGGCTCTTCGGGTTCGGGTACGACGCCGCTCCATGAAAAATAGCGAACGCCATTCACCCATTCTGCACCGTGACCGCCCCAGACCTCGGGCAGACCCTGCGGGTATTTGTCGTTGAAGTTGCCGACCCCCTCCGTTGTCAAGGCACCCAGCGCAGCCAGTGCGCTGTGCGGCAATGCCTTTTGCCCGCTGAGCAGTGACAGAAAATCGGCAAACCGGGTCGCTACATTCTGTGCCACGACCTCCGGAAGTCTTCCAGGTATCAACGCCTTGCGCAGGAAGTCCGCCAGTTCCGAGCCATGGTTTGGCCCGCTGACTGATGTAACAGACGCAACGTTGTGTGGGGCTAGCGCTGCAGCATAGCGTGCCGTGAGTGCGCCTTGACTGTGGCCGATCAGGTTGACTTTGGCCGCGCCTGTGCCCCTTAACACGGCGTTGATTTGCGAGAGCAGTTGCTCCCCCCGTATTTCATTGTCATGGATGACCGACAGATGGGGCACAAACACCTGCGCGCCAGCAGCCTTGAGCGCCTGTTTTACGTCGTGGAACAGTTCGAACGGGCCAATGCGCTCGAATCCGAACAGGCCATGCACCAAAAGAATAGGATGATTGGTTGTCGCATTTAGTAGCATTTTTCGTCCTTGATCGCAGATGATCGTCGATGTTTTCTGCTTGCCACTCTAAAACAGTCGTGAGGCTGGGGATGCCTGAAGAATCGCCGTCATGCGTTGGAAACTGGATCAATGCGTGTATGAATTTTCACTGCTGCATGAACTCCGCTTCGGAACATTCAGACAGCTCCCGCCTCATCGAAAGTACTTTTCCCTTTTTTGCCTACTTCCTTTAGTGCGTTTGGTCATGGCTCGAACAGTAAGGAGCTGACATCCGATCGGTGGTGAAGCGGTTTAAATGGAGGCTCTTCGACGCAGAGCTCAGGCGACGTGTCATTTCCAGGGAATGGAGAGGCAACTGATGAATGATTTACAAGCAGCGGTCTTGCAAGAAAAGGACACAGGGATGGAGGGTGGCAGCGTTCAGTCGTTCGGACCCTGTCGGGAGGGCGCAGGGGCTTTGCCGTTGCCGGCGCCCACACTGGATTCGATTGTCGGCGCTGTCGTTGATCCGTCATTGAGCAAGGTTGTCGTGCGGATTGCGCCCTGGTCTGGAATGGCATGCGGTGACAGGGTCGTGTTGAGCTGGCATGGTTTCGATACAGAAGGCCTGCCGTATCGGCACGACATTGCGAGATCCGTCAGTGAAAGTCAGCTGGGCAAGGATGTCGTTCTGATCGTGCGGGACGTTCACATCGCAGCATTGGACGGGGGCACGCTGGAGGTGTTCTGGACATTGAACAGCGTCACGAGAACGGCGCCTAGTTCTTCAATGCGTACGCTGCTGGACGTGGGAGACGTCCGCTACAGTCTGTTACCGGTCCTCGTGGAGGATGCCGTCGGGGGCAGTCTCGATCCGGCTCGCGTACCCGACGGAACGACTGCCATCCTTCAACCCTATGCCGGAATGAGTGCAGGCGACCGGGTAGAGTTGATCTGGCAGGGGCCTTCGCCGGAGGCATCATTTCGAGACATTCTTATCGTTGAGTTCTTTGCTGTCGGTCAGCCCTTGGTGTTCGGAGTCGCGCCCGAATTCATCGCTCCGCATTTGGGGGGCGAGGTGTTGGTTCACTACCGTGTAGAGCAGAAAAGCGGAGCCATTCGCGAGTCAGGCGCTACGCGGATCAGCATTGGCCCATTGGCACGAGATGAGCTACCGGCACCCCGAGTGCTTGAAGCGGAAGACGGCGTGATTGATATGCATGACGCCACCGATGGCATCAGCGTGATGATAAGTGATGCGCAGGTGGAGGAGGGTGAGCTGGTTTATCTCAAGTGTGACGGCGAGTCGTTCTTCCACCGGGACGACCGCGAAATCATCGGGGGGATGGCCATGCAGCCGTTGGTTTTCATCGTGCCTTACCGGTTCTGGCGAGAGCATGTGAACACTGTTGTGCGACTGTCCTACTCGGTCGAACGGCTGGATGATGTCAGTCAGGAGTCCGCGGTTACACTGGTTCGCGTACAGGCTTGATCTAGCGTTGCGAACGTAGCCCGCCCTCCGCTTGAAATTCGGCGGAGGGCGGTGCTCATCATCAGACCGAAGTCTGTTTGTGCATACGGTGGGCGGCGTCCAGCAGCAATTGTCTCGTAGCATCGAACCCGAGGCAGCCATCGGTTACCGAAACCCCGTAGCGAAGCGACTCGCTCAAGGGCTGGCATCCTTCGAACAGGTGCGATTCAAGCATCATGCCGATCAGCGAGCGTTCGCCCTGCAAACGCTGCTCCAGTACATGATTGAACACGTCAGGCTGGCGAAGGGGGTCTTTGCCGCTGTTGGCATGACTGCAGTCGACCATTATTCGGCTCGGGATTTTCAGTCGGTTCAACTCGCTGTTGATCCTGGAAACGCTTTCACGGTCGTAGTTCGGCCCCTGATGTCCGCCCCGCAACACCAGATGCGTATCCGGGTTGCCGAGCGTCGGGACGATAGCCGGATGGCCCTGGCTGTCCACGCCGAAATGGCGATGGGGATGAGCTGCCGAACGCATCGCATCGACGGCAATGGCGACACCACCATCGGTTCCATTCTTGAAGCCGACCGGCATGCCGAGCCCGCTGGCCATTTCACGATGGATCTGAGATTCAGTGGTGCGGGCGCCGATGGCGACCCAGCTCAGCAAGTCGTCGAAGTATCCGGCGGCCATGGGTTGTAGCAGTTCAGTGGCGACCGGTAGTCCGAGGCGGATCATTTCCAGCATCAGTTCGCGCGATAGCGTCAGGCCCGCAGCCATGTCGTCGCTACCGTCGAGATGAGGATCGTATGCCAGGCCTTTCCAGCCAACGGTGGTGCGAGGCTTTTCAACGTAGGCGCGCATGACAAGCAACATGTCCTGACGGACTTCGCTGGCCAGTTGTGCGAGCTTTTCGGCGTATTCAAGTGCGGATTCGGGGTCGTGTATCGAGCAAGGGCCAACGATCACCAAAAGGCGTTGGTCTTCACCATTGAGAATCGCTCGGACCGCCTGGCGGTGGGCAACGACTTGATTGTTCAGGGCATTGCTGAGCGGCAATTGCTGCTTAAGTTGCAGCGAACTTGGCAGACGCAGGGTCAGTGCTTCGTTGGCAGAGTTCAGCGTGGACAGTGGCAGAGCAGAAACGGACGAGTTCATATTCGGTAATTCCTGGGCGGACGGCGGGGGCTTCCCGCTTAATCGGCCCTAGTGGGGTGTTCGACAATTGGCCGGATTGGCTACGTGTGTTGGCTTGCCACCTGTGGGTGACCGATCGGAGGCGGCAGGTTGTCCCGAGCGGAGGCTGGTAAATCGCCAGGCGGAAAAACTGTCGTAACGGTAATAAGTGGCGTAGTTCATTGGTTGAATCCTCAAAGTGTCTGGTGTGTTGCTGAAAAAAGTTCGGGCCTGAAAAAACAAAACCCCCGGTCGGGAGGCCGACCGGGGGTTGAGAAATCTCTGGTAGGCGACCCGTTCAAATGGGCGCCGGTTGGGTATCAGGCGCGCCAGTGGCTAAACCAATACCCAAAATAAAAGCTTGCTGGAGCCGAGGCACCGTTCACCCGGGCAGCCGCAACCGAGCGCGAGGCGCTGGTGGTATGAAGCTGTGAAAGGGCGTTGAGCATGAGCTGTCTCCGATGAATGCGCCGAGCTTACTAGAGGCTGCTGCGCGTCAGCAATCAGAAAATGCTATTGGAGTAGCAAGAAGGACTTTATGGGTTGAGCGCTCGCCTGGGTGTGCCACACTCTGCTTTTGACGCGTATCGAGGCAGGAATGAGTTTTGAACTGCGCCAGGCAACGGCCGCCGACCTGTCGTTTGTGCGAGAGCTGACTTGCCGAAACATGCTCCGCTACTACATTCACTATGACTTGCTGTGGCAGGACCAGGCGTTCGATGTCGCCTGGGCCGGGCGCGAGAACTGGTTGATCCTTCGGGAAGGCGAATTGACGGGGTATTTCAGTCTGAGCCGTGATGCTCGGGCCCTGTATATCCGCGAATTGCAGATCATCGAGAGCGCTCAGGGCCAGGGCGCGGGATCCTGGGCGATCGATCAGGTTGTTGCGATGGCGCGGCTGGAGCGTCGCCCGGCGTTGCGCCTGACGGTGTTCAAAAACAATCCGGCGCAAAACCTGTATCGAAGAAAAGGAATGTTGGTGCAAGGTGAGGACGAGTGTTTCCTTCGAATGCAGCTTGACATGAGTACACCTGTGCTCTGAAACGCACGTCCGGCAAGCCCTCGATGAAGAATTGAAACTTTTTATATGTCGCTTGCCGCTAGGTCTGCCCCGCACTTTTTGCTAAGGTGTCCGGCATCCCAATAAGACCATATCGCGAGGTGTCTGCTTGATTAGGGTGCTAGTGGTCGACGACCATGATCTCGTTCGTACAGGCATTACACGTATGCTGGCCGACATCGATGGCCTGCAGGTGGTGGGCCAGGCCGAGTCCGGGGAAGAATCCCTCATCAAGGCTCGTGAGTTAAAGCCCGACGTGGTGCTGATGGACGTCAAGATGCCGGGCATCGGCGGCCTCGAAGCTACGCGCAAACTGTTGCGCAGCCATCCCGACATCAAAGTGGTTGCAGTCACCGTGTGTGAGGAAGATCCGTTTCCTACACGTTTGTTGCAGGCCGGTGCGGCGGGGTATCTGACCAAGGGCGCCGGATTGCCGGAAATGGTTCAGGCCATTCGCCTGGTGTTCGCCGGCCAGCGCTATATCAGCCCGCAGATTGCCCAGCAACTGGCAATCAAATCCTTTCAGCCGACCAATGATTCACCGTTCGATGCGTTGTCGGAACGGGAAATCCAGATTGCGCTGATGATTGTCGGCTGCCAGAAGGTTCAGATCATTTCCGACAAACTGTGTTTGTCGCCGAAAACCGTGAATACCTATCGCTACCGCATTTTCGAAAAGCTCTCGATCAGCAGCGATGTCGAACTGACGCTGTTGGCGGTTCGTCACGGCATGGTTGATGCCAGCCTCTGACCATGACTGAAATATTCGATTCGGGCGCTTTTTTATCGACCGTCAGCGGGCGCCCCGGCGTGTATCGCATGTTCGACAGCGACGCGCGTCTGTTGTACGTAGGCAAAGCCAAGAACCTGAAGAAACGCCTGGCCAGTTACTTTCGCAAGACGGGCCTGGCGCCGAAAACGGCGGCACTGGTCGGGCGTATCGCCCAGGTCGAAACCACCATTACGTCCAACGAGACAGAGGCGTTGCTGCTTGAGCAGACTCTGATCAAGGAGTGGCGGCCGCCGTACAACATCCTGTTGCGCGATGACAAATCCTATCCCTATGTCTTTTTGTCTGACGGACAATTCCCGCGCCTGAGCATTCATCGCGGGGCCAAGAAGGCCAAGGGTAAGTATTTCGGTCCCTATCCGAGCGCCGGGGCTATCCGCGAAAGCCTCAGTCTTCTGCAGAAGACGTTCTTCGTGCGTCAGTGCGAGGACAGCTACTACAAGAACCGGACCCGACCGTGCCTGCAATATCAGATCAAACGTTGCAAGGCACCCTGCGTCGGGCTGGTCGAGCCTGAGGTTTACGCCGAGGACGTACGTCACTCGGTGATGTTCCTCGAAGGGCGCAGTCATGCGTTGACCAATGAGCTGTCGACGGCGATGGAAGAGGCTGCGGTTAACCTCGAATTCGAGCGCGCCGCCGAACTGCGCGACCAGATTGCCTTGCTGCGTCGAGTGCAGGATCAGCAGAGCATGGAAGGCGGAACGGGTGATATCGATGTGATCGCCGCATTCGTCAATCCGGGCGGTGCTTGTGTCCACCTGATCAGCGTGCGGGGAGGGCGGGTGCTTGGCAGCAAGAATTTCTTCCCCCAGGTCGGGATCGAAGAAGACGTAGCCGAAGTCATGGCTGCGTTTCTGGGGCAATACTTCATCAGCAGCCCGGAGCGCGACTTGCCGAGCGAGTTGATCGTCAATGTCGTTCACGAAGACTTTCCTGCGTTGATCGAGGCTATTCACACGCTCCGCGGACGCGAGCTGACCATCAGCCATCGGGTGCGCGGTACGCGTGCGCGCTGGCAACAACTGGCCGTGACCAATGCCGAACAGGCACTGGGTGCGCGGCTGGCCAATCGTCAGCACGTTGCCGCACGTTTCGAAGCGTTGGCAGAAGTGTTGAACCTCGACGAGCCGCCGCAACGGCTGGAATGCTATGACATCAGCCACTCCAGCGGTGAAGCGACGGTTGCTTCCTGCGTGGTGTTCGGGCCGGAAGGGGCAATCAAGTCGGATTATCGCCGCTACAACATCGAAGGTGTGACCGCTGGCGACGATTACGCCGCCATGCATCAGGCCCTGACCCGACGCTTCAGCAAGCTGAAGGAAGGCGAGGGCAAGTTACCGGACATCCTGTTGGTGGACGGCGGCAAGGGGCAGTTGTCGATGGCGCGTGATGTGCTCAACGAATTGGCTGTTCCGGATCTGATCTTGCTGGGGGTCGCGAAGGGTGCCACGCGCAAGGCGGGCTTCGAGACTTTGTATCTGAATGATGCGGCAAACGAATTCACCTTGCGTGGCGATTCGCCGGCGCTGCACCTGATCCAGCAAATCCGTGACGAGGCCCACCGCTTTGCGATCACCGGCCACCGTGCTCGGCGCGGCAAGACCCGCCGCACGTCAACGCTGGAAGGCGTTGCGGGTGTAGGGCCGACCCGGCGGCGGGACTTGTTGAAACATTTTGGTGGATTGCAGGAGCTGTCTCGTGCAAGCATCGAAGAGATCGCCAAAGCACCGGGGATCAGCAAAAAGCTAGCAGAGTCGATTTATGCAAACCTGCATAGTGAGTAGAATGCCCATTCACCTCGTAGCCAGTTGTGCCGATGAATATCCCTAATCTGATTACCGTTCTCCGCGTCCTGCTCATCCCGATCTTCATTCTGTTGTTCTATCTGCCTTACCAATGGAGCTATCTGGCCTCAAGTTCGGTTTTCGCCTTTGCGGCGGCAACGGACTGGCTGGACGGCTATCTCGCGCGACGCCTGGAGCAGAGCACGCCGTTTGGTGCGTTTCTGGATCCTGTCGCTGACAAACTGATGGTTGCCGTTGCCCTGGTGCTACTGGTGCAAGAACACGGCAATCTTTGGCTCACACTTCCGGCGGCTGTCATCATCGGTCGCGAGATCGTAGTTTCGGCATTGCGTGAGTGGATGGCCGAGCTTGGTGCACGGGCCCATGTGGCCGTGTCGAATCTGGGCAAGTGGAAAACTGCTGCACAGATGCTCGCGCTGGTGATCCTGCTGGCCAATCCAAAAGATTTCAGCTTTTGGGTTCTGGTCGGTTATGCGTTGCTGATGGTCTCTGCAGGCCTGACCCTGTGGTCGATGGTTCAATACCTCCGCGCTGCCTGGCCACATCTGAAGACTGATGTTGAAAAGAAATAAAACTTTTTTGAATCAAAGGGTTGACGGGGCATCTGGAATCTATAGAATGCGCCACACCAAGCGGGAATAGCTCAGTTGGTAGAGCACGACCTTGCCAAGGTCGGGGTCGCGAGTTCGAGTCTCGTTTCCCGCTCCAATTTGTACAACGTTTGTTGTTGCGCTACTGACAGCAAATGTTTTGAGGCCGAGTAGCAAAATGGTTATGCAGCGGATTGCAAATCCGCCTACGCCGGTTCGATTCCGACCTCGGCCTCCACTATAAACAAGCTCCGTAGATCCATGATTTACGGAGCTTTTTTATTTGCATTGCAGTGAAAGATTTTGTCTTTGAAACGGCAACTGCAAACTTGCTTCACCGGGAAGTGATGTATATATTTCCCCCTCTGCTGCCAATGTGCAGTCCTGTCAGGATTGTGAATCGTCGTCAGCACAGTGCAACATCGCGCTACCGCCCGAATGGCGAAACTGGTAGACGCATGGGACTTAAAATCCCCCGCTCGTAAGGGCGTGCCGGTTCGATTCCGGCTTCGGGCACCATGAATATCAAGGGCTTGCATGACATACCTCATGCAAGCCCTTTTTCGTGCTCATACAAACGCCTGCCCGCTAAATCCTCTAGGCAAACGCTGAAGCCCGGCCATAGCCGTTAACCGCTCGATCCACTCGGAACGCCAGTCGGACGCCGAGCGTGCAGCCCAGGATTGGCGAGCCGCGCGCCGCGCCTCATTGCGCTGATTTTTGCGCGCATCCTTGTACGCATCGGTATTGCGGCAACTACGGCACTTCACTCGATTGAGTTCGCTGCTGGAGGAGAGGTTGTTGCCCTTGTGCCCACAGGCCAGATGCCCGTCGACTTTGAAATGAATGACCATGGGACGTCTCCTTGGTGACGTGTAAAGGTTTTGACCTCTCACGACCAAGGGCGTTCTTTCATGCCCAGGCGAATCGACGAGCTATCTGAAGCGTGGTAGTGGCCGATCATTGGGTTTGAGCGACGACAAGGTACTGCGAATGAGGGGAGTGTCCTTGTCGATATCGTTCAGCCGGTCGCGGATGCGCAGAGCGGTCGGGTGTCCGCCTTGATGATCGACCCAGTCGGCGATCTCTTTGCAAGCTGCCGCGAGACGCGCCTCCCGAGCCTCGAGCAAGGTCAGCAGAGTGGTGATGGACTCTTTTTCGGACATGGAGCACCTCCGTTCATTAATCCGTTCGGTAGCAGCAAAAAGCTCGCCAAGCGCGAGCTCTCTGCCGTTGGGGCGCTGCTCCTTCAGCTGGTTTGAGTATAGACCCGTAAATGACAGCTATCAGCCCGACGACTCGGGGGCGGTCACTTGCGAGCTGGCGGCGTTGAGCCGATGACATTCCTTGCGGGCGTCTTCTTCCCGGTCGTAACCATCGCCGATGAAACCACCGGTTCGCGTGTCGCAGATGCGATACCAGCCCAAGGCTTCGGCGGGCTCATGGAGCGTTTCTCCGGCGCGCCGGCCGTGGATGACAATCTTGTTGCAGCGTTTCACGACAAATATGTCTTCCATGGCGTCACCGCAGCTGATTCCTACCAGATCAACTATAGAAGCCCTGACCAATCGTGCAAAAAATAGGCAAGTCAGTTCGTCGGTTGCAGTTGCCAGCCTGACTGCCGCCAGCGCAGGTGGTGGGTCGGATTCAACGCCTCAAGGAAATCCTGATCGTGGGAAACGGCGACAATGGCGCCCGGAAATGTCTGCAATGCCCGCTCGAATGCTTCCACGGAAGGCAGATCCAGGTGATTGGTCGGCTCATCCAGCAACAATAGCTGCGCAGGATCCGATCGCCACAAGGCCAGTGCCAACGCCGCTTTCAGGCGTTCGCCACCGCTCAGCGACGCGCAGGGGCTCGTGGCGCGGCTCGCATCCAGTTGCAAGTGAGCGAGATAGCTGCGCAGAGTGCCCTCGGTCAGCGCAGTTCCCTGCATCATCAGCTGTTCGGTGATGGAGCGCTGATCGCTCAGTTGGGCCAACTGCTGATCCAGGAATGCTAAGGGCACGTGTGTTGTGGCGGTTCCGTTGATGGGTGCGAGTTCCCCGGCGAGCACCTTCAGCAAGGTTGATTTGCCGCAGCCGTTGGGACCGCTGACAGCGATCCGCATCGGGCCATGGATCGTGAGATTCAGTGCATCGCCCGGCAGCCACGGCAATCGGGCTTCACTCAGCGTGCAGATCTGACGGTTGTTGGGCACGGCGCTCCCGGGCAGGTTGATCAGCACGCTGTCCTCGGGCTGTACCTTGGCATAAGCCTCGCGTACCTGGGCATCGAGCTCGGACTTGCGGGCCTGATGTCCCTGACGGACATGCCCCATGATTTCCCGTGCGGCGCCCTTGATCGCGACGTATTCGAAACTGGCAATATTGGCGGTTTCGGCATTGCGTCGGGAGTTGGCGGCATGGCGTTGTATCGTGTCGTGCTCGCGGCGAAGTCGAATCCGCTCGCGCTGACGCTCGCTTCTGGCCTGATCCAGACGTGCCTGCGCCGCCGCTTGATAGATTCGCTGGTGCTCGCGGAATGCCGAGTAATTGCCACCGAATTCGATAGCCCCCGACGTGCTCAACTCAACGATACGCTGCATCCGGTCGAGCAATTGCCGATCATGGCTGACGACGATCAACCCGGTGTGCCAGCGCTCAAGCGAGTTCATCAGCCATTGCCGTCCCAATGCATCCAGATGGTTCGTCGGCTCATCGAGGATCAGTAATTCAGCCTGGCTGATAAACGCGCCAATCAGCGCGACTCGTGCTTGCTGGCCGCCACTGAGTTTGCCGGTCTCGTCGGAGAGGGCAACCTCGGTCAGCCCGGCGTCATCGAGCATACGCCGCAGGCGCTCCGCCAGGTCCCATTGTTCACCTATGAGATCGAAATCCTCGGCCGATCCGCCGCCATTCTTCATGCGCTCGAGCGCCTCAAGAATGGCGGCGCTGCCGGTGGTCTCGGCGACCGTTTCGCCGGGTGCGGCAATAAAGGTTTGCGCCAAGTAGGTCGTCGTTACGGAACGCGTCACGCTACCGGTGGTGGGTTGCCATTGTCCGGCGATCAGGCGCGCCAGTACGCTTTTGCCAACGCCATTGCGCCCGACGATGGCGGTCGGGGTGTGATCGAATTTCAGGTTGAGTGCAGTGAAAATCGTCTCGCCATTGGCGAACTGAAAACCCAGCTGGTTCAGGGAGACGAGAGCAGGCGTACGCGAGACGTGAGTCATCGGCACCTCCAAAAAATGTTGTGAGCACTGACAGGCGCCTTGAGCGGCGTGTCGCGATTACATTTTTGAAGGCTTAGTTATTCACTTCTGCGGTCGTCCTGAGGAGGTAGGAGGGCGTAGCCTATTCGAGATGGGCGAAGGCTTCAAGGCGCTGTTGCCTTCTCTACCATGCGTTCGAGAAACAGGGCCAGCGCGACTTCTTCCTTGCGCAGCCCCTTGCGGACGCGCGGCTTCGGCAATTCGGCCAAGGCGCCGAGCATGAAGTGCTCCACCACCGCCGGGTGGATGTAGCATTTGCGACAGACCGCCGGCGTGTTGCCCAGTTGGCGGGCCACACCTTTCACCATCTCCACCACATGTCGCTTGGCCTCGCTCTCGGACTCCCATTGCAGCTCTCGCAGGACCGCCAACGCCAATGCGCTGCCGGCCCAGGTCCGATAATCCTTGGCGGTGAAATCCGCGCCGGTCAGGGTTTGCAGGTAGGTGTTGACGTCGGAAGAGCTGACGGTGTGTCGCTCGCCGTTTTCATCCAGATACTGAAACAGGTTCTGCCCTGGTATTTCCAGGCAGCGCTTGATGATCCGCGCCAATCGCCGGTCCTTCACTGTGATCTGATGCTCGATGCCGCTCTTGCCGCGAAACTGGAACAGGATCGCGCTGCCGTTGACCTCGACATGCCGGCTGCGCAGGGTGGTCAGGCCGTAAGAGCGATTGTCCCGCGCGTATTGCGTATTGCCGACGCGAATCAGGGTGGCGTCGAGCAACGTGATGACCGTGGCCATGACTTTGTCGCGGCTGAACCCGGGCGATGCCAGCAGCGCTTCCAGCTGTTTGCGTAACTTGGGCAGCGCCAGCCCGAATTCGCGCAGGCGCGAATACTTGTCCGCGTCGCGCACTTCGCGCCAGCGAGCGTGATAGCGATATTGCTTGCGTCCACGGGCATCGCGACCGGTGGCTTGCAGATGGCCGCACGGGTCGGCGCAGATCCACACGTTGGTGTAGGCCGGCGGAACGGCCAGCGAGTTGATGCGCTTGATCTCGTCAGGGTCGGTGATGCGCTGGCCTTCGGGATTGAAATAGGCGAATTTTCCGCGCAGTTTTCTTCGGCTAATACCCGGCTGGGTGTCATCGACGTAATGCAGATCCGAAGGCAATACCTCGGTGAGCGCAGTATCGGGCATGGCGGATTTTCCTTCGCGGCAATCAGGCTGTTAAAACCATTGACCGCACGCCATGACGGACGTGCCCGCGGGTTTACGCCAGCACCGCGACGGCCTTGATCTGGGCCCACAATGACTGGCCCGGATGCACGCCGAGTTGGTCCCGCGAGTAGCGAGTGATGCGCGCCAGCAGTGGTGTGCCCCCAACATCGAGGCGGATAAGCACATGCGCGGCGTTATCCGCCGGCTGCTCGCTGACGACCGTAACCGGCAGTCGATTGAGGATGCTGCTGAACTCACTGTTTTGCAGAGTCAGGCTGATGTCTCGCGCGTGTACCTTGCAGCGAAGACTTTGACCCGTCGTCATCGGCGCGTGGGTCACGCGAATGCTCAGTGGCGAGTCCGGCAGTTGCAGGGTGAGCAATTGATAGTCGGCATCGTAGCCGCTGACCTGGCCTTCGATGATCACCCCGGCGTCATTGTCCATGGCCAGCGGCAGATCGAGCCGCGCCAGGGTTTCACCAATCGGGCCGCTGGCCAGCGCTTTGCCGTCGCTGAGCAGCACCAGGTGGTCGGCGAGCCTGGCCACTTCGTCCTGGGCGTGGCTGACATACAGCACCGGGATTTCCAGTTCGTCATGCAGGCGTTGCAGGTAGGGCAGGATTTCGCTTTTGCGCTGACTGTCCAAGGCTGCCAGAGGCTCATCCATCAGTAGCAATTCAGGGCTGGTCAGCAGCGCCCTGGCGATGCCGACACGCTGACGCTCGCCGCCGGACAGATGCTGAGGGTGACGATCCAGCAAATGGCCGATGCCCAGCAGTTCGGTGGCTTGGGTCATGTCGACCCGGCGCTGCGCCTTGGGAATGCGTTTGAGGCCAAATTGCAGATTGGCCAGCACCGACAGGTGCGGAAACAGGCTGGCTTCCTGAAAGACATAGCCGACCGCGCGTTTGTGTGGCGGCACGAAGATGCCTTTTTCGCTGTCCTGCCAGACCTGGTCGTTGATGCGGATAAAGGCTTGCGGTGCGCGCTCGAGCCCTGCGATGCAGCGCAGGCACGTGGTCTTGCCCGAGCCGGACTGACCGAACAGCGCCGTCACGCCGCGACCGGGCAGCTGCAGATCAACGTCGAGGCTGAAGCCCGACCAGGCCAGTTTCAGACGTGCATCAATCATCGATCAGCTCCAGCCCGTGCGGGTCTTGCGGCTGGAATACAGCGCCAGCAATACCAGAAACGAGAACACCAGCATCGCCCCGGCCAGCCAGTGCGCCTGTGCGTACTCCATGGCTTCGACGTGGTCGTAGATTTGTACGGAAACCACCCGGGTCTTGTCGGGAATATTCCCGCCGATCATCAGCACTACGCCGAATTCGCCGACGGTGTGGGCGAAGCCGAGGATTGCCGCGGTGATGAAGCCGGGGCGAGCCAGGGGCAGAATCACGCTGAAAAAAGTGTCCCAGGGATTGGCGCGCAAGGTCGCCGCTACTTCCAGAGGACGAATACCGATTGCGGAGAAGGCGTTTTGCAACGGCTGCACCACGAATGGCATGGAATAGAGCACCGAACCGATGACAAGGCCGGTGAAGCTGAAGGTCAAGGTGCCAAGCCCCAGCCACTGAGTGAAATGCCCGATGAAGCCATTGGGGCCAAGGGCCAGCAGCAGATAAAAACCGATGACCGTCGGTGGCAGCACCAGCGGCAGCGCGACAATCGCGCCGATGGGACCGCGCAGCCAGGAACGGCTGCGCGACAACCACAGGGCAATCGGCGTACCGACGACCAGCAGGATCGCGGTGGTCAGGGACGCCAGTTTCAGGGTCAGCCAGATCGCCGCGAAATCGGCACTCGTCAGCGCCATTTACAGTTGATAACCGTAGGACTTGATGACCGCAGCGGCTTTCGGGCCTTTGAGGTAATCAACCAGCGCCTTGGCAGCGGCATTGTCCTTGCCTTTGTTGAGGATCACGGCGTCTTGTTTGATCGGGTCGTGCATGTTCGCCGGAACGATCCACGCGGAGCCGCTGCTGACCTTGCCGTCCTTGTAGATCTGCGACAGGGCGACAAAGCCCAGCTCGGCGTTGCCGGTGGACACGAACTGGTAGGCCTGGGTGATGTTCTGGCCTTCAACGATCTTGGCTTTGGTGGCGTCCGTCAGTTTCAGTTTTTCCAGCACCTGAGTGGCGGCCAGACCGTAAGGCGCTGCTTTCGGGTTGGCGATGGACAGGTGCTGGTATTGGTTTTTCTTCAGGACATCGCCGTTGGCGTCGACGTAACCTTCCTTGGCCGACCACAGCGCCAGGGTGCCGATGGCATAGGTGAAGCGCGACCCCTTGACGGTGTCGCCTTCTTTTTCGAGTTTTTCCGGGGTGGTGTCATCGGCCGACAGGAAAACTTCGAACGGCGCGCCGTTTTTGATCTGGGTGTAGAACTGGCCGGTGGCGCCATACGCAGCGACCAGTTTGTGCCCGGTGTCTTTTTCAAAGTCAGCGGCAATCGCCTGGATCGGTGCGGTGAAGTTGGCCGCGACGGCAACTTGCACTTCGTCGGCCTGCGCCGCGCCGATGGCGAATACCGCGAGCAGGGCAGGGGCAAAGCGTGAGGCACGATTGATCATGAAACGGCTCCGTGGGTGGCAAGTGCAGTGGGCAGTTGTTATTGGAAGGTAGACTGCGCCGATGCGAAGGGGTGAAACGCTATATAGCGAAATATATAGCGAAATGCCGCCAAACAGGAAGCACTGCTTTTAAACCGGGCGAGGGCGCCACGCTCCTCACCCGTTCGGGTTCATCACCGCGTCAGTCTTGCCAGTGCGCCCTCAGCCAGTTGCCGGGTCAGTTCAGCGCTGCCGAGATCTTTGCCTAGTGTGAAGGCCTGGCCGGCCCAGAGGTTGCTGAAATCTGCTTCGCCCTTTGCACGCAGCGGCATCAAGGCACCGCCAGCCAGCGGAAAAGCGGGGGCCTTGTCCGACATCGGGCCCAGTTCGCGCATCACCCGATTGAGAATCCCCCGCGCCGGGCGTCCGGTAAACAGGTTGGTCACCGCCGTCTCGCTTTCCTTGGCGGTGCGTAAGGCCTTGTGATGCGACGCACTGACTTTCGCTTCCGGGGTAAACAGATACGCCGTCCCGACTTGAACCGCCGAAGCGCCGAGCATGAACGCTGCCGCGACGCCGCGCGCATCGGCAATCGCACCGGCCGCAATCACCGGGACGCTCACCGCGTCGACCACTTGCGGCACCAGGGCAAACGTACCGACCTGACTGCTCAGGTCAGCGCTGAGGAACATCCCGCGATGGCCGCCGGCCTCGTAACCCATGGCGATGATCGCGTCGCAACCGTTCTGCTCGAGCCAGATCGCTTCGTCGACGGTGGTTGCCGACGAGATGATTTTCGCACCAGTGGCCTTGACCCGATCCAGCAAGGATTTTTCCGGCAGGCCAAAGTGAAAGCTCACCACTTCAGGGCGAAATTCTTCCAGCACTTCACAGGCGGTCGCATCGAAGGGCGCACGGTTTGACACCGGCGTCGGCGCATCGAAATCGACACCCAGTTCGCGATAGTAGGGTTCCAGCAGGTTTTTCCATTCACGGGCTTTTTGCTCATCCGCGCCCGGAGCTTGATGGCAGAAAAAATTGACGTTGAATGGCTTGCTCGTGCCTTGGCGAATGGTCTTCAGTTCTTCGCGCAGTTGCTCGATGGTCAGCATCGCGGCCGGCATCGAACCGAGGCCACCGGCGTTGCAAGTTGCGATGACCATGGATGAATTAGTGGCTCCGGCCATGGGGCCCTGGATGATCGGCAGTTCCATGCCAAACAGGTCAAGAATGCGGGTATCAGGCCATTGGCTCATGGAATAGCTTCTCCGACGACAAAACAGGGCAGGGACGGTAGCAGCCGGTTTTTTAACGCAAAGCCACCCCCATGACCAGCACAGATTTGTAGCTTGAGCAGCGGGCGCTGGCTCGGTGTTCACGCCCGATTGGCTAAAAGTCGAGTGGGGCAAAATGTTGCAATGTGCTATTCCAATGCCTCGACATCCTTAATTTCACCGATAAGAGGCAGTCATGTTCAAAGGCATTCTGATCGATAAAGACGACAGCGGTTATCGCGCCAACCTGCAGGAAATCAGCGACGAGCAGTTGCCGGAGGGCGATGTGACAGTGGATGTCGCTTACAGCACGCTGAACTTCAAGGACGGCCTGGCGATCACCGGCAGCAGCCCGGTGGTGCGCAAGTTTCCGATGGTGCCGGGGATCGATCTGGCGGGCACCGTCGAAGTCAGCTCACACCCGGACTACAAGGTTGGCGACGCGGTGCTGCTCAATGGCTGGGGCGTCGGCGAAAGCCACTGGGGTGGCCTGGCGCAGAAGGCGCGACTGAACGGTGACTGGCTGATTCCGCTGCCCAAGGCATTCACCGCTGCGCAAGCCATGGCCATCGGCACGGCGGGTTATACGGCGATGCTGTGCATCATGGCGCTGGAACGCAATGGCGTGACACCACAACAGGGCGAAGTGCTGGTGACCGGCGCCAACGGTGGCGTCGGCAGTTTTGCCATCGCGTTGTTGAGCAAGCTGGGCTACCGCGTGGTCGCTTCTACCGGTCGAGTGTCGGAACACGAATACCTGACACAACTGGGTGCCAGCGAAATCATTGATCGCGCCACCCTGTCCGAACCCGGCAAGCCGCTGGCCAAGGAGCGCTGGGCGGGCGTCATCGATTCGGTCGGCAGCCACACGCTCGCCAATGCCTGTGCCAGCACCCGGGCCGAAGGTACCGTGGCTGCGTGCGGTCTGGCTCAGGGCATGGATTTTCCGGCGTCCGTGGCGCCGTTCATTCTGCGTGGCGTGACGCTGGCCGGGATCAACAGCGTGACTCAGCCCAAGGCGCGGCGCATCGAGGCTTGGGATCGCCTGGCGAAGGATCTGGATTTTGCCCTGTTGCCGCTGATCAGCCATGAAATCGGCCTCGGCGAAGCTATCGACGCGGCACCGAAGTTGCTGGCGGGGCAACTCCGGGGGCGAGTTGTCGTTGATGTGAATCGCTGATTACTGTCGGGTTTTGCCTTCACGCTCGAGCAATTCGCGCTTGCGCTCCACGCCCCAGCGGTAGCCCGACAAATTGCCGTCACTGCGCACAACGCGATGACAGGGGATCGCTACCGCCAGGCTGTTGGCGCCGCAAGCCTGGGCCACTGCACGTACGGCTTTTGGTGAGCCGATTCGCAGGGCGATGTCCGCGTAGCTGGCGGTGCTGCCGACCGGTATTTGGCGCAGCGCCTGCCACACCCGCTCCTGAAATGCTGTGCCGCGCACATCCAGCGGCAAATCCAGGCCGATGGCAGGCGCTTCGATGAAGCCTACGACGTGGGCGATCAGTTGTTCGAACTCGGCATCGGCGCCGATCAGGTTGGCCCGGCGAAACTGGTCCTGCAGGTCGCACACCAATTGGTGCGGATCGTCCCCCAGCAAAATCGCGCAGATCCCGCGCTCGCTCTGCGCCACCAGAATGGCGCCGAGCGAGCACTGGCCGACGGCGAAGCGGATGTCGTTGTTCTGGCCGGCGGCCCGGAAGTCGCCGGGTTTCATGCCCAGTACTTGATCGGCCGCCTCGTAGAAACGGCTGTTGGAATTGAAGCCGGCGTCATACAACGCCTCGGTCACCGAGCCGCCGTCTGCCAGACGCTGGCGGACCCGGCGCGAGCGGTGTGCGGCGGCATAGCCCTTCGGCGTCAGGCCCGTCGCTGCTTTGAATACACGATGAAAATGGAAGGCGCTCAGGCCAGCGGTCTCGGCGAGATCATTGAGTGCGGGCAGGCTGTCCGACGCTTCGATCTGGCGACAGGCTGCCGCAACGGTGGCGGCATGCTGCGCGGCGACCTCGGTCTGATCCTTGCTCACTCGTCTGCTTGGGCGATAGCCTGCGGCTTCGGCTTCTTCGGCGGTATCGAAGAACTCGACGTTCTGCGGTTTCGGCAAGCGAGCCAGGCTGCTGGGGCGGCAATAGATGCCGGTGGTTTTCACGGCATAGACAAACTGGCTGTCCGCCCGAGGGTCGCGCGCCACGACAGCGGCCCAGCGTGGATCGTCTTCAGTGTTCAGCGAGGTGGTAAGCGTTTTCATGATGGAGAGTCCGTTGACCTGTTGAATTTCAGGTTAACCAGTGCCACCGGCCGGAACACTCCGAGCCTTGCGGTCAAACTTTGCAGAATTATCCGGCGGTGCGAAACGTGAGATTGAAGCGTTGTTCGCCCAGGCGCGGGTGCCGGCCAGGTTTGATCGGAAGGATGCCGTGGTAGCGCAACCGGTCGGCGCCGCCCCAGATCACCATGTCGCCGTGCAGCAACAGGATTTTCTGGCTCCTGTCGCCGCGCGCGAAACCGCCGAACAGGAACGTCGCGGGCAGGCCCAATGACAGCGAAACGATCGGCGCTTCGTAGGCGTTTTCGTCTTTGTCCTGATGCAACGACATCTTCGCGCCCGGAATATAACGATTGATCAGGCAGGAATCCGGCGTGAAGTCGGCAAATCCGGCGCGTTTCGCTGCTGCCTGGGCCAGTTCACGAAACACCTCGGGCATCGCCGGCCAGGGTCGATGGCAAACGGGATCTTCGGATGAATAGCGGTAACCGCTGCGATCGGTGATCCAGCCCAGTGCACCGCAACTGCTGGTAGCCACCGACATGCTGAAGCCCCCGGGCGTCATCATGTGGCGCAACGGAGCGCAGGCTATGATCGATTCCAGGGCCGGCAACAACTGCTCGATTCGCGGCAATGCAAAGCCGCGCAACACCCAGGATTGCTCGCCGATCTGTTCGGCGCGCCGTGGTTGCTCGGATTCTGTGTCGGCGAACAGGTCGAAGGTGGTTTGCATGATCGTCAGGTCGCGTCGTGGAAGATGATGCCAAGAGTGTGCCGTTTTCCGCTGTGCAGTCGGCTGACACCGTGGCGCATGGTCACCCGGTAGTCACCGCGCACGCCTTTGACCGGGCGCTGGCTGACGGCAAAGATCAGCGCGTCGCCTTTTCGCAGGTCCATCACCAGCGGGCGCGACTGCATTCTCGGACGTTGTTCGGTCATGACGAACTCGCCACCGGTGAAATCTTCGCCAGGTTCTGACAGAAGAATCGCCACTTGCAGCGGAAACACATGTTCGCCGTACAGATCCTGATGCAGACAGTTGTAGTCCTGCGGGCCGTATTGCAGCAAGAGCGGGGTAGGCCGCAGTTGACCGGCGGCGTGGCAGCGCTCGAGAAATTCGCTGTGTTGCGCTGGAAAACGCTCCGGTAGTCCCATTCGTTCATGCCAGCGGTTGGCCAGAGGCACGAGTCGCGAGTAAAGCGCGCTGCGCAGGCGTTCCACCACGGATGGAAGCGGATAGCGCAGGTATTTGTATTCCCCGCGTCCGAAACCATGGCGGGCCATGATCACCTGGGACCGGAACGGTTCGCTTTGTGGGTAAAGCGCACTCAATCGATCGCAGGTCTCCGGGCGCAGCAGCGTGCGGATGACGGCACAACCGTCCTGATCCAGTTGCCGCTCCAGGGCGATCCAGTCGAGCGCAACGAGCGGGGAGGCGGGTGAGGATGACATGCTGATTCCTTGGCTCACATTCAGGTATCAGTCTGGGTCGTCCACCCGGCCGCAACACTCCGCCGCTTGCGGTCGAATTGTCACCCGGGTCTTACAGGGCCTTGCTGACGCTGATGTCGCTGATCTCATCAGCGCTCTGGCCGTGCAGGGCATCCAGTGCGGCCTTGGCTTCTTCCGGCGTGCCGTTTTCCAGCTGGGCGAACTCGAAGCGGCGCTCACCGTTGAGTTTGTACTTGATCACGTATTTGGTTGTTTGGGCCACGTTGATGCTTACCTGTCTGCGTTGGCGGAACCGCTCAGCTGAGTTTGGAGCTCGAGCGGCGAATGATCTTGATCGAGTGCGTCAGGGTTGGCTTGCGGGTCACGCTGATCGCGCGGCGGTTGACGGTGTCGATGGTGATGTTCCAGAAACCGGTGCTCGGGGCGGTAATGCGGGCCGGGAATGTGTCGAAAGCACCGCCGTGATAGGTGTGACGGCCGCCATTTTTGAAGCTGCGGAAGTTGGCGTCGTTCATCAAGCGGATGTTGCAGGTTTGCGAGCATTGAATGACGACGATGTCGTCTTCGTTGAGGTGCTCGCGCTGGTGAATGAATTTCATGGGCGCCTCCAGAAGGGCTTTTTCTACAAAATCAAAACGATAGCATTGTCGATCGGCGCAGTTTATCAGCCCGGACAGGTTATTATCCGGCCGTCGGGCAGCGCTTTGACAATTAAAAACAGAATTCACGATTCGATGTGGGTTAAATGCAGTGAGCCTCGGAGAAAAACGGCATTCATGCTGTCGGAGGGTCTTTATTGGAGGTTTTGTATGAAGTGGGGTGTGGTGATTCTGCCGTTGGCATTGGCAATGGGTGGTTGCGCAAGTGTTTCGGAAATCAATGAAACACTGCCGACCATGAACGTCATTTCCGGCAAGAAGCCCCATGAATATGCTGAATGCCTGGCCGAAAAGCTGTCCAGCAGCCGCGGTGCCCTGCAGGTAGAGCGGAACAAGGACGAGGTTCGGGTCATTGTGCCGGGCAAGCTGGGATCGGGTCCGGCAGCGGTGTTCGATATCGAGGATCGTTCCGGTGGCAGTAGCATCAAACTGCACGAGCGGATGTCCAACGTGCCGCTGCGCCCATGGGATGTGCGCAAAGCCGCCACGGCCTGCATTTCCGGCTGATAGACTGTCAGCAGTCAGCATTGATGCCGTCACAGCGTTGCTGTGGCGGCATTGTCATTTCTGGAGCGGTAAATGAAGAGAGAGCAGGTGCGGGAGCGACACAAGGAGGGGCTCATTGCGGCTACCCATGTGATCCAGAACCCGGCGAATCCGGGGGAGTGGATCGTGTTTTTCAAGAAAAGCGCCGGTCGCAGTTATTTCCTGGTCGACGATAACGACGAAGTCGAGTCCTTCAACCGGCTCGACGACCTGATCGAGGTCGTGCGCGGGCTGGGGATCAAGTTCGCCGAAATTCACATGTAAGGCTACTTGCAGACCACTACCACGCTGCGGTTTTTGTAGTTGCCGACGTCGACGCCCAGCGTCTTGTCGTCTTCCTTGGGCGCCGGTGTGCCGTCAGTCCCGACGATGCGATAACCGGTGCCGGCGCAGGACGCGTCAGCCTTTTCATAGCAGGTGGCCCAGGAATTGGCCTCGCCGGAGCAATCGATGCTCAACCCTTGTTCGCCATTGTTCAGGTAAGTGGTCTGCGAAGTGGCACAGCCGGTCAGGGCGGCGAGTGCAATCAGCGGCAGGAAACTGATGAGGGAACGGTTGGTCATGGCAATGTCATCTTCGAGGAGGAGGGGGCTAGACGCTATGACAGCGCCGGCAGGAAAAGGTTATAGCGATTGGCCACTTCTTTTCGCGCAGCCAAAAAAAGCCCTGCACAATGGCAGGGCCGGCCGTCATCATTACCGATCAGTCTTGTTCCTTGCCGCGACGTTTCGGAGCTGCGGGCGTGTAATCGAGCACCGCGGCGACTTCAATCGCCATCGCCTCTGTGGGCAACGGGCCGGACACGTCTTCGCCGTTGGCGGCAGTGATATGCCACTGGCCATCTTTCGCCTTGGCGACGGTGTACCCGTTGATGATTTTTGCTGCGGACATCTAGCGGCCTCGTTGGCTGGTTCAAAGGCGCCATGATAACGGTAAATGGGCGAACGGGCGCAGGTCGATGCGGCGTTCCGAGATCTTTGGGCTAAGCTGAATGCGCAGCCTCTGTGAGCGGATTGAACTATCCGCCAGATTATTTCTCTATGTTGACATCGGTTAGCCAGTGCGGGGCATTGTAAGGTGCACGCCGCCTGATTAGACTGCGCCGAAACTCGTACACACAGCCCTTTCAAGGACTTATATGATCAAGAAATGCTTGTTCCCAGCAGCCGGTTACGGTACTCGCTTCCTCCCAGCGACGAAGGCCATGCCCAAAGAAATGCTGCCGGTGGTAAACAAGCCACTGATCCAGTACGGCGTCGAAGAAGCTCTGGATGCTGGCCTGAACGAAATTTCCATCGTGACCGGCCGTGGCAAGCGCGCCCTGGAAGACCACTTCGACATCAGCTACGAGCTGGAAAACCAGATCAAGGGCACCGACAAGGAAAAATACTTGGTCGGTATCCGCAAGCTGCTGGACGAGTGCTCGTTCTCCTACACCCGCCAGACCGAAATGAAAGGCCTGGGTCACGCGATCCTGACCGGTCGCCCATTGATCGGCGACGAACCGTTCGCCGTGGTGCTGGCGGACGACCTGTGCGTTAACCTCGACGGTGACGGCGTACTGACCCAAATGGTCAAGCTGTACAAGCAGTTCCGCTGCTCGATCATCGCGATTCAGGAAGTCGATCCGCAGGAAACCAGCAAGTACGGCGTGATCGCTGGCGAAATGATCCGCGACGATATCTACCGCGTACACAGCATGGTCGAGAAGCCAAAGCCGGAAGACGCGCCGTCGAACCTGGCGATCATCGGTCGTTACATCCTGACTCCGGACATCTTCGACCTGATCGAGCAGACCGAGCCAGGCAAGGGCGGTGAAATCCAGATCACCGACGCCCTGATGAAACAAGCCCAGAACGGCTGCGTGATGGCCTACAAGTTCAAGGGCAAGCGTTTCGACTGCGGTGGTGCTGAAGGCTATATCGAAGCCACCAACTTCTGCTTCGAGAACTTCTACAAAACTGGCAAGGCTTACTGATAGCGCCTGATCTGCCTGTGCGAAAAAGCCACCTTCGGGTGGCTTTTTCATTTTCCGCCCCTATATCGGCAGGAGTGCTTGCCCAACGGACGACGGCGGGTATGCTGATCGCCTGCCGAGGAGATAGAAATGGCCTACGATTTTGACCTTTATGTGATTGGTGCCGGTTCCGGCGGTGTGCGGGCTGCGCGTTTTGCTGCCGGGTTCGGTGCGAAAGTGGCGGTGGCCGAGAGCCGTTATTTGGGCGGTACTTGCGTCAACGTCGGTTGCGTACCGAAAAAACTGTTGGTGTATGGCGCGCATTTCGCCGAAGACTTCGAGCAGTCCTCGGGTTTTGGCTGGAGCCTGGGCGAGGCGAATTTCGATTGGGCCACGCTGATTGCCAACAAGGATCGCGAGATCAATCGCCTGAACGGCATTTATCGCAATCTGCTGGTCAACAGTGGCGTGACCCTGCATGAAGCGCACGCGAAAATCGTTGGTCCGCACGAAGTCGAGGTCAACGGTGAGCGATACACTGCGAAGAATATTCTGATCGCCACTGGTGGCTGGCCGCAGATCCCGGAGATTCCGGGGCATGAGCATGCGATCAGCTCGAACCAGGCGTTCTTCCTGAAAGAGCTGCCCAAGCGCGTGCTGGTCGTCGGCGGCGGTTATATCGCCGTCGAATTTGCCGGGATTTTCCATGGGCTGGGCGCCAACACGACGTTGCTGTATCGCGGAGATCTGTTCTTGCGCGGTTTCGACGGTTCGGTGCGTAACCATTTGAAGGAAGAACTGACCAAGCGCGGTATGGATCTGCAATTCAATGCCGACATTGCGCGCATCGACAAGCAGTCGGATGGCAGCCTGAAAGCGACTCTCAAGGATGGTCGCGTACTGGAAGCGGATTGTGTGTTCTACGCCACCGGTCGGCGTCCGATGCTGGACAATCTGGGGCTGGAAAACACTGATGTGCAGCTCGACGACAAGGGCTTCATCAAGGTCGATGAGCAATACCAGACCACCGAGCCGTCAATTCTGGCACTGGGTGATGTCATCGGTCGCGTGCAGTTGACGCCGGTGGCGCTGGCCGAAGGCATGGCAGTGGCGCGACGCCTGTTCAAGCCTGAGCAATACCGTCCGGTGGATTACACGATGATCCCGACGGCGGTGTTCAGCCTGCCGAATATCGGCACCGTCGGCCTGACCGAAGAAGAGGCGCGGGAAGCGGGTCACGACGTGGTGATCTACGAAAGCCGCTTCCGGCCGATGAAGCTGACTCTGACGGATTGCCAGGAGCGCACGCTGATGAAGCTGGTGGTCGATGGCAGATCTGACAAGGTGCTGGGCTGTCACATGGTAGGGCCGGATGCCGGCGAGATTGTGCAGGGTTTGGCAATCGCATTGAAGGCTGGCGCCACCAAGCGTGACTTCGACGACACCATCGGGGTGCACCCGACGGCGGCCGAAGAGTTTGTCACCATGCGTACGCCGGTCGGCGCTTAAGTCTTTTTCGGTTCTACTGCGTCTGGTGCTGCCGCAACGGTGGTGGCCAGGCGCAGGCTGGCTTGTGCCGTGGCCAATTCCTTTTCCAGTGACTGATTGAGCTGCGACTGCTCGTCGACGTTCTGCTTGAGCGTCTGGCTTTCCAGCAGTGCCACACGCAAACGTTCCTGGAGGAGGGTGCGTTCGCTGTCGACGCGAGACGCTTGCTCCAGCAGTTGATCCTGACGCTGATTGCTTTGTTTGAGCTGATCCTGCATCAGGCTCAATTCGCGCACGGTGCCGCGATTCTCGGTCAGCAGACGTTCGTTGTCGCGGTGCAACTGAGTGATCTCGTCCTGACGTACCAGTGCGCTTTGCTGCGCCTGGCGCAACTCCATCTGCAACTGCTGAACCTGAGTTTCGTGACGGCTTTGCTCCTGCTCGCGCTGTTCCTTGATGGCGTTGCGGTAGTGCTCAAGCGCATCGCGGGCATGCAGGTGCTTCTCTTCCAGCGAGCGGATCTGCTCGTCCTTGTCCTGCAGGCGCAATTCAAAGTCTGACAGTGCCTGATTCAGCCCGGCGTTGCGGGTCTGCTCGGTCTGCAACATCGAGCGGGTATCGCTCAGCACTTCGGATTCCTTGGCCAGCGCGGCAGCCTGAATGTCGTGCTTCTTCTCCAGTTGCACATGATCCTGACGAAGCTGATTCAGTTCGTCCTCCAGTGCCTGACGCTGTTGCTCGTACTGCTCGCGGGCCTGGTCAATCGGTTCCTGCGCCTGTTCTTTCAGGCGTTGTGCAAGGCGCGTAACGAGTGCCAGCAGCTCGTCATCGATGGGTTCCGCCGAAGGATCGGCCGGTTCGCTGCCGTCATCCAGTTCTTTTAAATACCGATGAATCGTGGTTTTCGATCCTGTATTGCCCAATTCGATACGTACTGCGTCGATGCTGGGGTGTTCGCCACGGGCGAGGATCGCTGCGCGCGCGATCTGGACCACTGCTTTGTTAACGCCGCCACGGGCCATATCTGCTCCTACCATTTCGTACTATGGTACATGCCACTAAAGTGCGCAGTGTACCATGTTGAAAATAAAGTGAAACAAGCGCTGATAAACGGACGGGATATACTGGTATTACCCCATGTGAAACCCATAAAATCGGTTTCCGCACAAACCTTCAGTACGCCACGAGAAAATCAGCCCATGAGCGATATCGATCGCTATCTGCAAGCCGCCACCCGTGACAACACTCGCCGCAGTTATCGTGCGGCCGTCGAGCATTTCGAAACGGTATGGGGCGGATTCCTGCCCGCGACAGCGGACAGCGTCGCGCGGTATCTGGTGGCGCATGCCGGCGTGCTTTCGGTCAACACGCTGAAGTTGCGCCTGTCGGCGCTGGCGCAGTGGCACAATAGTCAGGGCTTCGCCGATCCCACCAAGTCGCCGGTGGTGCGCAAAGTGTTCAAGGGCATTCGCGCCCTGCATCCCGCGCAGGAAAAACAGGCCGAGCCATTGCAACTGCGCGATCTTGAGCAGACCGTCACCTGGCTTGAGCAGGAAATGAAAGACGCCCGGGAAAAACAGGACCGGCCGCTGCTGCTACGAGCCTGCCGCGACCGCGCGTTGATCCTGCTGGGCTTCTGGCGTGGCTTTCGCAGCGATGAGCTGTGTCGGGTGCAGATCGAGCACGTGCAGGCGCACGCCGGCAGCGGCATCACCCTGTACCTGCCGCGTAGCAAGGGTGATCGGGAAAACCTCGGGCAGACCTATCAGGCCCCGGCGCTGTTGAAGCTGTGCCCAGTGCAGGCTTATATCGAATGGATCACCGAAGCGGCGCTGGTGCGGGGCCCGGTGTTTCGCGCCGTCGACCGCTGGGGCAATCTGAGCGAGGAGGGCTTGCACGCCAACAGTGTGATCCCTTTGTTGCGCCAGGCTCTGGAGCGCGCGGGAATCTCTGCCGAGCGCTACACCAGTCATTCCCTGCGTCGCGGCTTCGCGACGTGGGCCCATCAAAGCGGCTGGGATCTCAAATCGTTGATGAGTTATGTGGGCTGGAAGGATATGAAGTCCGCCATGCGCTATGTTGAAGCGAGCCCCTTTCACGGGATGGCCCGGATTACGGATAAGCCGCTGTCGCCGTAGATATCGTTTTCTTCTATTAATATCCTCAGCTAATAGCGAAAACAAATCAGCAGCATCAGGTTTGCCAATGAGCCATCCGTCGAGTGACTGGGTAGGATTCACCCATCGAATTCACAACCCTGACGGAGAGTTATCAATGCCTATCATCAACAGCCAAGTAAAACCGTTCAAAGCTACCGCGTTCAAAAACGGCGACTTCGTACAAGTCTCGGACGCTGACCTGAAAGGCAAATGGTCCGTAGTGTTCTTCTACCCGGCCGACTTCACTTTCGTTTGCCCAACCGAGCTCGAAGACCTGGCTGACAACTATGCCGCCTTCCAGAAACTGGGCGTAGAGATCTACAGCGTTTCGACCGACACCCACTTTGCTCACGCTGCCTGGCACAACACTTCGCCAGCCATCGGCAAAATCCAGTACACCATGATCGGCGACCCGACTCAGGTCATCTCCCGCAACTTCGACGTGCTGATCGAAGAAGCTGGCCTGGCTGACCGTGGCACCTTCGTGATCAACCCTGAAGGCCAGATCAAAATCGTTGAACTGAACGATGGCGGCGTTGGCCGTGACGCATCCGAGCTGCTGCGCAAAATCAAGGCTGCTCAGTACGTCGCTGCCCACCCAGGCGAAGTTTGCCCGGCCAAATGGAAAGAAGGCGAGGCCACGCTGGCTCCGTCCCTGGACCTGGTCGGCAAGATCTAAGTCTGTGACACACGCAATACAGGGCGGGACTCCGCACCTACTCAAGTAAGCTGCACCGCCCAATAGAAAAGCCCGGGCGAGATTCGCTCGGGCTTTTTTTCGCCTCAAATAAAGTCAGGAGATCGCCCGTATGTTGGACGCCAATCTTAAAGCCCAGTTGAAATCGTACCTGGAACGGGTCACCCAGCCGATCGAGATCGTTGCTTCACTCGACGACGGTGCGAAATCCCGTGAAATGCTCGACCTGCTGAAAGACATTGCCAGTCTTTCGCATCAGATTACCTTGATCGACAGCGGCGACGATGCACGCAAACCGTCGTTCTCGATCAACCGCCCCGGGGCCGATATCAGCCTGCGTTTCGCCGGCATCCCGATGGGCCATGAATTCACTTCGCTGGTGCTGGCCCTGCTGCAAGTCGGCGGCCACCCTTCGAAGGCCAGTGTCGAAGTGATCGAACAGATCCGCTCGCTCAAGGGCGAGTTCAACTTCGAGACTTATTTCTCGCTGTCTTGCCAGAACTGCCCGGACGTTGTTCAGGCGCTGAACCTGATGGCTGTGCTGAACCCGAACATCCGCCACGTCGCCATCGACGGCGCGCTGTTCCAGGACGAAGTCAACGATCGCAAGATCATGGCTGTGCCGAGCATTTACCTGAACGGCGAAAACTTCGGCCAGGGCCGCATGGGCCTGGAAGAAATCCTCGCCAAACTCGACACCGGCGCCATCGAGCGCCAGGCCGAGAAAATCAGCGCCAAGCAAGCCTTTGATGTGCTCGTAGTCGGCGGTGGCCCGGCTGGTGCTTCGGCGGCGATCTACGCCGCACGTAAAGGCATTCGCACCGGTGTAGCGGCAGAACGTTTCGGCGGTCAGGTGCTGGACACCATGGCCATCGAAAACTTCATTTCCGTGCAGGAAACCGAAGGCCCGAAACTGGCGACCGCGCTGGAAGAACACGTCAAGCAATACGACGTCGACATCATGAACCTGCAACGCGCCGACAAGCTGATCCCGGGCAAGAATGGCGAGCTGCATGAAGTTCACTTCGCGAGCGGCGCGACCCTCAAGGCCAAGAGCGTGATTTTGGCGACCGGCGCGCGATGGCGTGAAATGAACGTGCCGGGCGAGCAGGAATACCGCAACAAAGGCGTGGCGTACTGCCCGCACTGTGACGGTCCGCTGTTCAAAGGCAAGCGTGTGGCGGTGATTGGCGGCGGTAACTCCGGCGTCGAAGCGGCCATTGACCTGGCCGGTATCGTGTCTCACGTCACCTTGCTGGAGTTCGACGTTCAGCTGCGCGCCGACGCCGTATTGCAACGCAAGCTGCACAGCCTGCCGAACGTCACCGTGATCACCAGTGCGCTGACCACTGAAGTCACCGGTGACGGGCAGAAGGTCAACGGCCTGTGCTACAAGGATCGCAATACTGACGAGTTGCGCACGGTCGAGCTGGAAGGGATCTTCGTGCAGATCGGTCTGCTGCCCAACACCGACTGGCTCAAAGGCACCATCGAGCTGTCGCCGCGCGGTGAGATCATCGTCGACAATCGCGGTGAAACCTCGATCCCCGGCATCTTCGCCGCCGGTGACGTGACCACTGTGCCGTACAAGCAGATCGTGATTGCGGTGGGCGAGGGCGCCAAGGCTTCCCTCAGTGCTTTCGATCACCTGATCCGCACTTCGGCTCCGGCGTAAATCCGGGGCCTGAAAAAAGAAAACCCCCATCAGTGATGATGGGGGTTTTTCTTTGCGGGGTGCTTTCTACCCAGGTTCAGCTTTACAGCGGCGCCGGCTGGATGATCTCGACCCAGTAGCCATCCGGATCCTTGATGAACGCCAGGCTCTTCATGCGGCCATCGGTCAGGCGCTTCTGGAAGTCGCAGCCCAGCTCTTCAAAGCGTGCGCAAGCCGCAACGATGTCCGGTACCGAAATGCAGATGTGACCGAAACCGCGCGGGTCGGAGTTGCCGTTGTGGTAGGCGAAGTCTGCGTCGTTCTCGGTGCCATGGTTATGGGTCAGTTCCAGAATGCCGGGAATCGACTTCATCCACTCGGTGCGGGCAGCGGCGTCGGCCGGGATCTGCGATTTGTCGACCAGGGCGAGGAAGTACAGGCTGAATTCCGCTTCCGGGAAGTCACGCTTCTCGACCAGCGAGAAACCCAGTACGCGGGTGTAGAAGTCCAGCGACTTGGTGATGTCTTTGACGCGCAGCATCGTGTGGTTGAACACGAAATTGCGGGTTGCGCTGTCCGGGGTGGCGGTGACGCCAGGGAAGGAGTTCAGTTCTTGCAGGCTCATGGGCCCTCCGTAACAAATTGGGGCGAGTGAATGGGCGCAATGATACGCATGCCAGGCAGCATCGCCAAACCGAAAGCGCGGGCTTGCCCTGCGAGCGGGCGGGCCTCAGACTTTACGGCTCAATCCGCGAGTGCCTCTGGTAATGATCCGACCGTTCAAATCGCTGTTCGTTTTCCTGGGTTTTTCCCTGCTTGCTCTGCCGGCTTTTGCCGAGGCGCCGAGCATCACCTGGCCCGCCGGCTGGGAGGTCGAGGCGCTGCCCGAAACCTCGCCTGAGGTCTCGCGTCAGCGAGCAGTGAAGACTGACGCCGATGGCAATCAGGTGATGGTGATGGAGTTGACGATGACCCGTGTGGAAAGTGGTCATCAGGTCAACTTGCAGGGCGTGTTGCTGGAGATGCGCAAGTCGGTGCAAAAAGACTTTTTCCAGAGCGGTTATCAGAGTGTCTGCAACAGGGTTCATCCGAGTACGCTGGGTTCGCTCACAGCGCTTGAGACCACTTGTACGGTGACTGAAAACGGCCGTCATGTGTTGTCGCAAACATTGGTTGCAGCGGTCGAGGCGGATAAGGCTTACGTACTTTCGTATGCTGGGCAGGCAGAGATTTATAAGGCGAGCGGTGACGACATAGTGGCTGCGCGAAACAGCTTGAAATTCTAGTCGTCTGTTCGTGGTCAGCCTGATGTTAGATACCGGAACTGATTAAACATAAAGTTAATCTCCGGCTAACGGGGTAACATTCGGAAGCATAGTTTCAGCGCAAGAGCGGTTTGATACTCAACTTTCCCACCAGAAAAATCGTTGCATTTGTTAAATATTGTCCAAAAAAAGCCCTGCATATGCAGGGCTTTCATGTTTGCGAGGGATTAACCGCGCAACCAGGAGTCGACGGTGGCTACACCGTATTGTTCCTTCCAGGCTTTCAGGCCACGGTGGTTGCCACCCTTGGTCTCGATCAGCTCGCCAGTGTGCGGGTTCTGATAGACCTTGACCACGCGAGCTCGGCGGGTTTTAGGTGCGGCGGTCGATTGCAGACCGGATTTCGCCGGGTTCGGATCGAGAATGGCGATGATGTCTTTCAGGCCTTTGCCGTAGGTTTTCATCAGCCCCTGGAGCTTTTCTTCGAATTCGATTTCTTTCTTGAGCCCGGCATCGTTCTTCAGCGATTCCAGCTGCTTGAGCTGTTCCTGAAGGGCCTTTTCAGCTGCACGAAATTCAGCGAGTCTGGACAATATCTTTACTCCAATAGTGTGTTTGGCTGATACCAACCGCAAACAAAGCTATAAGCCAAGAGCCTTGAAGCGACTCGGTGATAATGGCTCACCTGCCCATCTTGCAACAGGTAAGAAAAATTGTAGTAGTTAATGTGGCAAGAGTAAATCCTGACTTTTTCTTCATGTAACAACAACGTTGTTTTGTATCAATTTGGTGCGGGCTGTCGGCAAATCAGGATTTATCCCGCCAAGTTAATGATGAGTTAATGCTTCGATGAAATCTGCGGCCGGCATCGGCTTGCCGAAAAGGTAGCCCTGCAGAAAGTTGACATGGTGGGCGGCCAGATAATCACATTGCGCTTGGGTCTCCACACCTTCGGCCACAATGCCCAGATCCAGTTTGGTGGAGAGCTCGATGATGCTGTCCAGAATGTGCCGGGACAGGGCATCCTTATCGATCATGGCGACGAATGTCTGGTCGATCTTGAGGAAGTCGACATTGAATGTCCTCAAGTAGCCGAGGCTTGAATGGCCGGTGCCAAAGTCGTCAATCGCGATCTTCACACCCATCGCACGCAACTGTGCGAACAGTTGATGAGTGATGTCGGACGGCTCGATCAGCTCGCGTTCGGTCAGTTCCAGGACCAGCGTGATGCTGCCGGGCTGGAAAGCTGACAAAAATTCACGGCAATCCTCAACCAGCTCAAGATCGCGGCAGTGGCTGGCGGTGATGTTGATGCCGATGTGGAACGGCGAATCGAAGGTTGGTGACAACGGCCCCAGTATGACAGCGGTTTGCTGCATCAAGGCGCGAGTCATCGGCACGATCAGCCCGGAGTGTTCGGCAAACGGTATGAACAGATCCGGACGCACCAGTCCCTCCTTGGGATGGTTCCAGCGCATCAGCACTTCCGCGCCCGACCAGCGTTTGCTGTCGCCGTGCACCACCGGTTGAAAATAGGGAATGAATTCACCTGCTTCCAATGCCCGAAGCATTTCATGGCTGGGCGAGGTGGAGCGCTTCTGCACGATGTAGCCGATCGCTGCCGATACCGCACCGAAGAACATCAGCAGGCTGAACAGCGGTGGATATTCATCTTTCATATAGCGCCAGGTCTCGCCTTCGGCAAACGCGGCGGTGACCGTGAACGCATAGTGCGACGAGTGCAAGGTACTTTGCGCCACCGGCAACGCGGGCAGGGCGCCCTGATGCACTTTGCCGTCGGCGGAGAGCCAGTTGTTGCCGACTTGCAGCAACAACAATGTATGCCGGCCGATCAGGCGCAGGATGTTGCTCAGGTGGTAGCCGTCCAGCGTGGTCAGCGCGCCACCGCGCCCTTCGCTCAGGCGATACACCAGCAGCGCGGTATTGGGTGTCACCGGGTTGCCGTTCATGAGCCACAGCTTGCCTTCGGCGTAATCGCCCGGATTCACGGCTTCCTTGAAGTCGCCGAACAGCGAACTGCAATAGAGATTGTCGTCCCACACCAGGTTGGTCGAGCGCACGAACGGGCGGCGGGTGACTTGCTCGCGCAAGGCCAGCTTGACGGTCTCGCAGGTCTGGCCGGCCAGGGGCAACAGTTCGCGGGCGGCCTGGGCAGTGTTGTCGAGCATCAGTTCGAACTGGCGCAGGGCTTCATCGGCGGTGTGTTGTGAGCTCTGCTGGAGGGCGCGTTCAGCCTGCATATAGAGAATGACGCTGCCGAGCACGATCGGCAGCAGGCCACACAGCAATGTCACGATAATCCGGGTGCTGCGCTTGCGGCGGGGCCTGACGGTCAGTGGCATGGGCGCATCCTGTCGCGATGGAGTGGGGCTCTTGATGGCAGGCGAAGCGTGCGCGCAAAGCCCAAGGTCTGAGCCCATGATAGATGGCCAATGGCACCTGCGCCGCTCAACGGTAATCCAGTCGTGTTGCCAGTTGAATAAACGCCTGCGTGGCGGGCGAAGCCTGGCGCTGATCCAGCACCGCCAAACCGACGTGCCGGGTGACTGCAGGGGACAGCGTTCGCTTGACGTAACGCGGGTCTGGGTCGGAAGGCAACAGAGGCTACCACGGTCATCGCATCGGCCCGGCCAGTGGCATCGAGGGTGCTGAGCAACTGCGCGTAGCGATAGCGAATGTTCGGGCTCAGCCGGGCGGCGTTGAATAGGCGCGGAACTTACTGGCGGGCATCTGGCTGTATACAAACCCCTTGCACCCGCCGGAAAAAAGCGGATTTTATAGAGAGGGCAGACAACCCTATTTACGCTGTGTAGAATCGGGTTACGCATACAATAATAATCGTCTTCTGGCAGCAGAAGCCTCGCCCGCAAGAGCCTTGGGTCGACAATGAAGATATTCGGGTTTCAACTGATCTACGGTGACTTCCTCGCCCGCAGTGTGCGTGGCATCTCCTGTGCGCCACCCACCGGTCTCAGCATTACTGACAAATAACTCTGGTTAATTGATAAGAATGATGAGGCGCCAACCATGGCAGATTTATACGAAAACCCAATGGGCCTGATGGGCTTCGAGTTCATCGAGTTCGCATCGCCGACCCCTGGCACCCTGGAGCCGATCTTCGAGATCATGGGCTTCACCAAGGTCGCGACCCACCGTTCCAAGAACGTGCACCTGTATCGCCAGGGCGCGATCAACCTGATCCTCAACAACGAACCCCACAGCGTTGCTTCGTACTTCGCGGCCGAGCACGGCCCGTCCGTTTGCGGCATGGCGTTCCGGGTCAAGGATTCGCAGAAGGCCTACAACCGCGCTCTGGAACTCGGTGCTCAGCCAATCCACATCGAAACCGGTCCGATGGAACTGAACCTGCCGGCGATCAAAGGCATTGGCGGCGCGCCGCTGTACCTGATCGACCGTTTCGGCGAAGGCAGCTCGATCTATGACATCGACTTCGTGTTTCTGGAAGGCGTTGACCGCAACCCGGTCGGTGCCGGCCTGAAGATCATCGACCACCTGACCCACAACGTGTACCGCGGCCGCATGGCCTACTGGGCGAACTTCTACGAGAAGCTGTTCAACTTCCGCGAAATCCGCTACTTCGACATCAAGGGCGAATACACCGGCCTGACCTCGAAAGCGATGACCGCGCCGGACGGCATGATCCGCATCCCGCTCAACGAAGAATCGTCGAAGGGCGCCGGGCAGATCGAAGAGTTCCTGATGCAGTTCAATGGCGAAGGCATCCAGCACGTGGCGTTCCTCACTGACGACCTGGTCAAGACCTGGGATCAGCTGAAGAAGATCGGCATGCGCTTCATGACCGCGCCGCCGGACACTTACTACGAAATGCTCGAAGGCCGCCTGCCGAACCACGGCGAGCCGGTCGATCAGCTGCAATCGCGCGGCATTCTGCTCGACGGCGCTTCGGATAAAGAAGACAAGCGTCTGCTGCTGCAGATCTTCTCGGAAACCTTGATGGGCCCGGTGTTCTTCGAATTCATCCAGCGCAAGGGCGACGATGGTTTTGGTGAGGGCAACTTCAAGGCACTGTTCGAATCGATCGAGCGTGACCAGGTGCGTCGTGGCGTGCTTGCCACCGAGTAATCCGCATCAGATGTAAAAAAGCCCGGCCTGCAGAAATGCAGGCCGGGCTTTTTATTGCGCGTCTTACGGGCGCCGTTGGCGCATCAGATGCTTGAACCCTTCAAACACCAGCACCACCACCGCGAGCCAGATCGGGATGTAGGTCAGCCATTCACCGGGCTTGATGCTTTCGCCCAGCAGCAGCGCAACACCGAGCAGCAACACCGGCTCAACGTAACTCAACAAACCAAACAGGCTGAACGGCAGCAAGCGGCTGGCGATGATGTAGACCACCAGCGCCGAGGCACTGATCAGGCCGAGCAGCGGTATCAGCCACGTCAGCGCCGGGTACTGATCGAACACGCCGAAACCCTGTTCACCGCCACGCACAAACCAGTACGCCACCGGCAGCATCAAAGTCATGTCGACCCACAAACCGCCGAGATTGTCGGTCTTGAGGTATTTGCGCAGCACGAAATACAACGGGTAACCGACGACCACGACCAGCGTCGCCCAGGAAAACCCGCCGACCTGATACAACTCGTTCAACACGCCGAGGCTGGCAAAGAACACCGCGACTTTTTGCAGGTACGACAGGCTTTCGCCATAAGCGATGCGCCCGGTCAGCACCATGGCCAGCGGCAACAGGAAGTAGCCCAGCGAAACATCGAGGCTGTAGCCATTGAGCGGCGCCCACATGAACAGCCACAACTGCACGCCCAGCAGCGCTGACGAAATAATAAGGCCGCCAATCAACTTCGGCAGCGCAGGAACCCGGCGCAGCAGCTCCAGCACTCGCCGCCATTCGCCGGAAACCAGCATGAACACGGTCATGCAGGGCACGGTCAGCAGCATCCGCCAACCGAAGATTTCCACGCCGCTCAACGGGGTGAGCAGCGAGGTGTAGTAATACATGACGGCAAACAGCGTCGAGGCTGTTACCGAGAGAGCGATACCTTTAGACAAACTGTCCTCGCGGGGGTGATGGTCAAACGAGGAGCGAAGGATACGTGGTTTTTGTGCTGAATATTGGGCAGATGCTCAATATTTACCACACATCAAACAGCCTGTAGACCTTCGCCTGCTCGCGAAGCGTTCAGCCTTGCTGCTGAGCCTGTCCGAAGGCACGAATCATCACTGCGCACCTTGCAAGGGATTGCCAAACTTCATGAGGTACATCTCGCCAAACTTGTAAGAGGCGTAATCGGTGATGTGCCCTATGTCACGATAGACTGGAAAACCGTCGACCGTGTTCATGCACGCATCACCTGTGCATTGCACGGTTTTCGGGTCAATGACAATTAATCCGGGGTACTCAGTCTTCAGGTCATTAAAGAGTGTTTCCAGCGCTGGTTCTTTGCTGCCGGACCATGGCGTAGTAGCGCAGAGGTTGCCTTGCTCGACACTGCCCATCAACCCACGCAACTTGACCTGGCGCAGCAGGCACGCGTTGATCCCAGATGGCATGGGCAGCGTGTTCTCCAGAAACACCGGGATAGCGCCTGATGCGACGATAATATCCAGGGCTTGCCGGATTGCTACGCCAAAGCGTTGTCGAGACAGTTCCAGGCTGTGAGGATCATCGCGTTTAGTGACGATGTCACCGTTCAGATAAGCCTCCCAGAACTGGCCCAAAATCACATACTTGAAGTGCTTGTTCGCAATCATCTCGTAATAGCGTTGAGCGGCGTCGTGGCATTTTTGAAACAACGCGTTCTTGTATTTTTTCGCGTCGTACTGGTAGATCCCGGGCAACGCCAGGCACGCTGGGTAAGCCTGTGCGAGTACAGCAAGATTGGCGTCCCTGGCCAGCGTTTCAACGAAACCCCAGTAGTGATTCGAAAACGAATCGCCCATCAGAAATATTTGTGGCGCCGCGTGATCGGCGCCCGATATGCAGCCAGGATCGGCACCATCGCTGACACCAAGACATCCTTCCCGAGCAACTGGCACGGATGCTTTCAAATCGTTGAGCATGTTGCTGTAGCCCTGATTGAAGCGGCCCGGCCAGCCTTCGTGCCTGACACTGGCCGAGTGCAGCAGCGACAGGCCGATAGCGGGCAAAATCATAAGTACCACGAGCGTTTTGGCAAAACCGAATCGTGCCTTGCGGAACTTGTTTTCAATCAGCACATAAGAGAGCCAGGCCGTGACGAAAGTGCAAACGAAGTAAATGATTGTCATCGACGGGGTTAGCGCGATTCCCATGTAATTCATCACCGCCAGGATCGGCCAGTGCCATAGATACAAGGAGTACGAGAGCGTGCCGATAAACACCAAGGGTCTAAACGCGAGCAGCTTGGCGAAAATGCTTGCATCTCCAATCCCCTGATACAGCAACGCTGCAGTGGCGAGACACACGGCAATGGCATGGTATTGCGGGAATCCCGGCAAGATATCGTCCCGGGTGGCGCAATAGATGATCGTGACCAGCGAAAGTGCACAGACCACAGAGGCGCTCAGGCGATTGAGCCGGAATTTGCCCGTACTGAAGATGACCGCACAAGAGCCGATCATCAATTCGAAAATCCGCGCAGCGAAGAAGTAGTAGTTTTTCTCAGGAGTGGCGTAAGACAGGTACAGCGCGAGCACCATTGCTGCCACGGTCAGGCCGAGCACCGCCGCTTTGAAAATAACGTTCGGCAGATAGCGGTTGAGCAGCCAGATGCCCAGGGGGAGTATCAGATACCACTGCCATTCGATGGCCAGAGACCAGGTGTGCAACAGCGGCAGGCTTGCTGCATCCGGTGTGGCGTAACCCGTGGTCACTTTGGAAAAGTACTGGTTGGAGATGATTAACGAGGTGTACTTTTCGCTTTTTAAAAAATCGACGTAATCATCGGGCAAGTACAGCAGCGTCGTGAGCATCAATGTGACGATCAATAAAGCAATAACGGCCGGTTGCAGTCGCCAGATCCGGCGCGTGTAGAACCCGGAGAAAGTGAACGTACCGTTGTGCAGCGACTTCATGATGATAGCGGTGGTCAAATAACCCGAAATCACGAAGAAGATATCGACGCCGATGAAACCGGACGGGAAAAGCGCCAGTCCGCCGTGGAAGATCAACACCAGTAGAACAGCGATGGCGCGAAGTCCGTCAATGTCGGCCCGGTACGCGAGGGAAGGGCGGCGATCGCCGAAAGTTGCGGGCTCTATAGCGCAAGTGAGGGGGCGCAGATCTTTATCGCCCGTTAATTTGAACAGCAGCCCGCGCAGTGGCTTTCTGAAGAGCTCGGCGGAGCGATTGGACATGTGCTGATCCCTGGCAAATTCCGAACGATCAATCAGCTTCCGTTTGATCGCGCTTGATTCGATAAAAAACAGCCGATTGTATCGGCTGTTCAAGGTTTAGGAAAATCCTACGCCTGATGGGGTTTGCGGCCTGAAACAAAATGGCTCACATCATTAAACCCCGGCGTCGACGCATGCCCCGGCGTCACCAGCGAGTCGATAAACGCCTCATCCTGCGCTGTAATCTTCACCGACTGCGCTTTGGTGTACGCATCCCACTGCTCTTCAGTGCGCGGCCCGACGATCGCCGACGTCACCGCACCGTTGTTCAGCACCCAGGCAATCGCAAACTCGACGATCCCGACCCCACGCTCCTGAGTGTATTGCTGAATCTGCTGGGCAATGCGCAACGACTCCACGCGCCATTCGGTTTCCAGAATGCGCTTGTCCTGACGACCGGCACGGCTGTTGGCGTCCGGCGCCACGTCCGGTGCGTACTTGCCGCTGAGCACGCCACGGGCCAGCGGGCTGTAAGGCACCACGCCGAGGCTGTAGGTCTGGGCGGCGGTGATCTGCTCGGTTTCAGCCTGGCGGTTGACGATGTTGTACAGCGGCTGGCTGATCACCGGGCGATCGACTCCCAGTTTGTCCGCCACTCGAATCACCTCGGCAATCCGCCAGCCGCGATAGTTCGACAGGCCCCAATAACGGATCTTGCCCTGGCGAATCAGATCGCCTATGGCCGAGATCGTCACTTCCAGCGGGGTGTTGTGGTCCTCGCGATGCAGGTAATAGATGTCGAGGTAGTCGGTGCCGAGCCGGGTCAGGCTGGCCTCCAGACCATTGAAAATGTGCTTGCGGCTCAGACCGCTGCGGTTCGGCACGCCGTCCACCGGGCCGAAACCGACCTTGGTCGCCAGCACCCATTCATGCCGATGACGGGCAATGGCCTCGCCGACGATCTCTTCCGAGCGGCCATTGGTGTAGACGTCGGCGGTGTCGATGAAATTGATGCCCTGATCCCAGGCCTTGTCGATGATGCGCAGCGAATCCTCTGCGCTGGTCTGCTCGCCGAACATCATCGTGCCGAGAGTGAGGGTGGACACCTGCAACCCCGAGTGACCCAGTGTGCGATAGCTCATGCCGAAATCCTTTTGTCGGTGGGAAAGCTTCCATCAAATACCAGAAGCGCCCGGCGCGGCAAAGTGAATTTATCGGCGCAGTGCCTCGCAGCGCTCGCGCAAAAACGCCTGCAACACCTTGACCCGTTCCGAGACTTGCACGCGATGCGGGCACAACAGATTGAACGGCACGCTCTCGCCATGCCAGTCATCGAACAGCGTCATCAGCCGCCCGGCGCGCAAGTCTTCGGCGACGTCGAGCCAGGCCTTGTAAGCGATCCCATGCCCGGCCAGCGCCCAGCGGCGGGCGACTTCGCCGTCGTCGCTGAGGTAGTCGCCGCGTACTTCGACCTCGATGGTTTCGTCGTCGCGATGGAAACGCCAGGTGTTGTAGGGCCGGCCGTTGCGCAGATAGAGCAGGGCGCTGTGCTCGCTCAATTCGGCAGGATTTTGCGGTGCACCGTGGCGCTCCAGATACGCAGGGCTGGCGCAAGCCACACGCCGATGATCAGACAGAATCGGCAACGCCACCAGCGTCGAATCACTCGGCACGCCAAAGCGCAGCGCCACATCCACCGTCTCGCGAAACAGATCCGCATGCCGGTCGTTGAGCAGCAATTGCAGTTGAATGTGCGGGTGCTCGCGCTTGAAATCATCCAGCCACGGCAGCAACACATTGCGCCCGAAATCCGACGGCGCTGCCAGTTGCAGCACGCCGCTCAGGCCTTCGGTCTGCTGCTTCAGGGCCTGCTCGCCCTCGGCCAGGGTGGCCAGCGCCAGACGCACGCTTTCCAGATAACGCCGGCCTTCTTCGGTCAGGCGCATGCTGCGGGTCGAGCGGGCGAAGAGGCGGATGCCGAGGCGGGTTTCCAGGCGTTTCAACGCGATGCTGGCGGCGGCCGGCGTCAGCTCCAGCGCCCGGGCGGCGGCGGAAATGCTGCCGGAGTCGGCGGTGCGGACGAAGATTTCCAGATCGAGGATTGAGCTCATTAGTAAAAATCCGTTGAAGATCCTTGGCGTTTTGCGGGATTTTTCCGGGATTGGCAAGCACAGATACTGGAATCCTGAATAACCGCAGGAGACAGACATGACGTGGACATTTGATCATCTGGCTTTCAACACCGCTGACGGGCAGACGCTGCAGGACGCTTTCGGCGGGTTATTGGGATTGACGCCGGGGCGTCGGCCGCCGTTTCCGTTTCCCGGGCGGTGGTTGTATCAGGATGAGCAGGCGTTGGTGCATGTGATTGAGCAGCCTGCGCCGGGCGAGACTGCTTTGAGTCATATTGCGTTTCGTACCGATGAAGATGCAGCGGTGATTTTGAAGCGGGTGCAAGGCAGTGGGTTGCCGTATCAGGTGGCGCAGGTGCCGGAGGATGGGATCTGGCAGATTTTTGTGCAGATGCCGGGTGGGGTGGTTCTGGAGTTGGATGCGAAATCGGGGGCCTAGAATCAAGAGCGCCCTCACCCCAGCCCTCGCCCCCTTTGGGGGAGAGGGCTGGGGTGAGGGGGTATGTTCTCAAGTGCACCGCAGTGTTTAAGCCATGCGTTTAAAGGACACTTCCAGACACGCACCCAGGCTACGCAACCTTGCGCCATTGCCTACGACTAAGCCAGAATCCGCCGGCTTGTGCGCTCAAGGGCCGGGTTTTATCGTTGTCCCGTCGCTGAAAAGAACAGCGATCGGGTTTGGTAGCCCGGGTCTTTAAGTGCAGAGTGCTCCATTTTGTAGAGTCTTTTGTCTCTGTTTTATGGTGGTCATTCGCAGGGCACCTTCGGGTGCGCCGTTTCTCCTAAGGCCCGGTCTACCAACCTGCGTCTGGCCACCACCATCGTTTGGTAGCGAGTGTGGTGGCTCCAATAAGCGCCTTAGGAGTTTCACCATGATCAAACCAACACCCAACCCACCCGAAGCCGATTCAACGTCCCCCTACGAAACCCTCGATTCCAAGAAATTCCACGAAGCCGCCGAACGCGCCCTAGATCACTACCTCAATCCGCTGCTTCCCAGAAAACCGCTGCTCAAACCCAACGCCCGCTACCTCATCGCACCCGGCATCGACAGCGAAGAACTGCTGGCCGACGCCTGCGAAACCCTGACCTCGGCCAAAACCATGGCCACCGACTTCGCCGGGCTGGTGGACGGCTCGCAGCGACATGTGCTGCTGGGCATTGCGCAACTGATCATGCTGGGTGAACTGGCGGTGAACCGGGCGCTGGATAATCTGGAAGTAGAGGGCTGAAAATCAAAAGCTCCCTCACCCCAGCCCTCTCCCGGAGGGAGAGGGAGCCTACCGAGGGGTTCTCACGAAATACATCGACCTGAAATGTCGAGTCGAACTCCGGTTTTGAAAAGCACTCAGATCGGCTCCCTTTCCCCCTCGCCCCCCCTGGGGGAGAGGGCTGGGGTGGGTAAAGACCGGGTACATCCTTTACGTTTGAGACCGGGGACATGGTTTACAGGTATCAATCATGGTCAGGAGGTGCTGACCATGCCCTGGAATCAAGAGTCCCCGATGGATCAACGAGTGAA
>Ga0207713_1000372_pt1 | contig 48799 bp, 38 predicted proteins | sample KBSS64metaG_FD_184404 | JGI IMG/M metagenome (GOLD analysis project Ga0207713, IMG submission 184404) | Switchgrass rhizosphere microbial communities from Kellogg Biological Station, Michigan, USA - KBS S6-4 metaG (SPAdes) (version 2) | ecosystem: Host-associated > Plants > Roots > Rhizosphere >...
CCCCCGAGTAACGCCGAATGCCCGCAATCGTGTTCCGCGTTTCAAAAGTGCAAACCCAGCATCCGTCGTAATGCATCTGAGCGCATCAACGACGGATATTTCAACGGCCTGCTAGAGGTCGGGTCAGGCCATGCAGGCTGCTTGGACGCCGAATCCAGCGGACGGAGAACGATGGCAGCTCATGGCTTGGCAACGGATGTGCATTATACCTACGACTAAACTAGGCCGTTCGAGACATCAAGGCCTTAGCCTTGACTCTCGACAGAGATACCGTGCAATCGTGCTTTGCTTAAAGTTGGGGAACGTGATCGCATTCCGACAGCCCTTTCGTTCGGCGGCTGCAACGGTCAAAGTGCTTTAAAAGCAGTCTTTGCGCTGATGTTGGGCGGAGTGACCGTACCGGGTCAGGAGTAGAGTTCGCTGATCGAGGAAGCTGCCATCCGGCTGCTCGATGGCACCACGGTCAGCAATCCGCCACACTGCTGACGAACCCAATCCGGCCTAATGTCGGGTATGGCCGAACATCCGTCTCTATACGCGAGCCGACAAACGGCCGTTGTACTTCGAAAGCCACCCGAAAGGTCGAGTTGACTCGACGGACCGCAATGGGTCGACCCCAGTCCCCGCATCGTTCAAAAACAGCCCACCAACCACCACCCAAACCGCATCCGAAACAACCAGAATCCCGCACACCCACCCGCGCCCTACCCGCCCTTATCCCTTCAGCCAACCCGAGACATTTAGCCCACCAGGTTGAATGCAACCAAGGTCGCCTCCCTTATAATTACCTGGTCGCCGGGAAACACCCAGCGACCAGGTTTGACAGCCTGACGTTCCAACCGCACACCCGCTCACGCGGGTCGTGCGTCTATCTCCGCACGTCTATATTTCTATGGGCGGGCTGTGGTGGGGGAGCCGCAAGGCTCGCCGGAATGTTGGAACGCCGGTCTGTCAACCGCATCACGTGCCCGCTCACCCCTTCCCCAAAAAGGCAAGTGTCCGGGCGATCCAAAGAAGCAACAGGGAGATCGCACCATGACCACGTCCGTCAAAAATCAACCGGCTTCGCGTCCGCCTGTCGACGCACTTCAGTACGAAAAGCTTGCCCTTTCCGCGTTCGAGCTATGCGACCGACAGGTCGGTCAACTGGACACGTTGATCACGCTCGCGGCTTCGATAGTGAGAAATCCCGCGATCACGCGCGACGAAAGACAGCGACAAAGAACGCTCATCGAATTGCTCGTGGACACGGCAGAGCAGTATCAACAGGAACTCGAATGCGACCGTGAGCTGTTCCAGGTCATTGCTCTAGATGCGAAAGGCGTCCCGCATAGGCGCATCACGGCACATCACGCAGCGAAGTTGCTGGCCGAGGCATCGCAGAGAGGAAAAGCACCTGTCGCCGAGGCGAACGCAAAAGCAAGCGCAACCGCTTCCCAGCGCAAAAACCCATCCACGAAAACCGCCGTCACGTTAGCCACCGCCACCGTGCAGTAACCGGCTGCCGTAAAAAAGAAAGACCGAAAAAAACAATGGCCGGCAACGCCGGCCATTCAAGATGACATCCATCGCGCAACGCAACCGTCAAACGATATTCATCGCCAACGCACTCTCGCGATAATGCTGGCTCGCCTTCTCCGCATCGCCGAGTTGTTCATGCAAGCGCGCCAACGCGCGATGCGAACGAATCTTCAACGTCTCGTTATCGGCGAGTTTCAGCGCGCGTTCGAGGAACGATTGCGCCTTGCCCCACAGTTGCTGATGCAGACACAAGCGGCCCAACGCGAACAGCAAGTCCGCATCTTCCGGGCGATCCTTCTGCCATGCCTCGGCCTTCTGGATCAACGGCAACGCATCGCCTCCGGCCGTGTCGGGATAACGGCGCAGCAAGCGCGCGTCCCAGTTCTGCGCGAGCGCCTCCTCGACGATCTTGCGCGCCTCCTGCGGACGATTCAGCGCCACCAGCAGTTCAGCGGCGAGATCGGCGAGACGCGGCGAATGACGCTCGGTAGGCGTGAGCGAATGCCACAACTCCAGCAGCGCATCGGCGTTATGACGCCGGTCGCGCAACAAATTCTCCGCCGCCAGTTGACGCAAACGCACCGCCACCGCGGGATGAATTGCCTCGCGTTTTTCCAGCGTCTTGACGAGCTTGAGCACCTCGCCCCAGTTCTTCAACTGCTGTTGCGCGCGCAGCATGATCTGCTGCGCGTGAATCCGCCGCGCGCCCTGCGACTGCATTTCGGTGAGCGCGGTGAGCGCGCCGTCCGCGTCGCGGCCATCGGCGCGCATGTCGGCGGTAGCCATCAAACGCGCGTCCTGCCAGTCGGCTTCCTCGATCTGCGCGAGCCATTCGTCGCGCCGCGCATATTCATGCATGCGGTGCGCCGCGGTGGCCGCGATCAAGCCGGCCGCGCCCTTGTTGTCGCCGTTCGCGAGCGCATCCTTCGCGGCCTTCTCGGCGCGCGAGAAACGCCCGGCGTACAGATTGCCGATCGCGTCACGCAGCGCGGCGTGCGCCTTCGCGACCCGCGAGCGCGCACGGTAGGCGGCCACCCGCTGCGGCATGCGCCAGATATTGCGGACAATGCGCAGCAGCGCGTAGAGCAGGATGAACAGCACCACCAGCCCGACCACGAACAGATTCAGCGAGATGTCGACGCGGTAGGGCGGATAGATCAGCAGCACCTGCCCCGTGTCGAAGCGACCGACCACCGCCAGCACCACCGCGACGGCGAACAGCAACGCGAGCCATAGAAGTCCCCGGATCGCCATGATTAACCTCGGCTCCGGTATTGATTGACGGCTTGCAAACTCGTGTTCAGATTCGGCAGTTCAACCGCGGCCGAACCGGCATCCACCTGTTTGAGCAGATCGGCCACGGTCTGCGTGTTCTTCGACGAATTGTCGAAGTAGCGCGTGAGTGCGGCATCCGCCGCGTGCAGGTCGGACTTCAGCGTGGTCTGGTTGCGCGAGAGCAGCGCGAGGCGCGCGGACAGCAAGCGCATCTTCAGATTCTCGCGCACGAAGTAGCCTTGATCGGGCGCGACCAGCATCGCGTCGGCGTTGTCGATGCGGCGCACTTGTACGAGGCTCGTCAACTGCTGGCCGATGCCGCTGGAGACTTCGCGCCACCACACCTTCCAGCGCGGCTCGCCGGTGGCCGCGGCCACCTTGGCGGTGTCGGTCCACGTGGCGGCCTTCGGCGTGGCGCGGGCGATCGGCGCCTCGCCGGAAAGCGGCAGGCTGTCGACCTGGTCGATCGCGTTGTCGAGCTTGATGGCGAGGCCGGTCAAGTCGGTGGAGGGCGCCGCCTTCAGCTTGTCGATGTCTTGCGCGATCGCCTTGCGCACCGCCACCACTTGCGCGTTGTCCGACGCGGCGAGTCGCGTGTCGGCGCTTTGCAGCGCGAACAGCGCGAGTTGCGTGTTGCCGGTGAGCTGCAACTGCTGGCTCGCGGCCGAGAGCATCTGGCCGACTTCAGCGAGCGTCCAGTCGTCGCGATTGCGCGCGAGATCGGCGTATTGCTGTTGCAACGCCTGGTGCGCGGCTTGGGTATCGGCGAGCTTGCCTTCGAGCTGCGCGACGTGCGCGTCCGCTTGATGAACCGTGGCGAGCGCCTGTTCGGTCTTGATGCGCAGTTCGTTGGTCTGCGTGTCGTTGGCTTGCTGGCGCTGCGCGAGTTGCTGCTCGGCGCGCTCCACCTTGCGGTTGAGCGCATAGCCGCCCACGCCCGCGGCGCAAGCAATGATCACGACGACAAACCACAGCAGCGGTCCGCTCGCGCTGCGGCGCTTTTGCGCTTCATAGGGCGTGAAGGGTTGATTCGGCGGCAACCCGCTGCTCGCGGCGGGCTGGGGTGAAGCGTTCGTGGATGCGTTCGTTTCTGTCATGCGTGATTTAGCCGGTGAGTGAGCCGGGTTGGACGGTACCGGTTTAACTGCGGAAGGTGCGGCTGCGGGTGCGGCGGCCGATGCGGCTGCAAGCAAGGCGCGAGCGATGCGCTCGTCGCCCGCGCCGGACACCGTAATGCTATCAAAACCCAATGCCCGCGCGGTCTGCGCGATACGGGGATGCGGCGTGACGAGCGCGGCGTGTTTGAGCTGCGCGAGTTCGTCGGCGGTGAGATGTTCCTGCGCGAGTTCGTGCAGATTGCGCACGCCTTCCGAACTGGTCAGCAGCCACGCATGCGGCGCGCCGGCGAGCAGTTCGTGAACGCGCGCCCATGCGCCGATCGACGGTTCCGGCACGAGGCGCCGATACGCGGCGACCGTTTCGACTTCGGCGCCGGCTTCGCGCAGACGCTCGGCCAGCCACTCTCGGCCGCCGTCGCCGCGCACGATCAGCACGCGCTTGCCTTCGAGATTCGCTGCGCCGAGCGCGGCATCGATCGCCGCGAACAGGCCTTCGGAATCGAAGCGCCCGTTGTCGTCATCGGCGCCGGAGGCCGGACTGATCACGTTGTACGCCGGCGCGGCGACGCCGTGCCGCACCAGCGCCTGCACGCTGCCCGGCCCGACCACGCCGATCGGCAGCGCATGCGGCCAGATCGCGCCGCTTTTGGCAAACGCGTGATCGATGGCGTTCGGCGAGACGAACACGACCAGCGCATAGCGTTCGAGTGAAGCCAGCGCGGCGCGCAATGGCGCTTCGTCGGCAACGGGCGCGATGTCGATCAGCGGGAAATCCAGCGTGACGATGCCGGCCGCCGCGAGCCGCGCGGCGAGTTCGCTCGACTGACCGGCCGGCCGCGTGATCACGACCGTGAACGCCGCACGCGCGGCGGATGACGAAGTGTTGCCGAAAGTGTCGGCGGTCATCACTCGCCGGTCACCGCGCTGTCTGTCGAACCGGAGGCCGACGCGGGACCGCTCGCCGTGCTCAGCGCGCGGACGATCTCCATCGCGCCTTGCTGTTCGAGCGCGCTCGCCACTTGCTGGCCGAGCGCGCTCGCGCGTTCGACGTTGGGCGCGGGCGCCGAGGCCTGCGCGCTCAACACGCGTTGCCCGTCGGGCGTGGCGACGATGCCGCGCAGATGCAGCGCGCCGTCGTGCCACATGGCATAGGCCGCGAGCGGCACCTCGCAACTGCCGCCGAGCACGCGCGACACCATGCGCTCCGCTTCGACGGCCAGCGCCGTATGTTCGTGATGCAGCGGCGCGAGCCAGGCCGCGAGGTCGGCGCGATCGGCGCGGATCTCGATGCCGAGCGCGCCCTGACCGGCGGCGGGCAAGCTGTCCTCGGGGTCGAGCAGCGCGCGGATGCGCGCCTCGAGACCCAAACGCTTCAAACCGGCCGCGGCCAGAATGATCGCCGCATAGTCGCCGCGATCGAGTTTCGACAGACGCGTATCCAGATTGCCGCGCAGCGGCCGCACCACGAGGTGCGGATAGCGGATGCGCAGCATCGCCTCGCGGCGCAGGCTGGAGGTGCCGACCACCGCGCCGGCCGGCAGCGCGGCAAGCGAGCCGTAATCGTTGGAGACGAGCGCGTCGCGCGGGTCCTCGCGTTCCATGATGGTGGACAGCGCAAAGCCCGCGGGCAATTCCATCGGCACGTCCTTGAGCGAGTGCACGGCGAGGTCGGCGCGGCCGTCGGCGAGAGCGGCTTCCAGCTCCTTCACGAAGAGGCCCTTGCCGCCCACCTTCGACAAGGTGCGATCGAGAATTTGATCGCCGCGTGTCGTCATTCCGAGGATTTTTACGTCACAAGATGGATATAATTTGTGCAGCGCACATCGCACATGCTCCGCTTGCCACATGGCCAGGCGGCTCTCTCGCGACGCAATCACAAGCGTGTGGGGTGGCGTGGAAAACGTCTCGGTGTTCATTAGCTTGCTGATCGAATGACGGGGTGTAATAACAAACAATGTTAGCACGCGCCCTGGGGTCCGCCCCGGCCTCTGCCCCTGTTTCCAGCCTTATGTCATGGGGCGCGGCGGGGCGCCGTGCTGGCGCGGTATCGATGGAGGAGACGGGCCTCACGCGGCGCGCGCCTGCCCCATTCCCGCCTGATCACGCACGGTCGTTCGCGCACCGGAGCTCAGCATGCGGGATGATGCAACGCGGCGCAACGTGCCGATCGCGCAAGTGCAAGCCTCATGAAAGCAACGAGGCGCACTGCATGTCGCGCAACGCGCGGCCACCCTCTCCGCGTATCGCCATCGGCGCATACCGTTTCGCGCAGTTCAGATTGCTGTTCACGTTGCAGTTCATAGTGCAGTTCCGCAGTAGCAGTTCATCACTCAACAGACCCTGGCTTCCCTGAGGAAACCCATCGTGACGTCTTCCGGATCGGCGCGCCCTGCCCGCCGCAACACTGCATCGCCCAACGCTTGCGCGGCCGACGCCGCCACGGCCACCGCCGCTTCCACCACTACCGCCGCCGCGACATCTACCGCCGCTCAGTCGATACCGGCCAAACGCGCCCGCCACACCACGCTGGCCGCCAATACCGCTAAAACGCCGAAGGCCGCCAAAACCTCGGTGCCCGTCAAGACGGAAAAAGCAGACAAAGCGGTGAAGACGGTCAAGACCGCCAAGGCGACGCAAGCCGCGAACGCCGCCCACGCACTGAAACCGGCCACGACGAAAGCCCCGAAGGTCAAAGCGGTGGCCAACGGCGCCGACAAAGCACCCATGCTGGAAGCCGTGTCGACCGAGACGATCGCGCCCGCGCCGAAAAACAACGGCCGCACGCGCGACGACAAAGACCACCCGCTGTTCCAGGACATCCGTTACCTCGGGCGCCTGCTCGGCGACGTGCTGCGCGAGCAGGAAGGCGACGCGGTATTCGACGTGGTCGAAACGATCCGCCAGAACGCCGTGCGCTTTCGCCGCGAGGACGACAGCGCCGCCGCGCAGACGCTCGACAAGAAGCTGCGCTCGCTCAGCCCCGAACAGACGGTCAGCGTGGTGCGCGCGTTCAGCTACTTCTCGCACCTCGCGAACATCGCCGAGGACCGCCACCGCAATCGCCGTCACCGGATTCACGAACTCGCCGGCTCCACCTCGCAACCGGGCACCATCGCTCACGCGCTGGAGCGGCTCGTCGAGGCGGGCGCCGCCGCGACGCCGGTATTGCAGCAGTTCTTCAACGAAGCGCTGATCATGCCCGTGCTGACCGCGCACCCCACCGAAGTGCAGCGCAAGAGCATTCTCGACGCGCAGCACGACGTCGCGCGTCTGCTCGCGGAACGCGATCAGCCGTTGACCGACCGCGAGCGCGCGCACAACGAAGCGATGCTGCGCGCGCGCGTCACGTCGCTCTGGCAAACGCGCATGCTGCGCGACTCGCGCTTGACCGTCGCCGATGAAATCGAAAACGCGCTGTCGTATTACCGCGCGACCTTCCTCGAGGAAATCCCGGCGCTCTACGCCGATATCGAAGACGCGCTCACCGAGCACGGCCTCGCCGCGCGCCTGCCGCCGTTCTTCCAGATGGGTAGCTGGATCGGCGGCGACCGCGACGGCAATCCGAACGTCACCGCCGAAACGCTCGAACACGCCATCGACCGTCAAGCCGCGGTGATCTTCGAGCACTATCTGGAGCAGGTGCACACGCTGGGCGCGGAGTTGTCGGTGTCGAACCTGCTGGCCGGCGCCAGCGACGCGCTCAAGGAACTCGCGGCCGCCTCGCCCGACCAGTCGCCGCATCGCACGGACGAGCCGTATCGGCGCGCGCTGATCGGCATGTACACGCGGCTCGCGGCGAGCGCGCGCGTGCGCCTCGGCGAAGGCAGCGTGCCGCTGCGCAGCGCGGGCCGCGGCGCGGCGCCGGTGCGCGCCAAGCCGTATGGCGACTCCGCCGAATTCGTGCGCGATCTGCACGTGCTGATCGATTCGCTCGCCGAGCATCACGGCGCGCCGCTCGCGGCCCCGCGCCTGTCGCCGCTCGCGCGCGCCGCCGAAGTGTTCGGCTTCCACTTGGCGAGCATCGACCTGCGTCAAAGCTCGGACATTCACGAAGCGGTAATCGCCGAACTGTTCAAGCGTGCCGGCGTCGAGAGCAACTACGCGGCGCTTTCCGAGGACGACAAGCTCAAGGTGCTGCTCGCCGAACTGGCCCAGCCGCGTCCGCTGCGTCTGCCGTATGCCGAGTATTCCGACCTCGTGAAGAGCGAACTCGGCGCGCTGGAAGAAGCCCGCATCACGCGCGAGAAATTCGGCGCGCGCGCGGTGCGCAACTACATCATTTCGCACACGGAGACCGTCAGCGATCTGGTCGAAGTGATGCTGCTGCAAAAGGAAACCGGCCTGCTGCGCGGGCGTCTGGGCGACGCGCACAATCCGGCGAAAGCGGGCCTGATGGTGATTCCGCTGTTCGAGACGATCCCCGACTTGCGCAACGCGCCGCACATCATGCGCGATCTGATCGCGCTGCCGGGCGTCGATGCGCTGATCGAACACCAGGGCAACGAGCAGGAAGTCATGCTCGGCTATTCCGACAGCAACAAGGACGGCGGTTTCCTCACGTCGAACTGGGAGCTGTATCGCGCCGAACTCGCGCTGGTGTCGCTCTTCAACGAGCGCGGCATCACGCTGCGCCTGTTCCATGGACGCGGCGGCACCGTCGGCCGCGGCGGCGGTCCGACCTATCAGGCGATTCTGTCGCAGCCGCCGGGCACCGTCGACGGGCAGATCCGCTTGACCGAGCAAGGCGAAGTGATCGCCAGCAAGTTCGGCAATCCGGAAATCGGCCGGCGCAATCTGGAAATCGTGGTGGCCGCGACGCTCGAAGCGTCGTTGCTGCCGCATGGCAACGCGCCGGCGCAACTGCCGGTGTTCGAGGAGACCATGCAGCAATTGTCCGACGCGGCGATGGCCTCCTATCGCGCGCTGGTCTACGAAACGCCTGGCTTCAAGGAGTATTTCTTCGAGTCGACGCCGATCTCGGAGATCGCCGAACTCAACATCGGCAGCCGTCCGGCGTCGCGCAAGCTGCAAGACCCGAAGCAACGCAAGATCGAGGACCTGCGCGCGATTCCGTGGGGCTTCTCGTGGGGCCAATGCCGTTTGCTGCTGACCGGCTGGTACGGCTTCGGCAGCGCGGTGGCCGCGCACCTGGACAGCGCGCCGAGCGATGCCGAACGCACGCGCCGCCTCGCGCTGCTGAAGAAAATGTATAAGACGTGGCCGTTCTTCTCGACGCTGCTCTCGAACATGGACATGGTGCTGGCGAAAACCGACCTCGCGGTCGCGTCGCGCTATGCGCAACTCGTGTCGGACAAGAAGCTGCGCAAACATGTGTTCGAGCGGATCGTCGCGGAATGGGAGCGCACGTCGAACGCGTTGTCGGAGATCACCGGCAAGAGCGAGCGGCTCGCGGAGAATCCGCTGCTCGCGCGTTCGATCAAGAATCGCTTTCCGTATCTCGATCCGTTGAATCACTTGCAAGTGGAGTTGCTCAAGCGTCACCGCGCGGGCGATACCAACGCGCGCGTGCGGCGCGGGATTCATTTGTGCATCAACGGGATTGCGGCGGGGTTGCGTAATACGGGTTGAGCCCGCGTTGACGCAGGCGGCGGCCGTTCGAGGTCGCTCGCAGCGGCTGCAATGACAAAGCCGGATGCGAAGCAGTTCGCGCCCGGCTTTGTCGTTTGTGGAGCGGCGGCACGCTCGATGCGCTTTTAGTGCGCCTGCACCATCAGCGCGTCGAGCTTGAACGAGCCATCTTCCCGCACGTCGAAATACTCGCGCACTTCATCGGGCGAATGTGTCCACAGCGAGCGAATCGCCACCACGCGCGGTTCCGGCGTGCGCATGCGCGCCACCCACGAGCCGAACTCGATGTCGATGCGCCAACGCTCGCGAATCGATGCGCTGAAACCGGCCGCTTCGAAAAACGCGATCCATTCGTCGGCGCGGTAATCGCGGATATGCGAGCCGTCGCGCAACAGTTCGACCGCCTGGATATGCGTGTCGAGCAACGGATGATCGCTGCCGGCGATGTCGACGAACAACACCTTGCCGCCCGGCTTCAGCACGCGCCGCACTTCGGCGAGCGCGAGCGGCACGTCGTGCCAGTGATGCGCGCTCATCCGGCTGATCGCCCAGTCGAACGAATGGTCGTCGAACGGCAGCGTTTCGGCGGCGCCCTGCCGCGTGCGGATGTTCGCGAGACCGCGTTCCTTCGCCGCGCCTTCCACCGTCGCCAGCATGGGCGGCGCGATGTCGTAGGCGACGACCTCCCTCGCGTGCGGCGCGACCGCGAAACTCGCGTGGCCCGCGCCGCAGCCCATGTCGAGCACCGTCGCGTCGGGCGTCGCCGCGATCGCTTCGGCCAGCGTCCGCAGATCGGCGCCGCTCGCATGGGTCGGACTCGTCAAATACGCGGCGGCGGTCGAGCCGAAGGCGTCGGCGACCTGATCGTGGTGCTTCATGGAAGACTCCGTTTATCCAGGTGGGGTTGCTCGGGACGGCATCGCGCCGTGCCTGCCGCTACAATAGAGCCCGCCATGTACCAGTACAAGTTAAGCAATTATTCTGGTATCAATCACACCCCCTAATGCCTCCACGCGCTGCCCGATCAGAATGACCACGCCGTCCACCGCCGACACCCCGCCGCCGCTCGACGCCACGCCAGCCCGCGCGCTCGGCGACTTCATCCGCGCTCATCGCGAACGGCTCACGCCGCAAGCGGTCGGCCTGCCGCCCGGCCCGCGCCGCCGCACGCCGGGCTTGCGGCGCGAGGAAGTCGCGCAACTGTGCGGCGTGAGCCCGACCTGGTACACGTGGATCGAGCAAGGCCGGCCGGTTTCCGCCTCCGCCGACGCGCTCGCGCGGATCGCCGTCGCGCTGCAACTGTCGCGCGCCGAGCGGGCCTATCTGTTCGAACTGGCCGCCCAGCGCGACCCGGCCGAGCCCGATCCGGCCGCCGCCGACGCGCCCGCCACGCTGCTCGAAACCGTGCAGCTCGTGAACGCGCCGGCCTACGTGCTCGACCGCCAGTGGAATGCGCTCGCCTGGAACGAGCGCGCCGCCGACCTGTTCGTCGGCTGGCTGGACGGCGCGCACGACCGCAATCTGCTGCGTTTCACCTTCACCGAGCCGGCCGCGCGCGAACTGATCGTCGACTGGGAAACGCGCGCGCGGCGCCTCGCCGCCGAATTCCGCGCCGACTCGATCCGCCACCTGAACGACGCGCCCACGCGCGCGCTGATCGACTCGCTCAGCGCCGCCAGCGACGCGTTCGCACGCTTCTGGGCGTCGCAGGACGTGGGCGGCCGTGAAGGCGGGCGGCGCGAGTTCAATCATCCGCGCGAGGGCCGCATCGTCTACGACCAGATCACCTTCAAACCCGCGCATCGCGAGGACCTGAAGCTGGTGGTGCTGGTGCGGGAATAGGCGAGTGTTAAAATCTTGGCCTTTGCCGGTTTCTTCGTTTCGGCGGCGCATTTAGCGTATCCGGCGTGCCTAAGGTACGTGTATCCAACCAGGCGCCGTCAGCCTCTCACCGCTCGTTCAACTGCCCAACACCATGACGTCCCAACTGCACAAAAAAGGCGAAGCCTGGTCGGCTCGCTTCTCGGAGCCGATGTCGGAACTCGTCAAACGCTACACGTCGTCGGTTTTCTTCGACAAGCGTCTTGCGCTCGTCGATATCGAAGGGTCGCTCGCGCACGCCTCGATGCTGGCCGCGCAGAAGATCATCGCCGCCGACGACCTCGCCGCGATCCAACGCGGCATGGCGCAGATCAAGGGTGAAATCGAGCGCGGCGAGTTCGAGTGGCAGCTCGATCTGGAAGACGTTCATCTGAACATCGAAGCGCGCCTGACCGCGCTGATCGGCGACGCGGGCAAGCGCCTGCACACCGGCCGCTCGCGCAACGACCAGGTCGCGACGGACATCCGGCTGTGGCTGCGCGGCGAGATCGACCGCATCGGCGGCCTGCTCACGCAATTGCGCACCGCCCTGCTCGACATGGCGGAGAAAAACGCGTCCACCATCATGCCGGGCTTCACGCATCTGCAGGTCGCGCAGCCGGTCACGTTCGGCCATCATCTGCTCGCCTACGTCGAAATGTTTTCACGCGACGCCGAGCGCATGCTCGATTGCCGCAAGCGCGTGAACCGTCTGCCGCTGGGCGCGGCGGCGCTCGCCGGCACCAGCTATCCGATCGACCGTCACGCGGTGGCGAAAACGCTGGGCTTCGACGGCATCTGCGCGAATTCGCTCGACGCCGTCTCCGATCGCGACTTCGCGATCGAATTCACGGCCGCGTCGGCGCTGATCATGACGCACGTGTCGCGCTTCTCGGAAGAGCTGGTGCTGTGGATGAGCCCGCGCGTCGGCTTCATCGATCTGGCCGACCGCTTCTGCACCGGTTCGTCGATCATGCCGCAGAAGAAGAACCCGGACGTGCCGGAACTCGCGCGCGGCAAGACGGGCCGCGTGAACGGTCATCTGATCGCGCTGCTCACGCTGATGAAAGGCCAGCCGCTCGCGTACAACAAAGACAATCAGGAAGACAAGGAGCCGCTGTTCGACACGGTCGATACGGTAGCCGACACGCTGCGCATCTTCGCTGAAATGGTCGCCGGCATCTCGGTCAAGCCGCAAGCGATGCGCGACGCCGCGCTGCAAGGCTTCTCGACGGCAACCGATCTGGCCGACTACCTCGTCAAGCGCGGCCTGCCGTTCCGCGACGCACACGAAGCGGTCGCGCTGGCCGTGCGCGTGTGCGCGGATCGCGGCTGCGATCTGGCGGATCTGACGCTCGACGAAATGCGCGCGGAACTGCCGAACGTCGCGCAACTGATCGGCGAGGACGTGTTCTCGTATCTGACGCTGGAAGGTTCGGTGGCGAGCCGCAATCATCCGGGCGGCACCGCGCCGGAACAGGTGCTGGCCGCCGTGAAGGCTGCGCGGGAAGCGTTGAAGTAACGCAAGTCTCGAAGACAGGCGCCAAGCGCAAGGAAAGGCGAACTCATCGACGGGTTCGCCTTTTTCGTTTGTGCGCCGCGACGCCGGACCGATTGCGCAAGGCGCCGCACAAAAGAAAGCCCGCGCGAAGCGGGCTAAATGAAAGACTTCCACCGATGCCTCCCGAAAGAGGCCATCGCAGTGTAGGCGCGTTTGCGCCATACACAAATCCGGCCAAATTTCGGCGCGTTACAGCGTAGGCGTTCAGCTAAAAACCGGCCGGAAAAAACTGCGTTCGTAACTGACGATACAGCGCGTTTGTTCCGCATACGCAAATGCGGCCTGACACTCGGGATCGTCCATCGACTCGATGCGGTAAGCCTCATACGCCGCGAGCGATTCGAACGTGAACATCGCGAGCGCGACATTGTTCGTGCCTTCGGACGGCAGGAAATAGCCGTGATGCCGTCCGCCGAATTTCTCGACCAGCGGAATCCACAGCTTGCCGTAGTGCTCGAACTCTTTCAGCTTGTACGGATCGACGATGTAGCGCAAATAGCAAGTGACCATGATGTCGGTTCGTTCGGTAATGGACAGAACCGGATGGTATGTCAATTCGTGCGCGGGTTGAATCGTTCAACCGCTTTCGCAGCATGCGATAGAACGATGTGCCAGGACCTCGCGCAGCAATCCGCGAGCCCGCACCATCCCATGAACCTGCGCCGGCATACAGGGCGAACGCCAATTGAATCCTCGCGCGTTTTGGCTACCATCAACTCTAGAACAATCACTTGTCGTTGCCACGGCCATGCATACCCGCTCACGTTATCCTCGGCGCGTCACCGGATGCGTCGCTTCACACGTTTGCGCGGTGGCTGCGCCGCGCGTCTCTTCACTGCATGTGCGCGGTTCCGCCGGGGCTCGTGCGCTAACGGCGGCTTTAGCCATCGTCGTGGCGGGCTGCACGTTCACGCCGCCGCAACGTCCCGTCGTCACCACGCCGGCCGCGGCGGTCAACAGTTTGACCCTCGACCAGTATCGCGAAGCCGTCGCGAAACGCATCGTCGAACGCAATCCTTCCTATGTGCTGCGCGGCACGCCGCAAGCGATGCTGCGCTCGCTGGTGGTGGTGTCGTTCACGGTCGACCGCAACGGGCATGTGGTGCAATCGTCGGTCTATCGCAGCAACGGCGACGACGAAGCGGAGAGCACCGCGCTCGCCACCTTGCGGCGTGCGGCGCCATTCCCGGAGCCGCCCGGCAAACTGCTGAACGGCCGCGGGCAACTCGAACTGTTCGAAGACTGGCTTTTCAACGACAACGGCAAGTTCCAGTTGCGCCAGCTCGCGTCGCCGCAAGCGCTGACCATTGATTGAACACGCTGTCGGCATCGCAGCGCGCACGGCAAGTCGCGCGCTGCCTTGCTGCGTGGCAGTCACGCTCGCTATAATTTTTCGATTCCCCGCGCCGGAGTCTTCCGGCATTGGCTCACGCCGCCCGCTCATCCGCCGGCGCGGCGCAAGCCCGATTGCAGCGTTGCCGCGCCATCCGCGCGCGCCGCCTGCTCGATGACGCTTCCCGATGCACGCACGATGCACACTCATGCGAAGCCGGATCGCGGCGATCGGTGCGGTGCATCGACCGGCCGCCTCACAGCCTGCACGCGTCGCGCGCCTCGCCGGGTTATTTCCCTGGTATGGCCGCTTTCGTGGGCGAGTTTTGCCGGCTGCCGTTGTAAGCTGTTGCCGCATTGCCAGCGCCGCGCGTGGCCGCATGTCGCTTGAACAAGCCGGCGCGCGACGCGCAAGCGCATGACCCCGAAAAACCGCCGAGCGACCGCGCCAGCGTGCGACGAAGCGCGGCGCCCGACGGCATCACGACCCATGGAGACCCTGCATGTCCACTTCGCCGATTTCCGCGGCCCAGCCCGACGCAGCCGGGCAGAACAATAGCGCGCGAATCATCTTCGCGAGCTTCATCGGCACCGCGATCGAGTTCTACGATTTCTACGTCTACGCGACCGCCGCGGCGCTCGTCATCGGGCCGGTGTTTTTCCCGCACGGCTCGGCCACCGCGCAGGCACTGTCGGCCTTCGTCACGTTCGGCATCGCGTTCGTCGCGCGGCCGATCGGCTCGTTTCTGTTCGGCCACTTCGGCGACCGGATCGGCCGCAAGTCGACGCTGGTCGCCTCGCTGCTGGTGATGGGCGTGTCGACCACGCTGATCGGCTTCGTGCCCGGCTATGACTCGATCGGCAGCCTGGCGCCGATCCTGCTGTGCATCTTGCGCTTCGGCCAGGGCATCGGCCTCGGCGGCGAATGGGGCGGCGCGGCGTTGCTCGCCACCGAGAACGCGCCGGCCGGCAAGCGCGGCTGGTTCGGCATGTTTCCGCAACTGGGACCGTCGGTCGGCTTTCTCGCTTCCAACGGTCTGTTCTTCGCGCTGGCTTTGTCGCTCACCGACGAGCAGTTCCGCAGTTGGGGCTGGCGCGTGCCGTTCATCGTCAGCGCGGTGCTGGTCTTGCTCGGGCTGTACGTGCGTTTGAAAATCGCCGAGACGCCGGCCTTCCAGGCGGCGATCGAGCGCAAGGAGCGCGTGAAGGTGCCGATCGCCACGCTGCTCTCGCAGCACTGGCTGCCGACGCTGCTCGGCGCGCTCGCGATGGTGGTCTGCTACACGCTGTTCTACAACGCCACGACGTTTTCGCTGTCCTACGGCGTCTCCGTGCTGCATATTCCGCGGCAGACGTTCCTCGGGCTGCTGTGCATCGCCGTGGTGTTCATGGCGCTCGCCACGCCGCTGTCGGCCTGGGCGAGCGACCGCTATGGCCGCAAGCCGGTGCTGATGGTCGGCATCGTCGCGGCGATCCTGTCGGGCTTCACGATGGCGCCGCTGCTCGGCAGCGGACAGACGCAGCTCGTGCTGCTGTTCCTCGTGATCGAACTGTTCCTGATGGGCGTGACCTTCGCGCCGATGGGCGCGCTGCTGCCCGAGCTTTTCCCCACCAACGTGCGTTATACCGGCGCGGGCGTGTCGTACAACCTCGGCGGGATTCTCGGCGCATCGGTCGCGCCGTATATCGCGCAGATGCTGGCCGCGCGCGGCGGGCTGCCGTGGGTCGGCGCGTATGTGTCGATCGCGGCGGCGGTCAGCATGATCGGCGTGCTGTGCATGCGCGAGACGCGCGACACGCGGTTGATGTAACGCCGCGCGCCAACGTGATTCCCCGTCTTGCGCGTCTTTTTGACTTGCCTATACTCGTTTCCAAAGACCCTAAGGCAAGCAGGGAGGCTGGATGAATATTCATCTCCACAACGCGGATATCGTGATGATCATCGCGCTGGCGCTGCTATGCGCATTAGTGCTGGCGTTGCGCTTTCGCCCGGCGACCTGGAAGGGCATCGTCGTCGAGGCGCTGGCCGCGAACGCGGCGGCCGTCACGGCCGTACTCGCATTCGAAATGCTGCTGGCTTGACACGCTTCGGTGCTGCGGCGCCGCACGGGCTTTGCGCTGCATCTGAACCGCGGTTCAGATGCGCGCGAGCCATCTTTACGCCAAACCCTTACCGATAGTAATAACCGCCGTGATGGTAATAACCGCCACCGCCGTAGTAGTAGCCAGGCGCGGGGGCGACGATGCAGCCGCCGAGTGCCGTGGCGAGCAGCGTGCCGGCGATCAGGGTAAGGATGAGGCGTTTCATGTTGTTCTCCGTCGAGTCAGATTTCATTCGAGCTGAAATCCCGAATGACCCGATTGGACACGACGACGCCCCACGTGGGCGTTGCGATTTGTAAGCGAACATCACGAAGGTGTTACACGCTCCGAACACGTGACAGCGGCGGGGGAAGATGGCCGCCGCGCGCTCACCTCGTAGAGGAACACCGCCTATACTGGTTTAAGGACTTTCCAGCGGCACGAACCCCGCCGGTGGCCGTTTCGCCGCCGGGAGTCAAGTCGGCAAGCGGCGGATCAGCGCGTTCGCGCACCATGCGCGTGCGGGCGACCCGGCAAAAGAAGCCCGCGCGGCTCATACCGCGCTCAACGAATAGCGACAGATTTAACAGGCGTGTAATGCACGGCGCCTGGTCTGAACCGCCCGGCGCGATCGGCTGACTGACGGCCCATCAATGCCTTTGCGCCCGTAGTTCCCCGACGCGGGCGCTTTCTGGAGGCGTTACGCGGCAATGCCCATTCGGGCTGACTGCGCGTCGCGCCTCTATTTTTTGGCAAACGATTGCCGGACCCGGCGTTCAGGCGGTGGTCGAGCCGTGCTGTAAATCGGCGACACGCGGCTCGGCATGCACGTAGTCGATCGCCTCGAGCGCGGCGCTGACCGGCGGCACCGAATGGCCGTCGCCGATCGAGATCGAACGGAACGGCGACTCGATCCCGCAGTGCGCGGGCGACGTCGACACGAAAATCATCACCGTGCGCTTCTGCAGCGCGTGCGCAAGATGGACGAAGCCGGTGTCGGTGCCGACCACCAGCGCGCACGCGTCGATCATCTGGGCGATGCCGGTCACGCTCATTTTCGGCAAGACGGCCGAGCCCGGCACCTGCGAGGCGATTTGCTCCGCCTCGGCGCGCTCGCCTTCGGAACCCCAAGGCAGCACCACGTGGAAGCCGCGCTGGGTCAATTCACGCCCGACCGCCGCCCAATGGGTCGACGGCCACTTCTTGTCGTCCTTGGAGGTGGCATGAAAGAGCGCCGCGACCGGCGCGCTAATGGACTCGAACGGCGGCCGGGCAGGCTCGGGCAAGCGCAGGTTGTAAATAGGCGGGCCTTCGACCTCGTAGCCGAGCGCTTCACCCGTGCTGATGCGCATGCCGTGCCACGCATTGCATTTCGGACGCGGACCGAAGCGCCCCGTGTAAGCGAACGCCGCGCCGCGCTCGCCGAGGTCTTGCGACTGATAGCCGATTCGCCGCGACGAACGCGCCAGAAAGGCGATGATCGCGCTCTTGTATACGCCGTGAATGTCGATGATGAAATCGTAACGATAGGCGCGCAGTTCCGCGATCGACGCCGCGATCGCACGGAAATCGCCCCACCGGCGCGCTTTCTTGAAGCGGCGCAACGGCGCGCAAAGCACGCGGTCGACACTCTGGCTCCATTGCACCACGTCGGCGAATGCTTCGTCGGCTGCCCAGTCAACCTGAACGCCGGGATATGCGCGTTTGATGTCGGCCACGACCGGCAACGCCTGCACGATATCGCCGAGTGAGGTGACCTTGACGATAAGGACTCGCTTCATTAATGACCTGTTGGTTGTTCGAACGTCGAGGCATTTTAGCCGACGATTGAAATGTTCCTTACCGAACGCCGCAGCGCGCCGGGCCTGGCATCACTACGGCGTATTACACGCGATGCCTTACAACCAGCCCTTTTACTCCATTTCTAAACGCTTTCACACCGTTTCGCCGATTCAGCGAGCGATATAATTTTCCCTTTTACGCCAGCACACCGCCATGTCCAGGGCATTGCCTCCGCTTTCTTCCGCCATCGTCCGTCGCGCAAGACGTTTGTGGCGGCAATACGGCGTGTTCTGGCTCGGCGCGATCGCGGTCGGCCTCATCGCGGTGCTGTACGCGAGGCTGATCGATTGGGGCTACGGCGAATTTCGCGCGATGCAGCAACGGCACGTGTGGGCGCCGTTGCTCGTCACGCCGGCGGTCGCGGCGCTCGCCGTCTGGCTCACGCGCAAGTTCTTTCGCGGCGCCGAAGGCAGCGGCATTCCGCAAGTGATCGCCACGCTGCATGCGAAACCCGGCGAATACGGCGCGCGGCTGCTGTCGTTCAGGATTCTGTTCGGCAAGATCGCCGTGTCGTTTCTGGCGATTCTGGGCGGCTTCACGATCGGTCGCGAAGGGCCCACCGTGCAGGTGGGCGCGGCGCTGATGTTCAATCTGCGGCGGCTCTATCCGCGCTCGAACGCGCTGATCGAGCGGCAACTGGTGCTGGCCGGCGCGGCGGCGGGCTTGTCGGCGGCGTTCAATACGCCGTTGGCGGGCATCGTGTTCGCCATCGAGGAATTGACGCGCAGCTTCGAGGCGCGCGCGAGCGGCGTGTTGATCACCGCGATCATCATCGCCGGCGTGATCGCGCTCGGGCTGAACGGCAACTACACGTATTTCGGCACCATCCAGATCGGCGCGCACTTTCCCGATCTGCTCGCGCTCGCGGTGCTGCTCACGGCGATCGTCACCGGCATCGCGGGCGGCGTGTTCGGCTGGCTGCTGCTGAACACCGCGCGCTGGATTCCGGGGCCGCTGCGTCAATTGCATGGCGAGCGGCCGGTCGTGTTCGCGGCGCTGTGCGGTTTCGTGATCGCGGTGGTCGGCCTGATTTCGGGCGGCACGACCTTCGGCAGCGGCTATGCGGAAGCGCGCGGCTTGCTCGACGGACACGCGCAGTTGTCCGTGTTCTACCCGTTTCTGAAGATGATCTCGATGGTCGGCTCGTATCTGCCCGGCATTCCGGGCGGCATCTTCGCGCCTTCGCTATCGATCGGCGCGGGCTTCGGCAATCTGCTGCACATGGTGTTCGGCTCGATGCAATTGCCGATGCTGATCGCGCTCGCGATGGTCGGCTATCTGGCTGCGGTCACGCAGTCGCCGATCACGTCGTTCGTGATTGTCATGGAGATGATCGACGGTCACGCGCTCGTGATCTCGCTGATGGCCACCGCGTTGATCGCAAGCCGCGTAGCGCGCTTTTTCGCGCCGCCGCTGTATGAGTCGCTGGCGGAGCGTTATAGGGCGCCGCTGCCGCAGCCGGCGCCCGCTCCTGTGCCGGACGTGCCCGAGGTCGAGGTGCCCGGACCCGTCGCCGAGGAAATCGCCGGCGACGCGTCCGCTAACGACGACGCCGGCGCCCCGCGTCAATAGACCACTACCGCAGGCGCGCGCAGATAAACCGGCCGCGCCGGCACCACCACGCAACCGGCGAGCACGACAGCCAGTGCGGCGAGCAGAAGCAGATTCTTCTTCATCCATGGTTCCTCGGTGAACAGGCAGGCGGGCGCGGCGCTGCGCGGGCCGCATGCCGAACACGCCGCGCCCGCCGCTCATGCGTTCATGTCAGGCCCAGTGGCCCTGTACCCAGCGATAGTGCGGTCCGTGCGCGATCCAGTGGCCCGGCACCCAGTGATAGCCGACACGCTCGGCCTGCCAATGACCCGCGACCCACACATAGCGGCCGTGCTCCCAGCGCCAATGACCGTGATCCCACACGTAGCCGACGCGCGGCGCGGGCACCGCTTCATAACGCACCGGCGGCGGCGCCGACGGCGCGATCACGACGACTTCAGCGGCCGACGCCGATGCCACGGCGGATGCGCCGGCAGCGATCAGCACGGCATTGGCGAGCAGCAAGCGAAAGGTTTTGTTCATGTTTTCCCTCTGTGGAAAGACGCCGCACGCGGCGTTACCCGTTTAATGCGCGAGGGGACAAACACGCTGACCCTGGACGTGTTACGGCGCGGCCTGAAGTGCTACGGATTATTTCGACGCGCCGAGCGCGCGTGACGAGGCCCATGCACGCGCGCATGAACATGGACCACCGAGGGAAAAGGAACGGCGAGGCGGGAAACGCGAAAACGGCAAGCGCGGCGATAACCACGCGGCGAAGGCGACGGACCGGCGCAGCCGGAGAGCAGGCCCGCGCTTCGTCACGTCAAGTCACCACGACTCAACGAAGCGAAGCACGCGCCACCTTGAATAAAACCCCTCGCGAAACGAATCGCGACGGATCAGGCCTGCGGTATTTCGATCTTGACCTCGAGCACCTCGAGATCGTCCTGGCGCTCGAGGCTCACGCGAATATCGTCATGGGAAATCTTCACGTACTTCGAAATCACGGCCACCAGTTCGCGTTGCAACGCAGGCAGGTAATCGGCGGGCGCATGGCCGCCGGCGCGCTCGTGCGCGATGATCAACTGCAGGCGTTCCTTCGCTACCGACGCGGATTTCTTCTTCTCGCCCAGCAAAAACGAAAGAATCGACATTACGTGCGCTCCCCTTACTTGGTGCCGAAGAGGCGCTGCAGCAGCCCGGGCTTCTGGTAATCGGTAAAGCGAAGCGACTTCTGCTCGCCGAGGAAACGCGACACGACGTCTTTATAGGCTTCGGCCACATCGGTGCCGTCGAGGTGCACCGCCGGCAGACCCTGGTTCGACGCGTGCAGCACCGCTTCCGACTCGGGAATCACGCCGATCAGATCGATACGCAGAATTTCCTGGATGTCGGTCAGCGAGAGCATTTCGCCTTCGCTCACGCGCTTCGGGTTGTAGCGGGTAATCAGCAGGTGTTCCTTGATCGGCTCCTTGCTTTCGATCGCGCGCTTGGTCTTGGAGGACAGAATGCCGAGAATGCGGTCCGAGTCGCGCACCGACGAGACTTCGGGATTGGTCACGATCAGCGCTTCGTCGGCGAAATGCATTGCGAGCAGCGCGCCCGATTCGATGCCGGCCGGCGAATCGCAAACAATGTATTCGAAGTCCATCGCGATCAGATCGTTGATGACCTTCTCGACGCCTTCCATGGTCAGCGCGTCTTTGTCACGCGTTTGCGACGCCGGCAGGATGAACAGGTTCTCGCACTTCTTGTCCTTGATCAGCGCCTGGTTCAGATTGGCTTCGCCCTGGATCACGTTGATCAGGTCGTACACCACACGGCGCTCGCAGCCCATGATGAGGTCGAGGTTGCGCAGGCCGACGTCGAAGTCGATCACGGCGGTTTTGCTGCCGCGCAGTGCGAGGGCAGATGCAAAACTCGCGCTCGTGGTCGTCTTGCCCACGCCACCCTTGCCCGAAGTCACCACAATGATTTTTGCCATTACCCTTACCTTGTGTTCGTCAAATTCGTCAATTATGTGCGGCCATATTTGCCGTGAAGCGCCGCGTGCCGAAACCGTTCGGGACAGCCGCGCGCTTCACGCCGCTCAAGTGAGCCGCAGTGGTTCGATCATCAGTTTTTCGTCTTCGAGCCAGATCTGCACCGGCTTGCCGAGCACGTCGGCCGGCAGCGGGTTCTCGGTCGTTCGATAGATGCCCGCGATCGAGATCAGTTCCGGTTCGAGACACGTGCAGAAAATGCGCGCGTCGTGGTTGCCCTGCACGCCGGCCAAGGCCCGGCCGCGCAACGGCGCGTAAATATGGATGTTGCCTTCCGCGATCACTTCCGCGCCGTAGCTCACCAACCCGAGCACGACGAGATCGCCCTTTGCATAGATGCGCTGGCCCGAGCGCAGCGGCTTGTCGACCACCATCGTTTGCGATGAAGTGGCGAGACGTACCGGCTCCGCAGCGGGCGCCGGGTCGGCTGCGGCTGCGGCTGCCGAGAACAGATCGTCCGCCGGCGTGGCGTTCGTGGCGGCATCCGGTGCCGCCGCGGATGCGTTGGCGCTTTCCTCGTCCGCGGACCTGGCGGCGGGGCCGCGGCGGTCGCGCGCTTCGAGCAGCGGCAATGCCGATTCGGCCGCCCACGCCTGCTGCGCGTTGGCGACCACGCCGACCGGGCGCATGCGCACGCTGTCGAGCAGTTGCGCGATGTCGGCGAGCGGCACGCGTTCGTTCTCCGCGAGACGGCGCACGTCGATCGCGACGACATCGTTGGCAAAAAATTCGGGGGTCGCCTCGAAGCGCCGGGTCAATTCGGCACGCATGGCGTCGAGGTCGGTTGTCTTGACCACAAACAGGAGCGTGTCGACAGAGCCGCTGCGGAGTTCGAAAAAGGGCGATTTCTTGGGCGACATAGCGTTCGGCAAAAAATTTTGCGTATTTTACAGGCGTCCGCGCGTGCGGCCAGCTTTTTTGCCGGGAGAGCGACTGCCGCGAACACGCCGTTACCATGAGGACGGCCACGCGGTAGCCAAAGAGGCTGCGCTCGCACCGTCGAGCCGGCCGAAAACGCCGGACAGACGCAGTTGGGCACACGCGGAGGGGAATCGAGCGGCAGCTTGTTGCGCCGCTCGCGAGATCACTGCTGGGATGCCTGTGAGGTGGTGGGCACGTGCCGCACCAGCAGACTTTCGGCTTGCTCGGGCGCGCGCGCGACGCGCCGGTGTTCGCCGGTGGGACCGAAGCCGAGCGCCTCGTAGAAGCGCATTGCATTGCGATTGGCGTCGGCGACCCACGCGTGGATTTCGGTGGCGCCCTGGTTGGCGAGCCAGGCGCTGGCCGTGTCGACCAGCAACTCGCCGCCCCGCAGATGACGCACGGCCGGCGCCACCCACAACTCGCAGACGAACGCGCGGCGCGGCGTGGTGTCGTCGAAATGCGCTTCGATCAAGCCGGCGGGATGGCCTTCGGTGTAAAGAATGAAGGTGGTGATGCGCAATGAAACCGCGTGTTCCGCGGCGGTGGCGTCGAAACTCGCGGCGTCGGCCGACAACGCGTCTTCTAGCGTCGCGCCGAAGGCATAGGGCGCCTCGCGCAGCGATGCGGTACGGAGTTCGCGAAAAACGGCGCCTTGATCAGCGGCGATACGGCGAACGGTCAGTGACGGACTCATGCAGACGAAAACCCCTTAAAACCTTAAGGCGTAGCTTTAACCGAACCGGCGCGCGAGTCAAATCATTATTTACTGGCGCACAGATACGGCGCGACGCAAGGGCACGCGGCAAAGCACGCGCTGCGCGCAAACCGAGCAGCATTTCACGCGCCCGGCATAACTGCGTCATGCGATGCAGTGCACAAGCGCGGCTCAAGGCGCCGCGTAGCTGCCGGTGCCGTCCGGCCAGGGCGTCAGCAGCTCGTAGCCTTCATCGGTCACGGCGATCATGTGCTCCCACTGCGCGGACAACGAGCGGTCCTTGGTGACCACTGTCCAGCCGTCGCGCAACACCGTCGTGCCGGCGCGGCCCGCGTTGATCATCGGTTCGATCGTGAAGACCATGCCGGGCTTCAGACGCACGCCCTGCCCCGGCTGACCGTAGTGGAGCACTTGCGGGTCTTCGTGGTAGACCTTGCCGATGCCGTGGCCGCAATAGTCGCGCACGATCGAAAAGCCGTCGCGTTGCGCGACCTGCTGAATCGCATGGCCGACGTCGCCGAGCGTTGCGCCCGGCCTGACTTCGCGGATGCCCGCGAGCATCGCTTCATAGGTCGTGTCGATCAACTGGCGCGCGACGGTGCTCGGCTGGCCGACGCAATACATGCGGCTGGTGTCGCCGAAATAGCCGTCCTTGATGATCGCGACGTCGATGTTGATGATGTCGCCGTCCTTGAGGATTTCGCTGCGATTCGGAATGCCGTGGCAGACCACCTGGTTGACGGAAGTGCAGACCGTCTTCGGAAAACCCAGATAGCCGACGTTGGCCGGAACCGATTTCTGCGTGTTGACGATGTAGTCGTTGCACAGCGCGTCGAGCTCGTCGGTGGAGACACCGGCCTTGACGTGTTCGCCGATCATCGCCAGTACGTCGGCTGCGAGGCGGCCGGAAATGCGCAGCTTCGCGATGTCATCGGGAGTCTTGTAGGAAATGGCCATGAGTTCGGTCGATGGGAGTCGGTGTTTGATGGGCGCGGCGGCCTTTCGATCGCGCAATTGTACAGAGGATCGTTGGGAGGGCCTGGCGAGCCGGGTCGCGTTTGGCGGTTCGGCGCGTTTTCAGCGGTGTTGATCGACGATCTGGATAGCCGACTGACCGCGACCATTGCCGGAGCGGAATTCATGCGGCACGGACACGGGCGCTGCGACGGAACTGTTTTATGCCGTGCTATGAACTCGGTATGGATACCTCGCCGCCATTGCCACTGACTAGCAGGAAGCTATCACTAGCATTGGCGATAACGCGCAGTGAGGCATCGGATTTTTGATCCCATTGGACGGCGTCGCTCCAGTTTCGACGAAGCCATCACGGCTAGCTCGCTCTAGCTGGAACAACATTCTTCGGCGAGCGTTTTTCACAAACTGAGTGGCGTTGCCACTTGCAACTGCCACCAACCATTACGCTCGTATTGGCCAGGAATGCGGTCTTTTGATTTTTCTTGTTGTTGGTGTAGACCATGGAGGACACGAGAAGCACCTTGCCATTTCGTCGGCATTCAACCAACCGCATCTCGTTGCGCGCACTGTTCGATTCGCTCGACGCCTTGCAGATGAATCCACCCCGAGTGCAGGTGCGAACGCGACTATGGGCGGACTATCACTGCCCCGCCTTGGTCTTCAGATCATGCGTTTGATAGATGGCGTTTGATAGATGAAATGTGAGCCAAAAAACAAGAACCCCGCGAGTCTTTCGACTTCGCGGGGTTCTTGATGAATTCTGGCGGAAAGGGTGAGATTCGAACTCACGGTACCCCTAAAGGTACACCGGATTTCGAGTCCGGCGCATTCGACCACTCTGCCACCTTTCCGGGTCTTCCAACTCGACAACAACGAGGCTGTTTCGTCAGATCCAAGCGGGTCGTTGCTTGGGAGAAAAAGATTATAAAACAGCCGAATCTGATTTCCAAGCCCCTCGCTTAAAAAATTTCAACGAGGCCACGCAACCCAACGCGACCACAGCCACGCGCCAGCCAGTGGATCAATCAGCCCGCCGTCGCTTCCAGCCGTTCGAGACCACCGAGGTAAGGCCGCAGCGCCGCCGGCACCGTCACCGAGCCATCGGCGTTCTGGAAGTTCTCCAGCACCGCGACGAGCGTGCGGCCCACGGCAAGACCCGACCCGTTCAGCGTATGAACCAGCTCCGGCTTGCCCTGCGCATTGCGATAGCGCGACTGCATCCGGCGCGCCTGGAACGACTCGGTATTCGAGCAGCTGGAAATCTCGCGATACGTGTTTTGCGCGGGCACCCAAACCTCGAGGTCATAGGTCTTGGCCGCTGAGAAACCCATGTCGCCCGTACACAGCGTGATCACGCGGTACGGCAGTTCGAGCTTCTGCAGGATCGCCTCGGCATGACCGACCATCTGCTCCAGCGCGTCATACGACGCTTCCGGCGCGACGATCTGCACCATCTCGACCTTGTCGAACTGATGCTGACGGATCAGCCCGCGCGTGTCGCGGCCATACGAGCCCGCTTCCGAGCGGAAGCACGGCGAATGCGCGGTGAGCTTGATCGGCAGCGCGTCCGTTTCGACGATGCTGTCGCGCACGGTGTTGGTCAGTGAGATTTCCGACGTCGAGATCAGGTACTGCGTGACCGTGTTCTCGTCGCCGCCCTTCTCGACGCGGAACATGTCGTCGGCGAATTTCGGCAGTTGGCCGGTGCCGTACAGAATCTCGGGATTCACGATGTACGGCGTGTAGATCTCGGTGTAGCCGTGCTGCTGCGTATGCGTGTCGATCATGAACTGCGCGAGCGCGCGATGCAGCCGCGCGATCTGTCCGCGCAACAACGTGAAACGCGCACCGGAGAGCTTGGCGCCGGTCTCGAAGTCGAGCCCGAGCGGCGCGCCCACGTCGACGTGATCCTTCACGTCAAAATCGAACTCGCGCGGCGTGCCCCAGCGGCGCACTTCCACATTCCCGGTTTCGTCATCGCCCACGGGCACGCTTTCGTGCGGCAGGTTCGGCACGCCGAGCAGCAGATCGGACAAGCGCTTCTGGATATCGTCGAGTCTCGCCGCGGAGGCCTTCATCTCGTCGCCGATTCCGCTCACTTCGGCCATCACCGCCGAAGTGTCCTCGCCCCGCCCTTTCATCGCGCCGATCTGTTTCGACAGGCTGTTACGGCGCGCCTGCATCTCTTCGGTACGGGTTTGGGTGTCGCGGCGTTCCGCTTCGAGCGCGGTGAACGCCGCCACGTCGAGGGTATAGCCGCGGTCGGCGAGGCGCCTGGCAACGCCGTCGAGGTCTTTGCGCAGCAACTGGATGTCGAGCATGGGATGGGGCGGGTGTTCGTTGTATGAAGCTGGGATTTTAACGCACCGGCGCGGGCGGCCGGTGCGTTAGATGGTCGAGGCGGGCGGAATGCCGACATGGCATGCGCCGCGACGACACGGCAGACGCCGCAACGAACCGATCCGGCTCAACCCTTCTTCGGCTTGTTCTCGCTGCGCCACTGCGCGTCGAGTTCCGCGAGACGCGCCATCTTGTCGGCGATCTTGCCTTCGAGACCGCGCGGCGTCGGCTCGTACCAATGCGGGTCGCGCATGTTGTCCGGCAGATAGGTCTCGCCGGCCGCATACGCGTCGGGTTCGTCGTGCGCGTAGCGGTATTCGTGGCCGTAGCCGAGTTCCTTCATCAGCTTGGTCGGCGCGTTGCGCAGATGCACGGGCACGCCGCGCGACTGGTCCTTGCCGACGAAACGGCGCGCTTCGTTGTACGCGTTGTACCCGGCGTTCGACTTCGGCGCGACCGCCAGATAGATGATCGCCTGCGCCAGCGCCAGCTCGCCCTCGGGCGTGCCGAGGCGTTCGTAGGTTTCGGCGGCGTCGAGCGCGATGCGGGCCGCGCGCGGGTCGGCGAGACCGATGTCCTCCCACGCCATGCGCACGATGCGCCGCGCGAGATAGCGCGGGTCCGCGCCGCCGTCGAGCATGCGGCAGAACCAGTACAGCGCGCCGTCGGGACTGCTGCCCCGCACCGATTTATGCAGCGCGCTGATCTGGTCGTAGAACGCGTCGCCGCCCTTGTCGAAGCGGCGCAGATTCTCCGCGAGCGCGCTGCCGAGCAACGCGCCGTCGATTTCCGTGGTTTTCTGCTGCGAGGCCGCGCGCGCGACGATCTCCAGGTTGTTCAGCAGCTTGCGGCCGTCGCCGTCGGCGGAACCGATCAACGCGTCGCGTGCTTCGTCGGTGAACGTGAGGCCGCCGAGTTCCTGCTGCGCGCGATCGAGCAGTTCGCGCTGCTCGTCGTCGTTCAGGCTCTTCAGCACGTAGACCGCGGCGCGCGAGAGCAACGCGCTATTCACCTCGAACGACGGATTCTCGGTCGTCGCGCCGACGAACACGAACAGCCCCGATTCGACGTGCGGCAAGAACGCGTCCTGCTGGCTCTTGTTGAAGCGATGCACTTCGTCGACGAACACCAGCGTCTGGTGCCCGTTCGCGCGATGGATCTGCGCGGTCTCGACGGCTTCGCGAATATCCTTCACGCCCGACAGCACCGCGGAGAGCGCGATGAACTCGGCGTGAAACGCGTCGGCCATGAGGCGCGCGAGCGTGGTCTTGCCGACGCCGGGCGGACCCCAGAGGATCATCGAGTGCGCCTCGCCGGATTCGAACGCGACCCGCAGCGGCTTGTTCGGGCCGAGCAGGTGCTTCTGGCCGATCACTTCGTCGATATTGCGGGGCCGCAGGCGTTCGGCGAGCGGCACATTGCTACGGGTTTCTTCAAACATGACGTTTTGGGGATAATCTCGGCTTTTGCGGACGCGGTCCGTATGAAGGCGGCGTGCTGCCGGATGAACAAAGCCGGCACGCGAAGGCGCGGGCCACGTCCTGCATTATGACAGTGACGGAGGCCCGGCGATGAGCGGCCCGGCGTGGCGGAGCGATCCGCGCGGCGAAGCCGGAAACGCAACGCCGCGTGACGGCGCCAATCAGCGCGCAACGCAGCAGACGCATGCGCGGCCAACATCGCACGCGAATCGACAGCGACACGCAGCGTCGCCGACAACATCGACAGGAACACTACCCAGATGGCACAAGACCCACTCGCCGGCGACGCCGGTTCCACCTACGCACCGCTCACGCCGGTGCCCGACGCGCGCCGCGCGTTTCGCACCGGCGACGCGTTCGCGCTGTGGTTCTCGCTCGGCATCGGGCTGCTGGTCGCGCAAGCGGGCGCGCTGCTCGTGCCGGGGCTGTCGCTGCCGCATGCGTTGCTCGCGATCGTGATCGGCAGCGCGATCGGCGTCGTGCTGCTGGCCTTGGCCGGCGTGATCGGCACGGACACCGGGCTCGCGGCGATGTCGTCGCTGCGGCCCACGCTCGGCGTGCGCGGCGCGTCGGTGCCGGCGGTGCTGAACGCGGTGCAACTGGTCGGCTGGGGCTCGTTCGAAGTGATCGTGATGCGCGATTCCGCCGACGCGCTCGCGAGGCAGTCGTTCGGCCTCTCGATGCCGCTGATCTGGACGGTGATCTTCGGCTTGCTCGCGACGCTGCTCGCGATCAGCGGCCCGCTCTCGTTCGTGCGGCGCTTTCTGCGCACCTGGGGCATCTGGCTGCTGCTGGCGGGCGCCGCGTGGCTCACGTGGAACCTGCTCGCCAAACACGATCTGGCCGCGCTGATGCGCCGCCCCGGCACCGGCGAGATGCCGTTCGGCGGCGCGATCGACCTCGTGGTGGCGATGCCGCTGTCGTGGCTGCCGCTGATCGCCGACTACACGCGCTTCGGCCGACGCCCTGGCGAAACCTTCCGCGGCACGCTGCTCGGCTACGGCATCGCGAACATCTGGTTCTACGCGCTCGGCGCGATCTACGGCCTCGCGGCGGGCGGCGGCGATACGCTGTTGACGAGCGCGCTGGCTCAAGCCGGCGGCGGCCTCGCGCTGCTGCTGATCCTGATCGACGAGGTCGACAACGCCTTCGCCGACATTCACTCCGCGGCGGTCTCGACCGGCACCTTCTGGACGCGCGGCAGCGTGCCGTTGCTATCCGCGGCATTCGGTGCGCTCTGCACGCTGATCGCGTTGATGGTGCCGATGGCGAAGTATCAGAACTTCCTGCTGCTGATCGGCTCGGTGTTCGCGCCGCTGTTCGGCGTGGTGCTGGTGGATCACTTCATCGTGCGCAAGCGCCGCATCGAGGCCGCCGCACTCGCCGACGTGCGCGGCCGTTATGGCTTCTCGGGCGGCTGGCATCTGAGCGCGTTCATCGCGTGGGCGATCGGCATCGCCGCGTATCAGGCGATCAATCAATGGCTGCCGAATCTCGGCGCGACGCTGCCCGCGCTGGTGATCGGCGCGGTGTGTTATCTGGTGTTCGTGTCGACGCGCAAGACTGCGTACGCGTGAGTTTCAGGAGCCGCGCGATGGATGGAAATGGCCCGCACTTGCGGGCCATTACGCCAATACAACTCAGGAGCGCATCAGCCTAACGCGTGGCCGCCCGATATTCGACGCCCGGCAACACGCACAGCAATTCGAATGCGAGATTCGCACCGAGCAACGCGGTCGTGCCGAACGGATCATACGGCGGCGCGACTTCAACCAGATCGCAGCCGACGATGTTCAGTCCGTGCGAGCCGCGAATGATTTCCAGCGCTTGCGGCACCGTCAAACCGGCGATTTCCGGCGTACCCGTACCTGGCGCAAACGCCGGATCGATCCCGTCGATGTCGAACGTGATGTACACCGGCGCGTCGCCCATCCTTTCGCGCACGCGCGCCATCAGCGGCGCGAGCGACTGGTTCCAGCACGCCTCGGCCTGCACGACCTCGAAGCCCTGATCGCGGCACCAATCGAAATCGTCGGCCGCGTAACCCGTACCGCGCAAACCGATCTGCACGACGCGCTCGCAATCGAGCAAGCCCTCTTCCACCGCGCGGCGAAACGGCGTGCCGTGCGCGATCTTCTCGCCCATCATCGTGTCGTTGACGTCGGCGTGCGCGTCGACGTGAATCAGCCCGACCTTGCCGTGCTTGCGATGAATCGCGCGCAGGATCGGCAGCGCGATGGTGTGGTCGCCGCCCAGCGTGATCGGCTTGCAATCGTGCTGGAGGATTTCGTCGTAGGCGGTTTCAATGCGCGCGATCGAATCGTGCAGGTTGTACGGGTTGATCGCGACGTCGCCGAGATCGGCCACCCGCAGCGAATCGAACGGCGCGGCGCGCGTGGCCATGTTGTACGGGCGCAGCAGCACCGATTCACTGCGGATCTGGCGCGGCCCGAAGCGCGCGCCGGTGCGGTTCGACGTGCCGAGATCGAACGGCACGCCGACGAAGCAGGCGTCGAAACCCGCGGCCGAGCCGACGTTCGGCAACCGCATCATCGTCGCAATGCCGCCGCAGCGGGGCATCGCGTTACCGGACAGCGGTTGCGGCCGTTCGCCGGCTTCGGGGGAAATGAAGGAAGAGGGTTTCATCGTGGCTCGGCAATGAAAAGGCGCACAGGCGAATGCGTGCGAACCGGCGCAAGGGTAAGCACTTGGCCGGATGAGCCTTGATTCTTGAGCAGTTTCCCGGAACGTCAAATGTGAACAGAATAAAGTTCACATCGATTCCGAGCGATGTATCCTCAAGCATGTTTTCTCAACTCACCGATCTCGATCTGCGGCTGATCCGCGTGTTTCTCGCCATCGTCGACGCCGGCGGCGTCTCGCCGGCGCAGGCCACGCTCAATATCGGCCAGTCGACCATCAGCACGCAGCTTGCGACGCTGGAAACGCGCCTCGGCTATCGCCTCTGCGCGCGCGGCCGCGGCGGCTTCAGCCTGACGGCGCGCGGCGAGCAGTTCGTCGACGCCGCTCGCGCCCTGCTGTCGGCCGTCGATACCTTCGGCATGCAGGTCCGCAACGTCGGCCGCAAGCTGGTAGGCACGCTCGATATCGGCATGATCGGCCACACGCCGGTATCGGCGAGCGTGCGCATCAGCGACGCGATCGGCCGGTTCCGCGCGCGCGATCAGTCGGTGCGTTTTTCGATTCTGGTGCGCTCGCCGGGCGAGCTGGAAGAGTTGCTGCTCAATGGCCGGATTCAGATCGGCATCGGCTATTTCTGGCATCGCGTGCCGTCGCTCGACTACACCGAAGTGTTCGCGGAGGACCAGTTCGCCTATTGCGCGAAAGGGCATCCGCTGTTCGCTTCAGCCGGCGAAGTGTCGCCCGACGAAGCCGCGGCACATGAATGGGCGTGGCGCAGTTATCCGCTGCCCGAAGCGGAGAACTCGACCACGCCGCCCAACGTGACCGCCGTCGCGGACAACATGGAAGCGGTCGCGATGCTCGTGCTGTCCGGGCATCATCTCGGCTATTTACCGGGGCATTTCGCGGCGCCGTTCGTCGAGCAAGGACTGCTCGCCGCGTTGAACCCGGCGCGGATGCGCTACCGCGTCGTGTTCCATATGGTCACGCGGGCGCGGCAGCACCGAACGGAGATCGTCGAGGCGTTCATCGACGATATGAAGGCCGCGCATGCGGCCGAACTTCCGAAAGCGAACGAGTAGCGCGTTCGCTTAACCGTTGATCACATCCGCGCCCTTCGGCACCGTGAACTTGAACGCATCGGCCGGCAACGGCGGGTTCTTCTGAATGTTCGAGAACGTCAGCAGCGTCACGTTGCCGAACACGTCGTGCAGTTCCATCGCTTCGAGATTGCCGTCCTTGAAGCCGATGCCCACGCGCTGAAACTGCGTGTCTTTCGCCTTCGGCGTCAGTTCGAGCCAGTCGATGCCGGCCTTCACGCCCGCATCGTGCAGCGTGAAGTTCTTCTCCAGATCGTTGCTGCCGAACAGGATCGCCGCCGGGCTCGCGCCGAGCGCGCCGCCCAAGCTGCGCACCGTGACCTGATTCAGATCCTTGTCGTACACGTAGAGCTTGTCGCCGTCCGCTTGCAGCAGTTGCGCATAAGGCTTCTCGTATTGCCAGATGAATTTGCCCGGCCGCGCGAACGTGAAGGTGCCGCTCGACGTGCCGCGCTTGCCGCTACCCGCGGTGGACAGCACGCCGCTTGCCGCGCTGGCGCCTTGCGCCTTGCCTGGCGCCCGCACTTCCTGCTGTACGAACGTGCCTCGCGCCGAGTGGACTTGCGCGACGAATGCCTTCAGTTGCTCGGTGCCGCCAGCGAATGCCTGCGACGCGACCAGCATCGACGCGCCGATCGCCACGCTGCCGATGCGACGCGCGATGGTCCCCGCAAGCTGGCCGAAACGGCTGGATTGAGCACGCTGTCGAGCGTGCCGCTGCGTGAATAGCTGCATATTGTGTTCTCCCTTGATTGAATTCGTTGAGCGGTCGCGGCGGCCGGCGAATAAACCAGCGGCTGCGAGACCGTGGCGGCTGTGCGTGCCGCGAGGTCGAAAGCGCTGCCCGCGACCTTGCCGTATCAGCTTAGTCGCCGAGCCTTAAACGGGGCTTATTGGGGCCATGCGATGCGATCCTGCGATGGATGGGACCCACCGGTCATGCGCGCATGCGCAACTTGCGCCGCCATCCAGGCGGACCAGGCCACGCGCCCTACTCCGCTTCGCGCGCCGGCGCGAGAATCTCGCGATTGCCGTTCGACGACATCGCCGACACCACGCCCGAGTTCTCCATCTGCTCGAGCAAACGGGCCGCGCGGTTGTAGCCGATGCGCAAATGCCGCTGCACCAGCGAGATCGAAGCGCGGCGGTTCTTCAGCACCACGTCGACCGCCTGATCGTATAAGGGATCCGACTCGCCGTCGCCGGACCCGGCTCCGCCTGCGCCCGCCGATCCTTCGTCGCCTTCGCCCGTCACGCCGCCTTCGAGAATGCCCTCGATGTAGTTCGGCTCGCCCTGTTCCTTGAGCTTGTCCACCACGCGGTGCACTTCCTCGTCGGATACGAACGCGCCGTGCACCCGCACCGGCAGGCCGCTGCCCGGCGGCAGATACAGCATGTCGCCCATGCCGAGCAGCGATTCCGCGCCCTGCTGGTCGAGAATCGTGCGCGAGTCGATTTTCGACGACACCTGGAACGCCATCCGCGTCGGCACATTGGCCTTGATCAGCCCGGTAATCACGTCGACCGACGGACGCTGCGTGGCCAGAATCAGATGGATACCGGCCGCGCGCGCCTTCTGCGCGATTCGCGCGATCAATTCCTCGACCTTCTTACCGACCACCATCATCAGGTCGGCCAGTTCGTCGATCACGACGACGATATGCGGCAGGCGCGTGAGCGGTTCCGGCTCGTCCGGCGTGAGGCTGAACGGATTCGGCAGCTTTTCGTCGCGCTTGGCCGCTTCGTCGATCTTGTTGTTGTAGCCGGCGAGATTGCGCACGCCGAGCTTGCTCATCAGCTTGTAGCGGCGCTCCATTTCGGCGACCGCCCAGTTCAGCGCGTGACCGGCCTGGCGCATGTCGGTCACCACCGGACACAGCAGATGCGGAATGCCTTCGTAGACGCTCATTTCGAGCATCTTCGGGTCGATCAGGATCATGCGGACCTGGTCGGCGCTCGCCTTGTAGAGCAGCGAGAGGATCATTGCGTTGATACCCACCGACTTGCCCGAGCCGGTCGTACCGGCCACCAGCAAGTGCGGCATTTTCGCGAGGTCGGCGCACACCGGCTTGCCGCCGATGTCCTTGCCGAGGCCCATGGTGAGCGGCGAGGCGGCGTCCGCGTAGACCGCCGAGCCGAGAATCTCGGAGAGGCTCACGGTTTGCCGGCGCTGATTCGGCAACTCCAGCGCCATGTAATTCTTGCCCGGAATGGTTTCGACCACGCGGATCGACACGAGCGACAGCGACCGCGCGAGGTCCTTGGCCAGATTGACAATCTGGCTGCCCTTCACGCCGGTGGCCGGCTCGATTTCATAACGCGTGACGACCGGACCGGGATAGGCGGCCACCACGCTCACTTCGACGCCGAAGTCCTTGAGCTTTTTCTCGATCAGACGCGATGTGAATTCCAGCGTATCCGCCGAGATGCTTTCCTGCGCGACGGGCGCGGGATCGAGCAGCGAAATCGGCGGCAACGTGGAGTCGCCGGGCAGATCGGTGAAGAGCGGCACTTGCCGTTCTTTCTCGACGCGCTCGGATTTGGCCGGCGAAACGACCGGCGGCACGATCATGACCGGTTCGTGCTCCTCGATCCGCACGCGGCCCTTCTCGACCTTGCCTTCGCGCTTGACGGCGGCCGCCTCGCCCAGCTTACGGTCGCGGCCGGCCTCGCGGCGCAGCTTGGCGAACGTCACCGCGGAGATGATCGATTCGCCGACCTTCTCCGACACCGACAGCCACGAAAAACGGAAATACAGCGACAAGCCGATGCCGAGCACGATCAACAGCGCCAGGGTGCCGCCCGTGAAGCCGAGCGCATGCGACACGCCGCGCGCGACCGCCTCGCCGATCACGCCGCCCGGCGCGCGCGGCAACTGCACTTTCAGCGACCACATGCGCAGCGCCTCGATGCCGTCGCAGGCCAGCAGCACGAGCATGAACGCGAACGCGTCCGCGAGCCAGCTGGCGTCGCGCGGCGCGTCTTCGTCAAGATCCTCGTGACGGGTGATGCGCTTGTAGTTGGCGGAGATATGACGGCCGAGCAGCACGATCCACCAGTAGGCGGACAGGCCGAACAGCAGCAGCAGGATGTCGGACGTCCACGCACCGACGCGGCCCGCCCAGTTGGCGATGTGGTCGACTTGCGCCGCGTGCGTCCAGCTCGGGTCGCGCCTGCTGTAACTGACGAGCGCCATCAGCAGGAACACGCCGAGCGCCACCTGCAGGATCCAGCGGATTTCGGTGAAAAGGCGCGACATGCGGTGCGGCAATGCCTGCGCGCTCGCGGAATAGGGAGCTTTTGCCATTGATCCTGTTGCGTGTGTGGCCCGAGTGTTGCCGCGTTCCGGCGTGGCGCCCGGCTTGGTGCCTGGCTGATTGCCCGGCTCATTTCCCCGCCTAAGTCGGGGCCGAAGCCTCGCCCGGCGCGGCTTCGGGCCCGATCCCGGCGACCGGGAAGTTCGATCCGGCCTATTGTAAACGCAGTGTCGGACGCGAGGCTGTAAATGACGGTAACTTGACCGATTGGCCACGCAAAAGCGCGCCGCCCCCCGCGGGCGATGCTATCGCCGCGATCAGAAAGCTTCATGAAGCAGGCCGGCGCCCCGCCCTTTATAATGCCGCACTGACACCCATCTACAGTTTCAGCCCAAGTCGCGCGGCCTCGCATGGGCGAGCCGGGCGCCGTATAAGGATTTCGATCATGCCCGCTACTTCCACGAAACACGCCAAGGTTCTGATTCTCGGTTCCGGCCCCGCCGGCTATACGGCGGCGGTCTACGCGGCGCGCGCCAATCTGGCGCCGGTGCTCGTCACGGGTCTCGCCCAAGGCGGCCAGCTGATGACCACGACCGACGTCGAAAACTGGCCTGCCGACGCCAACGGCGTGCAAGGCCCGGAACTGATGACGCGCTTTCTGGAGCATGCCGAGCGCTTCAACACCGAAATCATTTTCGACCACATCCACACGGCAAAACTGGATGAAAAACCGATCCGCCTGATCGGCGATTCGGGCGAATACACGTGCGACTCGCTGATCATCTCGACCGGCGCATCGGCGCAATACCTCGGCCTGCCGTCCGAGGAGGCATTCATGGGCAAGGGCGTGTCGGCCTGCGCCACCTGCGACGGCTTCTTCTACAAGCAACAACACGTGGCCGTGGTCGGCGGCGGCAATACCGCGGTCGAGGAAGCGCTGTACCTGTCGGGCATCGCGAAGAAGGTGACCGTGATCCATCGCCGCGACAAGTTCCGCGCCGAGCCGATCCTGATCGACCGGCTGCTCGCGAAGGAAAAGGAAGGCGTCGTCGAGATCAAGTGGAACCATACGCTCGATGAAGTCACCGGCGATCAATCGGGCGTGACCGGCGTGCGCATCAAGCACACGCAAAGCGGCGAAACCACCAATATTGCTTTGCAGGGTCTGTTCGTCGCGATCGGCCACAAGCCGAACACGGATATCTTCGAAGGCCAGTTGGAGATGAAGAACGGCTACATCATCACCAAGGGCGGCCTGAACGGTTTTGCCACCGCCACCAGCGTGCCGGGCGTGTTCGCGGCGGGCGACGTGCAGGACCACGTGTACCGTCAGGCGATCACCAGCGCGGGCACGGGCTGTATGGCCGCGCTCGATGCGCAACGCTATCTGGAGAGCATCGAGGAAATCGGCGAGCACGTGATGAGCGCGGAAGCCGAGCGTTGATCCAGGATGGCAAGCCGTACCGCCGTCAACAACGCTGCTTCGTATTAGGCGCAACGGTAAAATAGCGGCTGGGCGTGAGCCCGGCCGCCTGCATGAGCGAAGGCCGCGGCTGAGAAGCCGGCGGCCTTTTTTGCGCCCCGCGATCGACCTACTTTTCTGCGTGTATTAGCCGATATGCCGAAGAATCAGCCTCACCCTAACGAGCCGAAACGCGTGCGAGCCGTCGCCAGGCCCGCGCCGGAACCGGCCGCGGCCGTGGACAAACCGAAGCCTGAACCGGCGGCGGGTCTCGCCGGCCTCGGCGCGCTGCGCGATGCGTTAAAGGTCGACGCGCAACGACGCGAGCGCGAACGGGCGGCGGCGGCAGCCGCGCAGCGCGAGGCGTCGGCGGACGCCGATCTGTTTCGCCGCGAGATCGGCGCGGTCGCGCCGCTCGCGGTCCCGCCGCGCGCCACTTTGCCGCGCAATCCTCCGCCGCCGCTGCCCGTGCAGACCAGGCTCGACGAAGAAGCCGTGCTGCACGAAGCGATCTCCGACGAGTTCGATCCCGAGATACTGCTCGAAACCGACGAGACGCTGTCCTATTGCCGTCCGGGCGTGAGTCAGGAAGTCGTGCGAAAACTGCGGCGCGGCGACTGGATCGTGCAGGCGCAAATCGATCTGCACGGCATGCGGCGCGAGGAAGCACGCGAGGCGCTGGCCGAGTTCATTCGCGAATCCGTGAAGCGCGGCTTGCGCTGTTTGCGTGTGATCCACGGCAAGGGTTTGGGGTCGATCGGCAAGGAGCCGGTGTTGAAGGGCAAGGTGCGCGCGTGGCTCGTGCAGAAGTCCGAGGTCATCGCGTTCTGTCAGGCGCGTCCGCACGACGGCGGCGCCGGCGCGGTGGTCGTGCTGCTGCAGCCGGGCGCGATGCCCGCTCAGACCAAGCCCTGACGGAGTCGCGGTGATCCATCCCAGGTTGACGCTGGCGCTGACCATCATGGAAGCGCTGGCTATTTTCGCGTATGCCATTTCCGGCTTCATCGAAGCACGAACCCGCCGGCTCGACGCGGTGGGCACGTTCCTCGTGGCGATCGCCACGGCCTTCGGCGGCGGCACGTTGCGCGACGTGCTGCTGGAGCGGCGGCCGTTCTATTGGGTCGAGCATCAAGGGTATCTGATCGCGATTTTCGTGATGTCGCTGTTTGCGCCGGCGATTCTTAAGATGACCTCGCGGCTGATCTCCGAACGGGTTCTGCTGGTGGCCGACGCGATCGGGCTGGGCTTGTTCAGTATCGCCGGCACCTCGATCGCGCACGACGCGCAGATGCCGTGGTTCACCTCCGTGTTGATGGGCGTGTTGACCGGCGTTTTCGGCGGCGTGATCCGCGACGTGCTGTGCAACGAGGTGCCGCTGATCTTGCGCGACTCGCGGCCGTATGCGACCTGCGCCTTCGTGGGATGCTGGCTGTACGTGCTGCTGGATTATCTGAACGTCGACACGGTGTATAGCGTGCTGGGCGCCACTGCTTTCATTCTGCTGGCGAGGCTGGTGACGTTCAGGTTCGACGTTCGTTTGCCGCACTAGCCGCGAACGCAAACCGCGAACGCAAACAACGGCATCGGGTGAATTTTCACGGCTGTCGATTTCCGCCACCGCCGTTCGTCGTGAGGTAAACGGCCCTAGCGCCGTCGTTGCGCCACAGCGCGCTCAGCAACCGCCCCAGGTGATCACGATGCCCCTCAAGCTCTACGCCCATCCCTTCTCCTCTTACTGCCAGAAGGTCCTCACCGCGCTCTACGAAAACGGCACGCCGTTCGAACTGCGCCTACTTGCTCACGACGACCCGCAAGTCATGGCCGAATTCGCCGCGCTGTGGCCGATCAAGCGTTTTCCGCTGCTGGTCGACGGCAGCCGCACGGTGATTGAGGCCAGCATCATCATCGAGTATCTCGGCTTGTACCATCCCGGGCCGGTGCCGCTTCTGCCCGCCGATGCCCGGGCCGCGCTGGAAGTGCGCGGCATGGACCGCTTCTTCGACAACTACATCTCCACGCCGCAACAAAGAATCGTCTACGACAGCCTGCGGCCCGAGCCGGAGCGCGACCCGCGCGCCGTCGCCGAAGCGCGCGCGATGCTCGACACCGCCTACGGCTGGCTCGACAACGTGATGGCGGAGCGCGAATGGGCCGCCGGCGACACCTTCAGCCTCGCCGATTGCGGCGCCGCACCGTTCCTGTTCTACGCCGACTGGACGCACCGCATCGGCCCGGCTTTCAGGCACGTGCTCGCCTACCGGAAGCGGCTGCTGGCGCGACCGTCGTTCGCCCGCGCGGTGGACGAGGCGCGCCCCTATCGGCCGCTTTTCCCGCTCGGCGCACCCGACCGGGATTGAGCGCGGCGCGGCGGCTATGCGACAACAATATTTCCAACCTATACACTTCACTCCGCAAGCCACTTCCGCCAATCACTCATAGGGCAAAAGATGGACCGTTTCGAAGCCATGGAGATATTCACGCGCGTGGTCGAGGCGAACAGCTTCACCAAGGTGTCGGAATCGCTCGACCTGCCGCGCGCCAAGGTCAGCCGCACCATCCAGGCGCTGGAGGAACACGTCGGCGTGCGTCTGTTGAACCGGTCGACGCGCCAGGTCAGCGTCACCGAGGACGGCGCGCTGTTCTACGAGCGCTGCGTGCGCATCCTCGCCGAAGTGACCGACGCGGAATCGTCACTGTCGAACAAGCGCGAGCATCCGTCCGGCACGATCCGCGTGGATACCTCCGGCACGCTCGCCCGCGCGCTGCTGCTTCCCGCGCTCGATGATTTCTACCGCCAATACCCCGAAATCGACGTGCGGCTCGGTCTCGCGGACCGCAATATCGATCTGATCCAGGACGGCGTGGATTGCGTGATCCGCATGGGCACGCCGGAAGAATCGAGCCTCGTCGCGCGGCGCATCGGTCAGGCGCGGATCGTCACGTGCGCGTCGCCCGCGTATCTGGAGCAGTACGGCACGCCGACCACCCTGGAAGAGCTCGGCGAGCATCGCGCCGTCAATTACGTGTCGGCGCGCACCGGCAGGACCTTCCCGTTCGAATACGAAGTAAACGGCGAGCTCGTCAAGGTCGCGATGAAGAGCGTGCTCGCGGTGAACGACGGCAGCGTCTATATCGGCGCGGGCGCGCTCGGTCACGGCATCATCCAGCCGTCGCGCTACATGGTCGCCGATCTGATCGAACAAGGCGCGCTCAAGGAAATTCTCTCGGACTATGCGAGCCCCAGCACGCCGCTGTCGATTCTCTACGCGCATCGGCGAAATCTGAGTTCGCGGCTGCGTGCGTTCACCGAGTGGGTGACCGAACTCGTGCGCAACAATCCGGATCTGCGCATTCCCGACGCGTAGAACGCCCCTACGCCAACAGCAAAAAAGCCCCATGCGTTCCGCAACGCATGGGGCTTTGCCGTCGAATGGGACTTCGCGCTCAGGCTCTCGCCATCAGGCAATCCGCTCCTCATTGGACGGATCGAACAACACCGCCTTCGACGTATCGAACAGGAGCGTCGTGTTCGACAGCGGCTGCGGATTCGACGCCGGGTGCACGCGGCTCACGATGCGCTTGCCGTTGACCTGCGCGAACACGAGCGTGTCCGGGCCGGTCGGCTCGATCACGTCGACCTTCACTTCGATCTGTTGCAGCTTGCCGTGGTCGCCATGCGCGCCGCGCGAATCGGTGATGCGCTCCGGGCGCAAGCCGAGAATCACCTCGCGGCCGACGTGCGATTTCACCTTCGCCGAGTCGAACGGCAAATTCAACGCAGTGCGTGCGACGCCGGTATCCAGCTCCACGCCGACGCCCGAACCCTGTTCAACCAGCTTGCCCTGAATGAAGTTCATCGGCGGCGCGCCGATGAAACCGGCCACGAACAGGTTCGCCGGCGAGTCGTAGATTTCCTGCGGCGCGCCGAACTGCTGCACGATGCCGTCCTTCATCACCGCGATGCGGTCGCCGAGCGTCATCGCCTCGATCTGATCGTGCGTCACGTAGACGATCGTCGTGCCGAGGCGTTGATGCAGCAGCTTGATTTCCGAACGCATTTCGATGCGCAGCTTCGCGTCGAGATTCGACAGCGGCTCGTCGAACAGGAACATCACCGGATCGCGCGCCAGCGCGCGACCCATCGCCACGCGCTGACGCTGGCCGCCGGACAACTGGCCCGGCTTGCGATCGAGCAGGTGCGTGATCTGCAGCGTATTCGACACGCGATCGACGATCTGCGCCTGCTCCTGCTTCGGCACCTTGCGGATGTTCAGGCCGAACGAGATGTTCTCGCGCACCGTCATGGACGGATACAGCGCGTATGACTGGAACACCATCGCGATGTCGCGATCTTTCGGCGACAGGTTGTTCACCGTCTTGCCGTCGATCTGGATCTCGCCCTTGGTCACGGTTTCGAGGCCGGCGATCATGTTGAGCAGCGTCGACTTACCGCAGCCCGAGCCGCCGACGAGAATCAGGAACTGGCCGTCTTCGATGTCGATGTTGACACCCTTCAGAACCGGCACCCCGTTCGGGTAAGTCTTGTACACGTCACGGATGGAAAGGCTTGCCATGCTGTGATTCCTCTTGTCTCTGGTACTGCTTGAAAACGTCTTGTCGGGTGACGGCGGCGCTTCGTGCACACAGGCAGAAAGCCCCGCCGCGCTCGGATGGTCTAGCCTGGGTTCATTAGCCCTTCACTGCGCCCGCCGTCAGGCCGCGCACGAAATAGCGTCCGGCGATGATGTAGACCAGCAAGGTCGGCAATGCGGCGATGATCGCGCCGGCCATGTCCACGTTGTATTCCTTCACGCCGGTCGAGGTGTTGACGAGGTTGTTCAGCGCCACCGTGATCGGCATCGAATCGACGCCGGAGAACACGATACCGAACAGGAAGTCATTCCAGATCTGCGTGAATTGCCAGATCAGGCACACCATGAAAATCGGCAGCGATACCGGCAGCAGGATCTTCGTGAAGATCGTGAAGAAGCCCGCGCCGTCGATACGCGCCGCCTTCACGAGTTCAGCCGGAATGCTCACGTAGAAGTTGCGGAAGAACATCGTGGTGAAGGCGATACCGTAGATCACGTGCACGACCACCAGACCGGTGGTCGTGTTCGACAGGCCGAGAAAGCCTTCGAAACGCGCCATCGGCAGCAGGATCGCCTGGAACGGAATGAAGCAGCCGACCAGCAGCATCGTGAAGATCGGATCGGCGCCGCGAAAACGCCAGTGCGTGAGCACATAACCGTTGAACGCGCCGACGATCGACGAGATCAGCACGGCGGGAATCACCATCCGCACCGAGTTCATGAAGAACGGCTGCATGCCGTCGCAACGCACACCCGTACAGGCGCCGCTCCATGCCTTGATCCACGGCTCGACGGTCCAGTGAGTGGGCGGCGTGAGCAGATTGCCGGTGCGAAGCTGATCGATGTCCTTGAACGACGTGGACAGCATCACGTAGAGCGGGAACAGGAAATACAGGGCGAACAGAATCAGGGCCGCATAAATGACGGCACGGCTGATCGTCATCTTAGGCTGCATTGCGGGTGCTCCTCGATTCCAGATACATGAGCGGCACGAGCACGGCCACGACGGTGGCGAGCATCATCATCGACGATGCCGCGCCGACGCCGAGTTGCCCGCGATTGAACGAAAACGTGTACATGAAAATGGCCGGCAGCGACGACGACGTGCCAGGACCACCCGCCGTCAACGCGACAACGAGGTCGAAGGTCTTGATCGTGATGTGGCAAAGAATCAGCAGCACGGAGAAGAACACCGGGCGCATGCTCGGAATCACGATCTTGCGATAGATGGTGGGGAGGTTCGCGCCGTCCATCTGCGCGGCCTTGAAGATTTCACCGTCGACGCCGCGCAAGCCCGCGAGAAACAGCGCCATCACGAAACCGGTGGATTGCCACACCGCCGCGATCACGACGCAGAAAATCGCCTTGTCGGGGTCGCCGAGCCAACTGAACGAAAAGCTCGTCCAGCCCCAGTCGTGAAACACTTTCTCGAGGCCGATGCTCGGCGTCATGATCCATTGCCACGCGGTGCCGGTAACGATGAACGAGAGCGCCATCGGATACAGGAACACGGCGCGCAGCGCGCCTTCGTTGCGGATCTGCTGGTCGAGCAGAATGGCGAGGAACAGACCGAGGCCGATGCAGATGCCGATGAACGGAATGCCGAACCAGCCGAGGTTGGCGGCGGAGGTCCAGAACACGTCGTTATCGAACAGTTCGCGATAACGGTCGAGGCCGACGAAATCATAGCGAGGCATCAGCCGCGAATTGGACAGCGACAGATAGCCGGTGATGGCAATGAAGCCATACACGAAGACCAGGCTGATCACGACGCTGGGTGCGAGCACCAGCTTCGGAATCCAGCGATCGGCAAGGGCCGCCATGGGCGACGCGCGGCGGGAGACGGTGGCCGTTTTCCCGTTTCCGCTGATAGAAGCAGTCACTACTCGACTCCTGCTGAAACTGTACCGCCGGGTGGCTTGCGCTTGCGATGCACGAGGCCGCGACGGCATAGGTGTGACTCGATGAAACCAGGGGTGAAGGCGCCTGCTGCCGGTCTATTCAACGCATCCGGCACATGCGGCGCGATCAGCGTCCTGAAGGGCGCGCCCGGCGCCCGTTGCCGCAAGGGCCGGGCGCGCCGCTTCACTCAAACCACGACGTGCGACTTACTTCGTCTTCGCTGCCTTCGCGAGCGCGGCAACCGCGCTCTTCGAATCCTGCTGCGAGTTCATGAACTTCGTGACCACGTCCGAGATCGCACCGGCTGCTGCATCCGGTTGCGCCATGCCGTGCGCCAGCGAAGGCACATAGCCGCCCGACTTGATCGCCACCTGTTCATCCGCGTACGACTTCTTCGCGCAGTCGTCGAACTTGGCCATCGAGACGCCCAGACGCACCGGAATCGAACCCTTGTTCAGGCTGAACTGTTCCTGGAACTCCGGCGACATGATCGTCTTGGCGAGCGCCAGTTGACCCGGCGTGGCTGCCTTCTGGCCCTTCTGCTGGAAGAACACGAACGAATCGACGTTGAACGTGTACGACTTTTCGGTGCCCGGCACGGCGGCGCAGATGTAGTCCGAACCCGACTTCTTGCCGGCGTTGGCGAATTCGCCCTTCGCCCAGTCGCCCATGAACTGCATGCCGGCCTTGCCGTTGATGACCATTGCCGTGGCGAGGTTCCAGTCACGGCCCGTGCGGCCCGCGTCGAAGTAACCCTGGATCTTGCGGACCGTGTCGAACACGCCGACCATCTTGTCCGACGTCAGCGTCTTTTCGTCGAGATCGACCAGCGCCTTCTTGTAGAAGTCGGCGCCTTGCGACAGCACGACGTCTTCCCACAGCGTCAGGTCTTGCCACGGCTGACCGCCCATCGCGACCGGCTGGATGCCCGCGGCCTTCATCTTGTCGGCCACCGCGAAGAACTCGGGCCACGTGGTCGGCGCCTTACCGCCCGCCTTCTCCAGTGCCGCCTTGTTGATGTACAGCCAGTTCACGCGGTGCACCGAGAAAGGCGCCGCCACGTAGTGGCCTTCCGCGTGCATGATCTTGTCGATTTCCGGCGGCAGGTTCTTCTTCCAGTCGCCCGCGACCGAGTCGATCGGCACCAGCACGCCTTGCTGTGCCCAGTCCTGAATCAGCGGACCCTTGATCTGCGCGGCGCTCGGCGCGTTGCCCGAGATCACCTGCGTCTTCAGCGCCGTCATGGCAGCCGCGCCCGCACCGCCCGCCACCGCAAAGTCCTTCCACGTGTAACCCTGCTTCGTCATGTCGTCCTTGAGGACGCCGACGGCTTTCGACTCGCCGCCCGAGGTCCACCAGTGCAACACTTCGACCGACTCGGCGGCCTGCACGGCCGAGACGCCACACATCAGACCCGCGGCGCACAAAGCGCCCATGATCGCGCGAAATTTCATTGCTTATCTCCTCCAGACACCTGAACAAAAAACGAATGGCCCCTGATGTCGCCAGGGTGCTGTGGTTGGTTCAAACAGGCAAAACACTGGGCGATCGAGCACGGTCGGGCGCATGCGTGACGCATGTGCCGGCGGACCGATGTTCGTCCGCTGGAAGCTCAAGAGATGAGTGGTTCGGGATGCAACTGACTGTCTCCTCTTTTGATTTTTGCCTGCCCGCTTCGCGCGGCAGACTCGAGGTGCCTCGCATGTCAACCTGGTGCGGCGCCCTGCCGGCTGCCCAGATATCCGGCTTTCCGAAAGGCCGCCGGCGCATGCTGGCAAGTGCCGACACGTAATGTCCGTTAACATGCAGGGGACGCCCGCCGATTGGGAAAAACGCATGTTTTTGCCTTGCAGCCACACGCTTTTTTCATCGAATTAGCGCTACCTCTTGATTTGGATTGTAGTTAAACTACAATTCAGTGTCAAAAAATATTTTATCGGACTACGGCCGCTCTTTCTGCTGACCGCGGCGGCCCCAGGACATCGACGGAGACTCATGCAAACCGACTCAAGCTTCACCTTCGTTCTCTTCGGCGGAACTGGCGATCTGTCGATGCGCAAGATCCTTCCGGCACTGTTTGAAGCGCACCGTGCGGGCGGCATGCTCGCCGCGAGCGGCAAGATCGTCGCGGTGGCGCGCCATGTGGCCGATCGTGGCGGCTACCTCGAATGGGTCGATACGCACGTCAAGCCATATGTGTCGAAGAACGGTCTGGATGAAACGGCATGGGCGAGCTTTCTCGAACGCATCGAGTTCGTGAAGCTCGATCTCGGCAATCCCGAGGACTTCGCGCTGCTGCGCGATGCCGTGAGCGACTTGCCCGGCATTCGCGTGTTCTATCTGGCAACGGGTCCGTCGCTGTTCGTGCCGATCTGCCGCGCATTGGCGTCGGTGGGGCTGAACGAGAACGCGCGCATCGTGCTCGAAAAGCCGCTCGGCTACGACCTCAAGTCGTCGAATGCGATCAATGATGCGGTCGGCGAAATTTTCGCCGAGGAACAGATCTACCGGATCGACCACTACCTCGGTAAAGAGCCGGTGCAGAACCTGCTGGCGCTGCGCTTCGGCAATGCGCTGTTCGAGCCGCTGTGGCGCCGCGAATGGGTGGAGAGCATTCAGATCACGATCGCCGAGGAACTCGGGGTCGAGGCGCGCGGCGACTTCTACGACAACACCGGCGCATTGCGCGACATGGTGCAGAACCATTTGCTGCAACTGCTTTCGATCGTCGCGATGGAACCGCCCCATTCGATGGATTCCGACTCGGTGCGCGACGAGAAGCTGCGCGTGCTGCGCGCATTGAAACCGATCGATCAGCGCGACATCAGCAAGGTCGCCGTGCGCGGGCAATATCATTCGGGCGTGATTCGCGGCACCACGGTGCCCGCCTATGCAACCGAGCCCGGCGTGAAGCCGGAGAGCACGACGGAAACCTTCGTCGCGCTGAAGGTCGAGATCGAGAACTGGCGCTGGGCCGGCGTGCCGTTTTTCCTGCGCACGGGCAAGCGGCTCGCCGACCGCGTCGCCGAGATCGTGGTGAATTTCCGCCCGGTGCCGCATTCGGCGTTGGGGGCCTCCGCGTTGCGCGCCGGGGCGAACCGCCTCGTGATCCGCTTGCAGCCGAACGAAACCATTCGCCTCTACTGCCTCGCCAAGCAGCCGGGCGAAGGCATGAATCTCGCCAGCGTCCATCTCGACCTCGCGTTCGACCGGTTCTTCCGCGAAGGCCAGATGGAAGCGTATCAGCGCCTGTTGCTCGACGTGATCAACGGCCGCCTCGCGCTGTTCGTGCGGCGCGACGAGCAGGAAGCGGCCTGGCGCTGGGTCGAACCGATCCTGAACGAATGGGCGGCCTCGAACAAGCCGCCCAAGCCGTACGCATCGGGCACGTGGGGGCCGGCAGCGGCGAGCGCGATGCTGGCGCAGCACGGCACCTGCTGGCTCGAGGAAGAGAATTGAATCACGGCGGCGCGGCGCGCCGCCCGTAAGACCCACCGACGAACTGAACGGAATGGCGCCGGTATCACGAAGGCGCCTGCAAGTCATCCCAGCTTGCAGGCGTCGAACGGGAGCAGTACCGCACGTTCCGCGGATCTAACAAGAAAGCAGCACGGAGGAGAAGTGATCGAGCTTCACGCTTTCGACGACCAACGCGCCCAATCCGACGCGTTGGCGAAAGCGGTCGGCGACGCGTTACATGCGTCGCTCGCCGCATCGGCGGCCACGGCCGCCACCGGCACGTCCACCGGCACGCGCCCTGCCATGCTTGCCGTATCCGGCGGCAGCAGTCCGCGGCCGTTTCTGCAGACGCTGTCCACGCAATCCTTCGACTGGGCGCGCATTGCCGTGACGCTGGTCGACGACCGCTGGGTGCCCGAGACGGACAGCGCGAGCAACGCGCAACTGGTACACGACACGCTCTTGCAAAACGCCGCGCGGCACGCCGCGTTCTGGCCGCTCGCCGATACCGCTCAGGATCTGCACGCGCATGTTGCCGCGCTGAATGCCGACCCGCGCTTTAGCGTCGCGCCAGACGTCGCGATTCTCGGCATGGGCGAAGACGGCCACACCGCGTCGATCTTTGCCGACGCGCCCGAATGGGATCACGCGATCACCACCGCCGAGCGCTTCGTCGCCGTGCATCCCGGCAATGCGCCGCATGCGCGCGTGAGCTGGTCGCTGTCCGCGTTGAAAGAAGTGAAGCATCTGTTCCTGCTGATCGCCGGACCGCGCAAGATGGACGTGCTGAATGCCGCCGCCGCTTCGCTACAAAAAAATGCCATCTCGCAGTTGGCGAACGACAAGGGAGTGAGACTCGATGTCTACTGGTGTGCAAACTAAGGCTGTTCCGGGCGCGGGCCAGCACGCCGATGGACCGAGGCTGCTGGCCGACATCGGCGGCACCAATGCGCGCTTCGCGCTGGAAAACAGTCCGGGGGAGATCGGCTCGGTGCAGGTCTACCCTTGCGCCGACTATCCGGGCGTGGCCGAAGTCATCAAGAAGTACCTGAAGGACACGAGGATCGGCCGCGTGAATCATGCGGCCATCGCGATTGCCAACCCGGTCGACGGCGATCAGGTGAGCATGACGAATCACGACTGGAGCTTTTCGATCGAAGCCACGCGCCGCGCGCTCGGCTTCGACACGCTGCTGGTGGTGAACGATTTCACCGCGCTCGCCATGGCACTGCCAGGACTCACCGACGCGCAACGCGTGCAGGTGGGCGGCGGCACGCGCCGTCCGAACAGCGTGATCGGCCTGCTCGGCCCGGGCACCGGCATGGGCGTGTCCGGCCTGATTCCCGCCGACGACCGCTGGATCGCGCTCGGCAGCGAAGGCGGCCACGCCACCTTCGCGCCGGCGGACGAACGCGAGGACATCGTGTTGCAATACGCGCGTAAGAAGTGGTCGCACGTGTCGTTCGAACGCGTGGCCGCGGGTCCCGGCATCGAGGTCATCTACCGCGCGCTGGCGGGCCGCGACAAGAAACGCGTGGCCGCGAGCGTCGACACGGTCGAGATCGTCAAGCGCGCGCTGGAAGGCGAGCCGCTCGCGGCCGAATCCGTCGACGTGTTCTGCGGCATTCTCGGCACCTTCGCCGGCAATATCGCGGTGACGCTCGGCGCGCTGGGCGGCATCTACATTGGCGGCGGCGTGGTGCCGCGCCTGGGCGAGTTCTTCGCGCGCTCGTCGTTTCGCAAGCGGTTCGAGGCCAAGGGCCGCTTCGAGGCGTATTTGCAGAACGTGCCGACCTATGTGATCACCGCCGAATACCCGGCGTTTCTCGGCGTTTCGGCGATTCTCGCCGAGCAGTTGTCGAATCGCGCGGGCGGCAGTTCATCGGCTGTGTTCGAGCGGATTCGCCAGATGCGCGACGCATTGACGCCGGCTGAGCGCCGCGTGGCCGATCTCGCGCTGAATCATCCGCGCTCGATCATCAACGATCCGATCGTCGATATCGCGCGCAAGGCCGACGTGAGTCAGCCGACGGTGATCCGCTTTTGCCGTTCGCTCGGCTGCCAAGGTTTGTCGGATTTCAAGCTGAAGCTCGCGACGGGTTTGACCGGCACGATTCCGGTGAGTCATAGCCAGGTGCATCTGGGCGACACGGCGACGGACTTCGGCGCGAAGGTGCTCGACAACACCGTG
>Ga0207713_1000373_pt1 | contig 48799 bp, 50 predicted proteins | sample KBSS64metaG_FD_184404 | JGI IMG/M metagenome (GOLD analysis project Ga0207713, IMG submission 184404) | Switchgrass rhizosphere microbial communities from Kellogg Biological Station, Michigan, USA - KBS S6-4 metaG (SPAdes) (version 2) | ecosystem: Host-associated > Plants > Roots > Rhizosphere >...
CGCAAGCCGTCGATCAGCGACGACTCGATGCCGTGGTTCTTGATGTACAGAAAACCCACTGCGCGGGCGGCGTTACCGAGTTCTTCGGCCACTGCCTGGCGCTGTGCGATGTCGTCGCTGTACAGCCCGGCGATGTCCACCAGCGGAATGCGATTGAAGTTGGGGGCCTTTGGCGTTTGGTCAGGCATGAAATAACGCTCCTTATCGGGTTGAGGCACCGCTGAAACGCCGGAAATGCTCGCGCTCGGTATTTGCCATCCACACGTTCAGCGACCACAGGTCGGCCACCGGCACATTGGTGAAGGGCAGGTGATGCAGGTAGCCGTCGGCACCGAACTCCGGTGTCAGCGTGCTGACCTGATAGCCGCGACTTTCCTGGGATCGCCAGATGGCCTCCCAATGCTGCTGATGGAAGGCCAGCGCTTGGGTGTACTCGGGAGCGGCGGGGTGGGGAACCTGGGGCCCCTGGTCATAACCGACCCGGGCTTGAATGTGGTGAACGCGCTCGACGAAAGCGCTGAGGTCATCTTCCGGATCGTTGAGCAGACGCTCGCAGGTGACGACCCAATGACTGATGTCGCTGGTGAAGCGCAGGTCCGGCAGTTGACGAATCAGCTCGAGGGTGACCCAAGGGTTGAACAACGAGCGCGCACGATGGGTTTCAAAGGCGCACACCTGGCCGTGCTTGCGCGCGACGTCCATCGCGCGGCCAAAGAAGTCGACTTGCTGTGCCAGTGGCCAGCGGTCGTTGCCAGCCAGCAGGTTGATGAAGCGCGGCGACAACTCAGCCGCCCAAGCGAGTTTTTTATCGAGGTCCAGAAGGTGTTCGTCGACGCTCGCCGATTGTTGCGGCAGAACATCGTAGGCGCTGAAGACGGTACTGATATAGCTGACATGGTTGGCGCGTAGAAAGGCTGCGAACTCGGCGCGTTCGCTGGCGGTCATGGGCAGGCGGGCTTCCATGCCATCGAACCCGGCCTCAAGCAACTCTTCGAGCGCTTGTGCCTTGCTCGCGGTGTAGCCCCACAACGTCCGGAATACTTCCAACTTCATCGATCTGCTCCAAAGGTGCCTTCGCATGATTGACACAGCGGCGTTTCGGCGTGGACCGAAACGCACAAAAAACGGCAGTGACAATCAGAAAAGGCAATCTTCGGGCCGCATCTCTGTGGAAAGGCTCCTTTGTTGCCGCCAATAGTAGGGAGAGGCGCTTGGCGGAAAGAATAGGGAAGTGCAAATAGATAGTTCAGAGATTTCTAAACTATTGAGGGGCGACGGGTAACGCGCGGGTGACGGCGAATCTGAAGGCGACGGTAAAGCCGCCTCCTGCTTTATGGCTACTGGGCGTTCAGCCCGTCGAGAAACTCTGTGTGTTGCAACGTCCTGGAAAACATCGGCAGCGTGAAGCGTTCTGCGGCCTGTTGTTGTTCGTCGGTGAAGGTCGCTGTGCAATCGATCAGGGTCACCACGTTATAGCCCTTCTCATAACCCGATCGAACCGTGCCTTCGACACAGCAATTGGTCAGGAAGCCCGCCACCACCAGGGTCTGGATGCCGTTGTTGCGCAGCACCAGGTCCAGGCCTGTGGTAGCAAAACCGTCCAGCCCGCGCTTGCCCTCCACGAGGATGTCGCCGGCTTCCCGGGTAATCGCCTCGCTGATGTCGACGCCCCAACCGTTCATGTACGGGTTGAATCGAGCCAGACCGTGACACTCAGTCCGCGTTGTTGCGCGGTATCGGTAAACGACAATTGGACGCGTGCCCCGGTACGCTCGGTGATCGCCTTGACGATGGACAAACCGAGCCCCGAGCCCGCCTCATCGGTTCCCAGGCCGCGATAGAACGGATCGAATACCCGTGCCTGTTCCTCGAGGGGGATTCCAGGCCCTGAGTCCTGGATCAGCAGTTTGACCGCACCGGGCGCCGACGCCACCGACAGATCGACGCGGCCGCCCGCTGGGGTATAGCGGATCGCGTTATCCACCAGGTTCTTGACCAGGGTAAACAGGTCCATCCGGTTGAAGGTGAGGTGCACATCCTGGGTGCTTTCGACGCCAATATCGAGCTGTTTGCATTCAGCCAATGGCAACAGGTCTTCCAGGACCTGTCGGTAGATTTCATGCACTGACACCACGCTTTGATCCCGGGCTGCCTCCGATTGCGCCGCGGCCAGGCTCAGCAGTTGGTCGATCAATTGGCGTCCGCGCTCGATACCCCGTGAAAGAGGCAGCAAGCGCTCGCGGGTCTGGGATGACATGTGCGTGGCGGCCAGTCGTTCGGCCTGCAGGGACAGGGCGGTCATGGGCGAGCGCAATTCATGGGCCGCGTCGGCAACGAAACGGCGTTGGTTGTCCATGGACCGGGCAACCCGTGCCAGCAAGCGATTGATGGCCACCACAAACGGGCGGATTTCGGTGGGCAGATGCTGTTCATGTATCGGGTGCAGTTCCTGTTCGGCGCGCTGATCTATTTCCGCCGACAGGCTGGCGATGGGGCGAAACAGCTTGCGCACCAGGTCGCCGACGACCAGCAACAGCACGGGAAACAGCATCAGGAACGGCAGCAGGCTGCGCCAGGCGCTTTCTCGTGCATCGTTGTCGCGGGCGTCGGACTCCTGGGCCACCGCAATACGCTCGCCGTTGGCGGTGGTCCTGACCAGTACACGGAAAGCCTCGCCCGCCACCTCGACCGTGGACAACCCTTCGGCCAAGTTGGCCGGGAATGGCAGTGGAATGACCTCATCGGTGAGACCCGAGGGATCGATACCGTCGCCAAGGTGTTGAATGATCAACCGGGACTCTTCGTCGTCGCCGTCGATGGTGGTGCCTTGCGGGTACTGCAGGGTCATGTGCTGGCGATCAAACAGGATCGCCACCTGGCGCAGGGTGTCGTCCTGCTGTTCGTGGGCTTCTTCGAAGGCTGAGACGAATGCAAACCCGCTGGCAATCAAGGCGACCAGCAAAATGGCCAGCGACAGGGCCACCGAAAGCCGCAGTTGTACCGATTCACTCAAGCGTTTCTTGACACCATCCATCCCATGCCCCTGACGTTCTTGATCACATGACTGCCCAACTTGCGCCGCAAGGCGTGAATCAGGAACTCGATGGCGTTGCTTTCAACTTCATTGCCCCAACCATACAGGCGCTCTTCCAGTTCGCAGCGCGAGAGGATCGCACCGGGACGGATCAACAGGGCTTGCAGCAGCGCGAACTCGCGGCTGGATAGCGCTATATCGCTGAGTTCGACGGTTGTCGCTTGCTTGGACAGCAAGTCCAGCGAGACCACGCCATTACTGAGCACGGGTAATGCATTGCCGCCCTTGCGGCGCAGCACGGCACGCATGCGCGCGAGCAATTCCGCCATGTTGAACGGCTTGAGCAGGAAGTCGTCGGCGCCGCCATCCAGGCCGCGCAGGCGATCATCCAGGCTGTCTCGGGCGGTAATGATCAGCAAGGGCACCGGGTTGTTACGCTCGCGGATGGTCGCCAGCACGTCGAGGCCGTCCTTGCCGGGCAGGCCAAGGTCCAGCAGCACCAGGTCATAGTGATGGGTGTCGAGTGCGGCCAGGCCGCTGAGGCCGTTCTTGACCCAGTCCGCGGCATAGCTGGCGTCGCTGAGTGCGCGCTGGATAGCATCGCCAATCATCGAATCGTCTTCGACCAACAGTATCCGCATGTCCCTCTCCGCAAAAAAACAGGCGCGGCAGGGCTGACTGTCGCGCCTGTATTGAAGCACCTGCGCGGGTATTTGTCCGCACCGGACGGTATCAGCCTTTCATCGCGTCGAATGCCTTGAGCAGGTCGTCCATAGCAGCCTTGCAATCAGCCTGTTTCGGGCTGCTGTCACGCAGTGCCGACAGGGCACGGTCGATGGCTTTGTCCAGTACATGCCAGTCACTGGCCGCGCGCGGCTTGATGCCGGCTTCGGCCGAGTCCCAGGTGGACTCCAGGTCTTTGATCCGGGCTTTCGCGCCAGGCAGGTCGTTTTTGTCGACCAGGCCGGCCACTTCGACGGCGATGCTGCGGAACTCGGACAGGTCGCCCAGTTTCGAGGCGGCCTTGCCCTGGCTGTTGGTCGAACCTGGCGTGACGGGGGCCTGGGGTTTATCGGCAGGTTTCGAGCAGCCGGCAGCGATACCCAACAACAGGATCGAAGCGGCGATTGCGGCGCGGCGAATAAGGTTTTGAACAGGGCGCATGATGAGGTCCTTGAGGGTAATTGAGTTATGGGCGCAGGGTTCTGCGGTTGCCGACGCCGATTTGTGCGACGGCCACCAACAGGACAATCACGCAGAGGAAGATCGCGCTGGTCCAGCTGGCGCCCATGCCCAGGCCGCCGTAGGTCTTGGCCTGGGTCAGCAAGTCGCCGAGGGAGGCACCGAAGGGGCGAGTCAGGATGTAAGTGATCCAGAAGGTCAGGACCACATTGGCACCCAGGCGCCAGGCGAGCAGGGTTGCGCCGATCATCAGCGCAAAAATCACCGCGCCCAGGGTGAAGCCCAGGCCCAGCGCTTCGGTGGCCAGGTCGCCGGCGGCGGTGCCGAGCGCGAAGGTGCACAACACGGTGGCCCAGTAGAACACCTCGCGCCGTGGGGTCACGATGGCCCGGATCGACAGGCTGCGTTCGGTGCGGTACCAGACCAGGAAGTTGAGGGCGAGCAGGACCGAGAAGATCACCGTGCTGGTATACAGGCTGATGTCGAGTTTATCGGTGAGGATGTCGGTGATCTGCGTCCCGACAATGCTCACCAGCACCACGGTCAGCCAGTAGATCCAGGGGGTGTAGGCTTTGGTGCGCAGCTGGAAAAACAGCGCAATGGCCAACAGGGCGGCCATGCCGATGCTGGTCCAGCCGGCACCCAGGCCCGCATCGACGGCGAGATAGTCCGCGCCGGTTTCGCCCACGGTGGTGGACAGGATCTTGATCACCCAGAATGACAGGGTCACCTCGGGTACTTTGTTCAGCCAGCGGGCTGCTGTGGCATTCATCGGGTTTACCTCTCCTGTGCGCGGTGGTGGCGCAGGGGAGAAGGTACGGCACGAAACTTAGCCGGGACTGAGGGCCGGCGACCTATGCGGAAAATACATGCGCCACGCCGATTGTCGTCAGCTGCACCGTGCTGCCGGTCAAGGGCGCCTGCAGGCCCGAACTGCGTACCAGGATCGCGCGCCCCGGTGCGCCATCGTCAGGCTGCAGCGCCACGGTCAGGGTGCAGGTGTTCCCGCCAAAATCACGCTCGGTCACCACGCCCTGGCAGCCGGCGCCTGACCCCGTGCTGACCTGCAACTGCTCGGGGCGCAGCATGATCTGTGCAACGGGACAATTGTCCAGGCTGTTGACCGCGATACGGCCCAGTTCGCAATGGGCCCATCCGGCTTCGAGCCTGGCAGGCAGGATCACTGCATCGCCCAGGAACAAGGCGGTCTGTTGGTCGCCGGGGGACTGGTACAGGTCCATCGGATGGCCGGACTGCACCAGGCGTCCCTGACGCATCACGGCCAGTTGATCGGCAAACGACAGCGCCTCACTCTGGTCGTGCGTCACCAGAATCGTGGTAATACCGGCGTCGCTCAGCAGCCGTGCGACCATCTTGCGCATCGCCGCACGCAGGCCGGTGTCCAGCGCCGAAAAGGGTTCGTCCAGCAGCATCAGGCGTGGTTGTTGCGCCAGTGCACGGGCCAGGGCCACCCGTTGTTGCTGCCCGCCGGACAGTTCGTGGGGCCAGCGCCGCGCCATGCTGGCGTCAAGGGCCACGCTGTCCATCAGTTCGGCGATGCGTGATTCGCGTTGCGGGCCCTTGGCGGCCAGGCCAAAGGCGATATTGTCGGCCACGCTCATATGCGGGAACAGCGCACCGTCCTGCGGCACATAACCGATCTGGCGTTGATGGGCCGGGACGGCGTGCGTGGCGTCGACCAGCAGTTGGCCATTGAGCGCAAGGCTGCCGCTATCGGGAAACTCGAATCCGGCGATCATCCGCAGCAGCGTGGTCTTGCCTGAACCTGACGGCCCGACGATCACCGTTCGGCTGCCGGTGGGCACCGACAGGTTGACGTCGGCCAAGGCGCGCTGGCTGCCGAAGGACTTACAGATTGCATTGAGTTCGAGGGCGTTCATCGGCCAGCCGTGCGTTTGGATTGGTGATAGAGGAGGCCGGTCAACGGCAGGGACAACAGGATCATGATCAGCGCGTAGGGGGCTGCGGCGGCGTAGTCAATTTCACTGGTCATTGCCCAGAAGCCGGTGGCCAGGGTGCGGGTGCCGTTGGGGGCCAGCAGCAATGTGGCGGTCAGCTCATTGGTGATCGCCAGGAACACCAGTGCGGCACCGGCCGCTGCACCTGGTGCGGCCAGGCGCAGGGTGATCAGCCAGAGTGCACGGGCGGGCGAGCGGCCGAGGCTGCGTGCCATGTGTTCCAGCTCCACCGGCGCCTGGGCGATCCCGGCCCGCAAGCTCACCAGCGCCCTGGGCAAAAACATCAGCAGGTAGGCGAGCAGCACGGTGATCGTGGTCTGGTAGATCGGTCGCGCGAAGTGAATGGTCACGGTCACCAGTGCCAGGGCGACGACGATGCCGGGCAAAGAGCTGGTGATGTAGTTGCAGCTCTCCAGGATGCGCTGCAAGCGCCCTGGCGCACGTATCGACAGCCAGGCAATCGGCACCGCCGCGCAGGTGGTCAGCAGCGCTCCGGCAGCGCCGAGCAACAGGGTTTGCTCGAGGGCCGGCAGCAGTTCATTCATCTGCCACACGGCCACGCCGCCGGCGACCAACCATTTGCCCAGGGTAATCAGCGGCACACCCAGGGCCAGCGCGCAGGTGAACGCTTGCAGACCAAGGGCGGCGATGCGGATGGGAGTGCCCAGGCGCAGGGTGCGCTGGTCCCGGGCACTGCCCGAGCCGACCCGTGCATAACGCGCGGCACCGCGGGCCGCCGATTCGATCGTCAGCATCGCCAGGCAGCACAGTGCCAATACCGCCGCCAGCATGTTGGCGGCCGGGCCATTGAAGGTCGACTTGAACTGGTCGAAGATCGCCGTGGTGAAGGTGTCGAAGCGGATCATCGCGTACAGGCCGTATTCGGCCAGCAGGTGCAGGCCCACCAGCAGCGCGCCGCCGCAGATCGCCAGGCGCAACTGCGGCACCACCACCCTGAAGAACACCGCCCAGGGTTTGAGCCCCAGGGATTCGGCTACGTCTTCGATAGCAGGATCGAGTCGCCGCAACGTGGCCGCCACCGGGAGGTACAGAAACGGAAAGTAGGCGATGACCGAGACCAGCACGCCCGCCGGCAAGCCATGGATCGACGGCACCAGGCTGACCCAGGCATAGCTGTGCACAAAGGCCGGCACCGCGAGGGGAGCCACTGCCAGCAATGACCACAGACGGCGTCCCGGCAGGTCGGTGCGTTCGGTCAACCAGGCCAGCGCGACGCCCAGCGCCACGCACAAGGGCAGGGTGATGACCACCAGCAATACGGTGTTGACCAGCAACTCGGCAACCCGAGGCCGGAACACCAAGGCCTCGATCTGTGCCCAGCCGATTTGCCAGGACACACCGATCACGAAGGCGATGGGCAACAGGGCCAGCAGCGAAACCAGCACCGATAAACCGGTGACCCATGCGCCGCCACGCCTGAAAAAAAGCGCGTGGCTGCGCTGTGAAGGTCGCGCGGGTATCGACCGGGCGGCAGCCGCCTCCAGGGTTTCAGGCAACAATCAGAGGAGTCCGGCCTGGGTCATCAATGCGACGGCTTTTTTGCTGTCGAGTTTGGACGCATCAACCTTGGGAGCATCGAGCTGCGTCAGCGGTACCAGTTTGGGGTTCGACTCGGCGTTCCGGCCCACGGCGTACTCGAACGAATTGCCGCTCTTGAGAATCGCCTGGCCGTCCGGGCCGGTGATCCACGCCAGGAAAGCCTGGGCCTGCTCCTTGTGTGTGCTGGAGGCCAGCACGCCGGCACCGGAGATGCTGACGAACGCGCCCGGGTCCTGGTGCTTGAAGTAGTGCAGCGCGGTGTTCTTGCTGTTTTCGCCGGTCTTGGACTGATCGACGAAGCTGTAGTAGTGGTAGATCACGCCACTGTCGACCTGGCCGGCATTGACGGCCTTGAGTACCGCACTGTTGCCGCGGTAAATGCTCGCGTTGGCTTTCATTGCCTTGAGCCAGTCGAGGGTGGCGGCCTCGCCCTTGAGTTCGAGCACGGCAGCGACGATCGCCTGGAAGTCGGCCCCGGCCGGGGAGGCGGCCCAGCGGCCTTTCCAGTGGGGAGAGGCAAGGTCCATCAGGGATTTGGGCAGGTCGGCTTCCTTGAGCGCGCCCGGGTTATACACAAACACCGTCGAGCGCGCAGCGATACCCACCCATTTGCCGTGGGCCGGACGATAGGCTGCACCGACCTGTTCCAGGGTGGTCGGCGCCACGGGGGCAAACAGCCCGGCGTTATCGACCAGCACCATCGCCGGTGAGTTTTCGGTGAGGAACACATCGGCCGGGGAGGCAGCACCTTCCTGCACAATCTGGTTGCCCATCTCGGTGTCATCGCCATTGCGGATGGTCACCGGAATCCCGGTTTCCTGGGTAAACCCTTCGACCCACGCCTTGGTCAGGCTCTCGTGCTGGGCGTTGTACACCACGATGCCAACGCTGTCGCTCGCGGCATAGACGTGCCCGGCGGCGAGCAGCGCGCCGACCAGCAGGGCTTTTTCAAGGAACGACGGAAAACCGATAGTCATGAGAGGGCAAGCTCCTGATGGTGAGGGTGTGCTTGAGGAATATAGCTGGAGATTCCTGACCAATAGGAATCATTTGCATGCTGAGGCGCGGCGAATGTAGAGCCGGGAATGAAAAAAAAACGTGAAAAAAAGGTGAGTTTTACCGAGCGCGCCCCACGGTGTTTGCAGGCATGTGTCATTCACCCGAAATGGCGCGCTACGGCAATTACTAAGTTCTGAAGCGAAGCACCAGGTCGTTCAGGTTTACAGCCAACCGTGACAGCTCATTACTTGCCGTCAGCGTCTGGCGAGTGCCTTCGCTGCTTTGAACGGCAAGGTCGCGGATGCTTATCAGGCTGCGATCCACATCACGCGCTACGTGAGCCTGTTCCTCGGAGGCGGTTGCGATCTGGATATTGCGATCGTTGATTTCGAGTACGGAATCTATGATCTGGCGCAGCGACTGGCCGGCTTGCTCCGCCGTATCTCGCGTGCTGTAGACCTCAGACGTGCTCATCTGCATCGATTCGACGGCGGCTGAGGAGCCTGTTTGAATCGTCGAGATCATCTGTTCAATTTCCTGGGTAGAGGTTTGGGTGCGGTGCGCCAGTGCCCTGACTTCGTCGGCGACCACTGCAAAACCGCGGCCTTGTTCTCCTGCGCGGGCTGCTTCAATTGCAGCGTTCAACGCCAGCAGATTGGTTTGCTCGGCAATCGCCCGGATAACGCCGAGTACCTTGCTGATGTCTTGCGCCTGGCCTGCTAGCGCTTTTACCTGCTCCGAGGAAACTTCGACTAACCCCGTCAGGCCGCGCATGGCCGTGAGCGTTTCAGTGACCCTTTTATTGCCAAGATCGGCTGCCAGGCTGGACTGCATTGCGGCTTCCGAGGTGGAGTTGGCATTGCGGGCAACCTCTTCGACAGCAGCGCTCATCTCGGTGACGGCCGTGGCAGCCTGCTCTATCTCGCTGTTCTGCTGTTGCAAGGTGCGATCAGCACTTTCCGTGATCGAAATCATTTCGACGGCAGCGCTGCTGAGTTGAGCTGAGGCGCCTGATATTTCCAGTATCGTGCTCCGGAGGTTCTTCTGCATGATATTGAGCGCATGCATCAAGCGGGATGCTTCATCCGAACCGGTGACTTCCAGGTCATGGGTAAGGTCGCCGGCCGCGATATCTTCCGCCAGTTTCAGGGACGAACTGATGGGGTTCACAATACTGTTGGTGAACAACGTGGCCAGCAGGGTAGTGAGCGCAAAAGCCACCACCAGCACAGCTATCAGTACCCTGACGCTATGGGTATAAACCTCTGCTGCATCCTGCCCCGACAAAACCGCCTGGCGTGCATTTTGCTCACGTAGAAGTGTGAGCTGCTCTTGATAGGCACTGGCCCGCTGTGCCTGCTCGGTGTTGGCGAACGTGATCGCTTGTTCATGGTCAGGCTGATCGAGGGCGAGTACTTTTTTCAGGCCCTCAATGTAGGCATCCATTGTTTGGCTGGCCTTCTCAAACTGCAGTTGATCCTGTTCGCCGGAGATCAGGTTGTCACGATAAAACGCGCTCTTCGCTTCAAGCGTTCGCATGGCCTCTTCGACCTTTGACAGCGACGCATCATGCACGTCTTTGGAGGTACTCGAGAGCATGCGGATACTCTCAAGGCGCGCATGCAGAAGGGCGATCTGAATATCGTCAATCACCTGGATGCTCGGCAGGGAGTTTCGCTCGATGTTCTGCTCCGCCGTGCGCAAATGACCGATTTGTAAATAGGAGAAGCCTGCCAAACTGATCAGCAAGAGGGTGATCAGACCGAAGCAGACGAACGCTCTGCGCGCGATATTCAAGGATCTTAGTTTCATATAGGCCTCCGAAGGCCGAGGTGTCAGGGGAGGGGGCAGCCCCTGCGTCAGTTTTTGTTGATCACGAACAAGGGCTGCCTTTGCAGGCGGCACATTGGCGCTGACTGTCATCCTGGCGGCGATGCGTACAGTGAGGAATTCAAAAAAATGAATCGAGGTGATAGTTGCGATAAATTATTGCGCGCTAATCGTTAGTCTATTAAATATTTCCGTGGGCGCCTGATCCTTTGTCAAAGCGGCCGGAAATTCGTGCGAAGGAAACAAGGGCCTGCATGAGGTTAATCAGGCAAGCCCTTGATAGGTGGATGTTCAGGGTGGCGCTATGGGTCAAAACTCGGTTATGACGGTTACCCCTGCCGTCTCGAAGCGGTCCATGTTCGTCAACGCGTCGATGGACTGTTCCAGGCTGATGGTTTTGCCCACGAGTTTTTCAGGCGCCAGCTTGCCTGAGGTGATCATCTCGATCATGGCGCCATAGCGATGCGCCTGCATGCCGTGGCTACCGTAGATCTCAAGTTCATGGGCGATAACCTTGCCCATGGGGATGGCCGGCGTGGCGTGATCAGCGAGCATCAGCCCGACCTGGACGTGCTTGCCGCGACGGCGCAGGTTGTTGATGGAGTTGAAACAGGTGGTTGGGTGGCCCAAGGCGTCCAGCGAGACGTGGGCACCGCCCTGGGTGATTTCCAGCACGGCTTCGGTGACGTCCGCGACGCACTGGGCATTGATGGTGGCGACAGCGCCGAGGGCGCGTGCCATATCGAGTTTTTCCTGGGAAATATCGATGGCGATCACGTTCGCGCCAATGGTCTGGGCGATCATCACCGCAGACAGGCCGACACCTCCGCAGCCGTGAACCGCGACCCACTGACCGGCGCTGACGTTGCCTTGGTCGACGACTGCACGGAACGAGGTGGCGAAGCGACAACCCAGGCTTGCAGCGGTTGCGAAGTCCATGCTCTCGGGCAGCGCGACCAGGTTCAGATCGGCCTGGTGGATGCCGACGTACTCGGCAAAAGAGCCCCAATGAGTGAAGCCCGGCTGAAACTGCGTGTGGCACACCTGCTGATTGCCGCTGTTGCACTGCGCACAAGCACCACAGCCACCCACGAACGGCACGGTCACCCGGTCACCGACCTTCCACCGCGTGACGTCGTGGCCCACCTCGGCCACGATGCCGGCCAGCTCATGACCCGGTACATGGGGCAGTTCAATGTCGGGGTCATGGCCTTTCCAGCCATGCCAGTCGCTGCGGCACACTCCGGTGCCAAGCACCTGGATCACCACGCCATGGCGTTCCGGAGATGGATCGGCCACGTTCATCAGGCGCGGCGGTTTGGAAAAGGCTTCGTAGACGACTGCTTTCATTCAAATTACCTAGGCTTGGAGGGGCGATTCAGGCATTGCCATTATGAATGAGCGCCTTGAAATTACCCTTCAAGTTGCCATTGACCGAACGCAAGAATTGAAATTAGCCTTCATTTTTAAGTATGAATTTGAGGGGTTATTTCATGATTGAACAACTCGATAAAACGGACATTGCAATATCGGAGCGTTTGCAGCGGGACGGCAAGCTGTCGAATGTCAAGCTGGCCGAGCAGCTGTCCCTCAGCGAAGCGTCCTGTTGGCGCAAGCAAAGACGCCTGGAAGAATGCGGGGTTATCGAGGGATACCAGGCCGTTCTCAATCGAAAGAAACTCGGGCTGGGCCTGAAGGCGTTTGTCCAGATCTCCTGCACGGATCACAGCGAAGAAGCCACGGCAACGTTTGAAAAGATTATCCAGGCGGCCCCGCAGGTATTGAGTTGCCATAACACAACGGGGGAGGCGGACTTTCTCCTTGAGGTGGTTGCACGGGACCTGGACAGCTATAGCCGCTTTGTCGAAACAGTGCTGAGGAAGCTCCCTGGGGTTTCAAGTATTCGCTCGAACCTCTCCCTGCGAGAGATGAAGACCACTCATCGACTGCCCGTCAGCGAGCTCTTGAGCATCTGAAGGCTGTCGGGCACGTCGAGAGCCAGTGTTCGTCCGGACAATCGAGCATTTCGGCACTGTTATCGAGCATTTCGGCACAGTCTCCCGGTTTTGTTCAACCTAGACTCGAGCTTCACTTCAAGACTCAGCCGGAGCCGCAATGAACATCAGATCAATCCTGCCTGCACTCTCCATGGCCGTCACACTCAGTGGCTACGCTGCGGATTTCTCACTGACCAGCCGGGATATTGCTGACAACCGCCCGTTGACCCGTCGCGAAGTGTTCCAGGGCTTCGGTTGCGAAGGTGGCAACACGTCTCCTGAGCTTTCGTGGAAAAACGCCCCGGCAGGGACCAAAAGCTACGCGATCACCGTTTACGATCCCGATGCCCCCACCGGCAGCGGTTGGTGGCATTGGACGGTGGTCAACCTGCCAGCCTCCACCCATAGTTTGCCAAGCGGCGTGGGGGCGAACCTGCCTGCGGGTGCTGTGCAAGGGCGAACCGATTATGGCCAGCCGGGGTTCGGTGGCGCTTGCCCTCCTGTCGGCGATAAACCCCATCGCTATCAATTCACCGTGTGGGCCTTGAAAGCCGATAAGCTACCGCTCGACAACCAGGCCAGCGGAGCCTTGGTCGGTTACATGCTCAACGCCAACGTCCTGGCCAAAGCGACCATTACTTCCACTTACGGACGTTAAGAACCATGCGCCCTTGTGACGGCATACAGCACCGGGAAAATATTATCGATGCCTGTGTCATTCGGGCGCGACATGCCCTTACCTTGCCCAGGGTGCCGGTGTTCGTGACCACCTTGTGTCGAGTGCGGCAGGGGGAAAAACTGTTGCAATGGGATGACCGGGAAATGCGCGCAGGGCCTCGGCATCTGATTCTGATGCCGGCCGGGCGCGAGCTGGGTATCTCAAACTTCCCCGGCCCTCAGGGTCACTACATCGCCGATGCGGTGACCTTTCCCGTCTCGACATTGCGTCAATTCAGCAGCCGATATAGCCAGCAGATCAAGAGTGGTCGCGGGGCACTGAAGAGCGATCTATGCGTTCCCCTGGACAGGCACACCACCCAGGCATGGGAGCAGTTGCTGGTCGCCATCCATGCAAACGCCCCGCAGGCACTCTGCACACATTATGGGGAAGCGGTGCTGCTGAGCCTATGCCTTGGCGGCCAGGCCGGACCTTTGCTGATGGGGCGCAACGATCCCTTGTGCGAGCGGGTGCAGCAACTGGTAATGGCCAGCCCGGAGAGAGACTGGACGGTTGCGAGCATCGCACAGCACATGAACCTGGGGGAGTCGACCTTGCGTCGCCAACTGGCGAACGAGGGGAATAGTTTCAGGAACATTCTGGAGGGCGTTCGACTGTCGACAGCATTACAACGGCTGCAGACAACGTCTCGCCCGATCGGTGAAATTGCCAGCGCCTGCGGCTACGCCTCCGCCTCCCGTTTTGCCGTGCGCTTTCGCTCACACTATGGCCTGTCACCCCGTGAATTGCGGGCTGCGATTTGAACCGTTGCGGCAGGGCTTCCCCCAGTCTGCCGGCCGGCAGTGCGAGCCAGGTGTTGACGTTTATCGGTGGGTACCGGACCAGACTGTCTGGCGATAGTGCTACTGTCTACGCAGTCCCCCCGGAGCCTGCTGGATGCCCCATCAAACTTCAGTTCACCCCATCGCAACGCCTCCAGCCGCGCCAGGCGCTGAAAAACCGCGCGCTCACCCACCTATGTGGCATGGCAATCCGGACTTACCCACCTTCGGCAGCACTGGGGCGGCCATATTGGGTTTCTGTTTTGTGCTGCTTATGTTCCTGCCGGTCATAGGGGTGATGGTGCTGATCCTTTTCGGCCTCGAAGCGATGCAAGGCGCATCGTCCAGCGATGGGGCGAGTCTCACCACGTCGCCTCTCATCCTGTTCATGCTTGGTTTTGTTGTGCTCATGGGGCTGGTTTTCGCGTGGATGTTCTCTGCGTCCAGAGTGCTGGCCTTCACCTTTGACGAGAACCGGCAACTGCTTACTCTCACCGTCACCCGTCGCGGCCGTAAACCCGCCGAAGTGCAGGTGCCCTTCAGCGATATCATTTGTATCAGCCCTTACTTGCTCGCCAGTTATGACCGCCATGGCCATTTCAGCGTCGTGTGTCAGGGGCCGAGGGGCAAGGAGTTCGAATATCGATTGGCTGAGGGGACTTCTCTGGAAGACATGGAATTTCATGCCGCATGGCTGCGCGCAATAATAGGCGAACGGATGCATGAACCAATGAATCTGGACAAATGAACGAAGCACCTCCGAGCACTATCACCTTTCAATCGCATCGATAATTGCGCCGCCGTCAGCGCCATCCAGTAAATACCCACGGCGCCGAATGGATCGAAACATGCACCGGCAGTGCCACCTTGTGCCAGTTTGGGCGCGTCCATTCGTCTGTTGCCCGGCACTCTGGGGGGCATGGCGTTTCTCAACCTTAAGCACGGATATCCCGAGCCCAAGAACGGAGAGCCAGCATGGAAATCAATGAGAATGCCCCGGGCAACATTTCACAGCAGGCTGTAACGCGCGGCACGGACAACGAGACAGGGCACGACCCGAAGCGTGATGAGGATAAGATCCCGCTGCCGCCGGACGACGATGCACCCCTTGAGGAGGATATGTCTGATGTGGACGCTGCCGATTCAGTGGCGAGCGAACACCCTGACAACTGAGGTGTTTCAGATCAACGAACCCGGCCAGGGTGTCGCAGATGGCTGGGAATCCGAAGGCGGCTGTAAAGCCGCCTTCTGGGCGATGGCTACCGGGCGTTCAGCCCGTCGAGAAACTCGGTGTGTTGCAACGTCCTGGAAAACATCGGCAGCGTGAAGCGTTCGGCTGCCTGTTGTTGTTCGTCGGTAAAGGTCGCGGTGCAATCGATCAGGGTCACCACGTTGTAGCCCTTCTCATAACCTGATCGTACCGTGCCTTCGACACAGCAATTGGTCAGGAAGCCCGCCACCACCAGAGTCTGGATACCATTGTTGCGCAGCACCAGGTCCAGGCCCGTGGTGGCGAAACCGTCCAGCCCGCGCTTGCCCTCCACGAGAATGTCGCCGGCTTCCCGGGTAATCGCCTCGCTGATGTCGGCACCCCAGCTGCCGGCGCGGAAAGCGCTGCCATCGGCAACGCCCTTGAGAATCCCGTAGTCGCGGGTGGTCAGCTCCGGGTAGCCCTCGGCGAACTGGATCGGCAGGTGGATGATCTTCACGCCGAGCGTGCGCGCCTGTTCAACCGTGGTGGCGGTGTTCGCGAGCATATTGGACGTGTGCATGACGTCCTTGACGGCGTCATGGAACACGCCGCCTTGGGTGGTGAAGTCGTTCTGGTATTCGATCAGCACCAGGGCGGTGGTGTGTGGGTTCATGTCGGGTCTCCGATAAGTGGGTCGAGCAACAAGCGTAGAACAGCAGGCAGGGTTGGGTGGGGCGGCAGTCAAACACAAAACTATGGCTAAGAGCGCCGCATCCGTTTACAGACCGCAAGCAAAGCGGGCACTTTGATACTATGCTCATTGCCAATGCGAGCCATCTACGGGTTTCAATGTTCGGCCGCCAAGGGCTCCGACCCTGGCAAAGTCATTGACGTTGGCGACAGCCGGTGGGTGGTCTTCAGGCGTTTTCAACGGCTCACGCAACAACCCGCACGTGGCATACAGGGAAACGTTCAATGCCTGCCCCACACCTCACCTGCTTGAAAATCTCCAATGTGGGGGCCAACGGCTCCAACCAGAACACGCCGTCGATCCAGGCTGTAAGCCGGAGCGGGTGGATAACTGTTGGTAAATGCCAAGCACGATGGAGAACAGCATGAACACCCAGTCGATCCACACGATCTTGAGGCGCTTCGCCGGCTGCGTGGCGGGGCTGGCGATGGTTGCCGCCAATCCGGCCCAGGCTGCCGCCGAGGGCATCGCCAGCGGCCCTACCGCGAGCTACAGCATTGCCTTCAGCAATTCCTACGCAGGCAGCGATTTTCGCAAGGTGATGGTGCGCAACTGGCAGGAAATTGCGCTCCAGGCGCAAAAGGAGGGCTTGATCCGTGAGGCTCCCGTCGTCAGCGCCAATAACTCGGCTTCGGAACAGGCGGCCCATATCCAGGACATGATCGTCAAGGGCGTCGATGCCATCGTGATCCTCGCTGCCTCCGACACGGCCCTCAACGGGGTGATCCGCGATGCCTGCAACGCCGGCATCGTGGTGGTCGTCATGGCCAGCCTGATCACCGAGCCCTGTGTCTATACCGTGGATTACAACTGGTCCGCCATGGGCCGTGTGGAAATGGACTACATCGCCGAGCGCCTGAAGGGCAACGGGACATTACTGGAGATCCGCGGCATCGCTGGCGATGCCACGGATAAAAACATCAGCGATGGCATTCGCAAGGCCGCCAGCGACTATCCGGGCCTGAAATTCGTCAAGACCGTTTACGGGAACTGGACGGCTTCTGTCGCCCGCAGGGAAGTGACGTTGGCGCTGCCGTCGCTGCCCACCATTGATGCCGTGGCTACCCAGGGTGGCGACGGATATGGTGCGGCCATGGCGTTCAAGGCGGCGGGACGCCCTTTGCCGATCATTGTGATGGGGAACCGTCAGGACGAACTTGCCCTGTGGAAACAGGAACGCGATGCCAATGGCTACGAGACCGTCTCTGTCTCTGCCTCCCCGAGCGTCTCCCAGATGGGGTTCTGGGTGGCCCAGCAGATACTGGCGGGCAAGCAGGTGCCGAAGTTCGTCGAAGTGCCGCTGGTACGTATTGATGCCAAAGACCTGGACGCCTGGCTTGCCACTATGCCGGTGGGCGGTGCCGCCAATCCGTTCTACGGCCAGGCTTCCGTTGCGGCGATGATCGATGCGGCCATCAACCATACGGCGCCGCCGGCGCCTTTGCCGGAGGTGACGAAACAGTAGCGGCGGGCTAGGAGGCGAGGCCCCATGTTGACATTCAAATCAGCCACGGCCAGGCCCATTGCCGTCAGGATCGGCCTGGCGGTTGCCGCACTGGTGTTGCTGATGCTGGCGGTATCGCTCGTGAACCTCTACGGCCTGCGAGGCATGGTACGTGCGGTGGATTCCGCCAGCCATTCCGCGGAAATTCTGGCCTCGGTCAACGGGGCTACCGGGCGGGTGGAAAACTTCATTGCCACCCGCGACCAGGGCAGCGTGTCCCAGGCCGAGGGCTTGGTCGCGACCGCTATCAACGGCCTTAACGCCATCCCGGCGGCAGAGGCGCAATCGCTCAAGGGCAGCCTGGAGAGGCTCGCTGCGGCGATCGCGTCCTTGCGGGCGGCGACCCTGACCATGGATGGCGAAACCGAGAATATGACCGCCCATTACGCCCGGATGCGAGAGGCGACGGCCCTCGTTGAACTGGGTATCGCCGCTGGGCTGAAGGGCCTGGACTCCCGCGCCGCCGACCACCAGGCGCGGGTGAGCAACGCCCAGAGCGCCCATCGCATCCTGGATATCCTGCGCAACGGCGAACGCATCATTACCGCCAATGTGGCCCAGGTGCTGGTGAGCGGTGATGGTGCCGCCGCCACTGCGGCGCGCAACGCCTGTGCGGCGCTGCCGCCTGTGGTCGAGCAATTGCGTGAGTTGATGGGGGCGCCGCAACAGGTGGAGACCCTGGAGCAGTTGGCGACGGCGGTGGCTGCAGCCAGCCTGGCGCTCGAGCAGCTTGGCGAGGCTCCCAGGCTCCGGGGCGGCGAGGCTTTGCGGCATCTGGGGGCTGTTGGAGGCGTGGCAGAGCGCCTTGAAGTCATGTTGGCTGAAGTGGACGAGCACATTGCCCATGACGCCAGTGACATTCAGGCCGCCATCGGTTTGCTGCAAAACGCCGCCGCGTTGTCCAAGCGTTTCGCCGAACGTGTTGCCACCCTGGAAGCGCAGACCTTGTCGTTTCGCCTGGTGCCGTCGGCCGAGGTCGCCAGCTCTGTAGGCGTCATCCTCGATGAACTCTCCCGTCTCGCCCGGGTTCTGCCATCGTCTGTGGGGCAGCAGGCCAGCGCTACGCCCCTGACGGTCAGCGATCAGATTGCTGGCTACCGGGCGGCATTTGCCGGGTTCCATCAGGCGAGCAACGCCTTGGGCGACGCGCGCGACCAGGTTCGTATCGAGGCACGCAGCGCTGGCCTGTTGGTTGCGCGCTTCGCAGGCGAAGCGCGTTCAGACGCCTTGGTCCACAAGGATCGCGGCATGCTGGCGACAATAGTCGCTGGCGCCGTCGCCATCCTGCTGGCCGGAGCCATTGCCTGGAGCACCTCGCGGTTTGTCGCGCAGCCCATCGTCGCCCTGGCTTCGGCCATGCGCCGGCTCGCTGCCGGTGACTTGAGCGCCGAAATCGCCAGTGCTGGACGCGGCGATGAGATTGGGATCATGACTCGCGCCGTCCGGGTGTTCCAGGAGAATGCCTTGCGCATCCGGGTGCTGGAGGCCGAGGCCGAAGCCGAAAGACAGCAGGTGCAGGCCTCTCTGGAGAGAATGGTCGCCGAGCGGACCGACACGCTGCACCGGCAGACCGAGGTGCTGGAGGCGCAGGCGGTTGCACTTATTCAGGCGCGCAACCAGGCCGAGACGGCCAACCAGGCAAAGAGTGATTTCGTCGCCACGGTCAGCCACGAACTGCGCACCCCTTTGACCCTTATTCTCGCCCCGTTGGAGCAGCTCTCGGTGGCGATCACGCCGCCGGCGGACTGGCGCGTGCAAATCGAGCGCGCACAACGAAACGCACTGCGCCTGATGAACCGCGTGAACGATATCCTTGACTTCTCCAAGGCCGAAGCAGGCAAGTTTGAGCTGTGTCCGGCGCCCGTTGATTTGAACAAGGCGGTGGGTGTGCTGGCCGAGGACGCCGCCATGGTGGCCAAGGGCAAAGGCTGCACCTTGACCTGCAGCATCGATCCTGCCCTCGGCACCGTGTTCCTGGACCCCCGACACTTCGAGAAGATTCTGCTCAACCTGGTGAGTAATGCCATCAAGTTCACCCCTGCTGGCGGTACGGTGCATCTGGCAGTCACTGCGCTTGATGACGAGCGATTTGAGCTCGCGGTGCAAGACTCGGGCATTGGCATCGCGCCTGACAAATTACCCCTGCTGTTCCAGCGTTTTTCCCAGATCGACAATTCCGCCACGCGGCATTACAGCGGTACAGGCATCGGCCTGGCCCTGGTCAAGGATCTGGTCGAACTGATGGGGGGCGAAGTCAGTGTCAACAGTGAGCCTGGAAAGGGCTCGTGCTTCCTTGTTCGATTTCCTCGGGGAACCGAGCAAGACACGGTGCCGACCGAAGCCGGTCATCTGCATGAGGGATCGTCACCCACCGCAATGATCACAACCGAGCAGCGCCACTTGCTGTTCGACGACGGCCGCCGTGGCAGTAGCAACGACCAGGCGTCCATGGCCGATGCAGACAACGAACGGCACCCGGAACGCACCTCGCAGTCCAGGGTCCTGGTGGTCGATGACAGCCCGGAAATGCTTGGCTACCTCAGCGAGCTTTTGCGCGACGACTACAGCGTCGTCACCGCCGCTGATGGAGAACAGGCCTGGGCCATGCTGCAGCGTCAACCGATCAATGTCGTTCTCTCGGATGTGATGATGCCGGAGCTTGACGGCTTTGGCCTGACCGCCAGAATCAAGGCGAGCGCCGGTTTTGCCCATCTGCCCGTCATCCTGTTGACCGCCCGCGGCGGCAGCGAAGCTTGCATCTCCGGGCTGGAGAGTGGCGCCGATGACTATATCGCCAAACCTTTCTCGCCATTGGAGCTCAAGGCTCGCGTACGCGCGGCGCTACGCATGAGCCAGGTGCAATCCGAGCTGAATGCGAAATCCCGTCAGGCGGGCATGGCCGAGATCGCCACGACGGTGCTGCACAATGTCGGCAACGTTCTCAACAGCGTGAACGTTTCGGCCGAGTTGGTCAGCAGCCAGATGCGCACCTCCAAGGCCCAGGGCCTGGGCAAGGTGGCGCAGATGATGAACGAACACATCCATGAGCTGAGCGATTTCTTCACCCAGGACCAGCGGGGAAAGATGCTGCCCGACTACCTGCTCAAGCTGGCGCAGGCGGTGGCGGCAGAACAGCAGGGCATCATCGAAGAGCTCGAGCAACTCACCAAAGGCATTGACCACATCAAGACCATTGTCGCTGCCCAGCAGTCCTATGCCGTTGCCGTCAGTGTCGTCGAGACAATACCGGTCTCGGAATTAATCGATGATGCCTGGCGCATGAGTGCCGGCTCACGGATGAATCAGGAGGTGACGGTGGTCAAGGACATTGCCGACTTGCCCCTGCTGTCGCTGGACCGGCACCGGGTGCTGCTGATTCTGGTAAACCTGATCAGAAACGCCAGGCAGGCGTTGGACGGCGTGGTCGATCGCAGCCCGTGCATCACGTTCAGCGCCTCCCTCATCGCTGACGGGGCAGTCTTGCGTATCACGGTGGCCGACAATGGCAACGGGATTACGCCAGAGCACCTGACGCGTATCTTTTCCCATGGCTTCACGACTCGCAAAGACGGTCACGGTTTCGGCCTGCACAGCTGCGCGCTCGCCGCGCAGGAAATGGGTGGCAGCTTGACCGTGCACAGCGACGGGGAAGGGCAGGGCGCAACCTTCATTCTCGAGACCCCTCTTGATGCGCCGCAGAGTAAGCGATGAGCATCGAACAAGCGCCCTATGGGCTGGGCCGTGGATAAAGTTCTATCAGGTTCGATTTTCAAGTCAGCTGTGCGCTCCCACTCAGTTCGAATCTCGCGGGCCGGTCTTATCAGCAACCATCATTTTTCCGTACTGGTCGTTTTCGCATCATTTGACGCCTCTTTTTGAAAGCGCAGCAGGGTATCGTGATACGTTTTTCTTCGACGATGGTCCGTGTCATAGCCGCCGTTAGCGGCGACAGTGCCGGCTTGAATATGGTCCAGGTAACTGAACAATCTTCGTGCTGACAGAAAGCTGATCGCATAACCCAGCTTGACCATCTTGTCTTGTAGCGCGTATCCCGGTACCCGGTTATCCATCATGAAGCGCAAGTTATGTTGTTTAATTACATCGCAGTTCCATAAGGTGCAAAAACTTTTCAAGTGGGTTTCTCTGAAAGGCTTGGGGTTTTTAGAGGGTAGCCCCACGTAACGCATGAGTGTTCGGTAGTGGTACTTCATCAGTCGAGTGCCGAACCGCCAGGCAGTTCTTAAAAAATCGCGATTGATCTGTTCTGTACAACCGACTGCCACTGTACGCGGCGTTGCAGTGCTTTGGCTCATCATCATACTGAACACGTCGGTATCAAATACAAATGTGTCCGTATGAAGCAGGAATAAGTACGGAGTTTCAACATATCCCAAAATCAGATCAAGGGCTTTACCATGCGCGATATATCCGGCTTCTCGAGGGTGGGGGATCCTTTCTACCAAGTTGATCCAATCAAGTGTCCGCAAGTAGTGGATGCTTTCATCGGCGGAACCGTTATCCACTACCCAGACCGGAACTTGATGGTATATAGCGTAGTCGCGTAGCAATCCTAAGCAAAGGCGTGTCATGTGCAGCGTTTTATAATTAACCAGGGCAATACTGAACAAGGCATGTTTTGCCGAATGAGCGTTGTCGTCAGGCATTAGTGAAACACTCCAGAATGATATATCGGTCGTGCGCCGTTTGCGACCCGGCCGGCAGGCTCGATGGGTCGCCATCACCTCATGAGTTGTCGGGGCAGGAGAGGCGCATTAGCCAAGCTTAATAGGTTGTTCTGTTTGGTAGCGTTAATTTATGGTTAAGGTGGGTAAATAACAGAGTGGGAAGTAACTCGAAGCGCTCGTGGTATTTACCATAACCTTACCGACTTCTGACATTTTTCAGGCTGGGTATGTCGTAAGCTTGTTCGTGATAGTGCGCAGTAGTGCTGGCACTGCGTAACCGATAAAAGTGGAGGTGGTTATGTTGAGTAAGCAATTCGCCAATGGCCCATGTGTGTCTCGGCAGCTGGAAATATCTGGCTTGCACCAAGACAGTCTTCAGGATCAATTACGTAAGCTCCTCGGTCATGGTTTTAATTTGATGTTATTTTGCAGCGGCGGCCAATATGGTGGTCGATACTGCCATGTGCAAATACACCATGACAAAAGTGGGATTGAGCTTGAGTTGCATGGCGTATTCGACGAACGCTTCGTGCATGAGGCGTGCCTGGCCATAGAGGAAATAAAGAAGCAAGTGCGCTTGGCGATAGGACCACTTCGAGGTATACCAGCACCTGCTCGGAGAAAAGTACATACAGCCCATTATTGACGAATTACACGGGCTGGCGAAGTTACGCCGCACACGCCAACGGCGGAGCAATCAACGGTCCCAATAGCGCGCTGGTCATGGGCTGCCTGCACGTCAAGTCAATCATTGGTGCTTTCTTCATCCCTGAGTTGGCGGCTCATGGCATCGCAGCTCTGCGACCACGAGGCCAGCCATTCCGGCATCTCTGGCGACCGTTCGGGCAGTCCCAGTTCTCGAACAAACTCGCTTGGCGGAACAATACCTTTCGCTGAACGAAATAGACCTCGCATTACGACAACGCCGATCACTCTGCCTTTGCTCACAAATCGATGCTCCATGAAGCTCCACTTGTCGTCCCAGCCAAGCATCCTTGTGTGGATTTCAAACGCTTCAAACAGTCTAAGCTCACGACGAAATTTACCCCAAGTGTCTCCGACGATGGGCAGCGCCTTTGCTCTAATAGCTACTCGATAGGCGCCACTGCGCAAAACGAAATCCATGCGTCCGACATCGGCCAGGGTGAAATATCGGCCGTTGGTGACATGTCGATTGAAGTCGAGGTCCAGTGGCCAGACGCGCATTCGGATGACGGTTGATTCCAGCGCTTTTGCCGGTCTGCGCCAAGGTCGACGAAGCAGCATGAGGAGAAGTCGAAACCAGAGATTCATAAAGACGCCGATAGTTGAATGATTGGCGTACTTTAAAGTGCTGAGGGGTGAGCCAGGTAGGTCCCTAAATGACTTAATTCTGCGCAAAAGTACATTCCGATCACTCATTCTATGGTTTAAGTTTTTCTAGCGGGTTTCGCAGGCGTCTATCGCGCTATCTGCGGCCTGTGGGTTTCGCGACCTTTGTCCGCCCGTTCTCGGCGATTGCCCAAGGTGCACGGCGAGTCGCTGGGGGGCGTCCTCCCTCGACCCCCTCCAGCAAGCAAGCACCCGAAAAGCTGCAACTGGACGGCTTTTAATCAGTGCCATCTATCTCAGGTCCTCTGTTAGATTAAATATATATAGCTTGCCGAGTGCAAAGCTGTTGGAAGTCATAAGAGGGTTAAAAGGTCAGGCACTAAGCTGCCTTGTGCGAAAAAGTGTCATAAATAAAATTTCTTTTGATTCAATGGGTGAGAACAGGCAGTCAGTAACTTTAAGAAAGTCAATATGCGAAACCATGAAGTTTTATTCATGTTGGTGGCTGAGGAGCCCTGATTTGCGATGCTTGATATTGCTGCAACCCTTCAAGTACATTTCATTTAACTTCCAGTATCAACGCTCACCAACAGGAAGTTACCTTCTTCCCGCGCGCATCAAGATGGTATTGATGCGGTTACGGCGATAGGAGCAAACTGGGTAGGCATATTTTCTGGTATCAATGAAACGTCACATAAATATCGAATTAGAAAATCAAAAGCACAGATACAAGATCTCATTAACCGAGGTGTACTGTATGCAAAATCACTGGGCCTGAAAGTTCGCTACGCCGCCCGATTATCGGCGAGTACAGCTTCGTACATACCGCAAAGCTTCATGTGACCGCCGGCTCCCGAAATAGAAACTGCTATCACTGGATAGACCCGGTTTACTTGAGCGAGTAAGCCGTGCCATGAATCTTATGCGAGCACCTCAACATGATGGGGCATGAGTGGTTGACAGGCGTCGGTCTGATTTTCCTTGGAATAATAACGGGATTCGTCGGGACCAACACCGGTGGCAGTGTGTTTTTGACCGTTCCGGTGATGATCTGGCTGGGGATTGCACCTCAGTCGTCGATCGCCACTGCGCGCCTGGCCTCGGTAGGCACCATGGTTGCCGGACTGCGGCACTTCCATAACCAGGGAAAGGTCGATTATGCGCTGGCCTTTCCAGCTGCGGTACTGGGGTTGGTTGGGGCTCTGGCAGGCGCGAGCCTGCTTCTTCAAATAGATCCCGCGCTGCTGCACAAGATAATTGGCGGGCTGACATTGCTGCTCGTCGCACTGTCTCTTATAAAAAAACCTCGTAGCGGCGAAACACCTCCCTCAGCGATCAGACGTCTGTTTGGCTATATCCTCTTTATCCCCGTGGGAATGATCGGCGGGCTATTTGGTGGGCAAGCCAAACTCTCGACGTATTTATTCATTATCTTTTTCAGAAAAACCATCAGCGAATCGGTGGGGACCCGCAAAGTCGGTGGGCTGGTTCTCTCCGTGGGTTCATTACTGATTTTCGGCGTCAGCCGCCTCATTGACTGGCAGTACGGATGTTGCCTGATTATTGGCACGCTATTGGGTGCAAATGCCGGCGCGAAGTTTGCCTTAAAGAAGGGCGACCAGTGGATGGAGGCAGTTTTCAATCTAGTCGTGGTCGCGTTGGCATTGAGGATGCTGTTCTGGTGACCAGATCGGATGGGGACTCGCAAATACGTAAATGGCCTCACCTGTTTGCCAAGCCTTCATCCACAAATGGTCATGTCCTGTCTTTCATGTATTCGATCTCACAGGCTGTAGGCGTAAGCTTTGGGTTTTGCTTGCCTGGCGGCGGTATCAGGGAGTGCCAACTAGTACATCACCCAAAATCGAACTCAGGATGTACTAGAAAAATGTTGGGGTGAGTGAGTGTGGGGGACAAATGTTGGCAACAAAAAACCTGCACAAGGCAGGTTCTATGTGGGTTTCAGCGACTTCTTGGGAGGTCGTGGAACGTAATGATGGTGCCCGAACCCGGAATCATAAAAAAATAAGCTTTTGATATGTATAGAGTATTTGCGTTTTGTGTGCTGCTTCTATCCCTAAAAATATCCTAATTTTCCAGGTCTGCTGCGTGTTCGGATCCTGGTCATTTTGTGAAGTGATTTTAGTGAGTTTTTTATTGGAAAGTCCGAAAAAAGTTTGGCTGTAAGCGTCCGCCCGACACCCTCTTGCTGATCAGACCTTTGCCTGCTTCAACCTCTGATTGATCCACTCGCAGTCAAACGCCGTCGGATCGAACCCATCATCCCCATACCACTCCGACATTGCCTCATGCTCAGGGTGATTCGGATCCGCCAACGCTGCCAGAAAATCGTCATGCCCAGGTGCACCACCAATGTCTTCCAGCGGGCGGCACGCGAACGCAAAAACACCGTTGTCATCGCTGAAAGCCATTTCGTTTCCTGCTCACTGTTTAGTGCCCGATCGTGGCACGTAAGGCCGTATGACGTAGCAGAGCGATGCCAGTTGCGATTAGGGTATTCTTCATAAGTGAGAGTCCTGCCTCAGATTCAATCTATGCGCTTAACGATACCGAAGCGGCCGTTTTTAAAGTCGCTGGCACGGAGGACATCCGGGGCAGCTTGGTCGCAGCTGTAGGTCGAGTAGCTCACAGGGGGGATTACCAAATCGATCTGAGCTACGATTCGCGCAGCCTGAAGATGAGGCAACGATGTGTAGCGGCTTGGTTATCGCTTCATTTGAGACTTGGAGCCCCATGGAGAATCTGATATTCGCCTTGTGAGCAAAGTCATTCGCTTCGTCGTGGTAATTACCAGGAACGTCGCATAGCTGCTCCAGCTGACAAATCAATCCCCATGCTGACCGCAAATATAAGCGACACGCTGCGGCTGTGAACAACATATGGGCAAGTGAGCAGGCAAGTAAGCTAGGCTGTTCGCACGACAGTCCGTCGATATTCGATGGCCTGAAAATAAAGGCGCTATGAATGTCAAAGCATTTGCTGTTGGGCTGGACCCGTTCCTTGTGCGTGCTTGCTGCCTTGAGCGGCGCGGCGACCATGGCAGTTGCTGCCCCGCCTGAAAAAACCGCTACGGCGCCATCGGACACGCAATCGGTGTCCCTGGCAGGCGGCAAGCTGAAGTTCGTGCTGGAAGGCGTCGAGGCCCGTGCCTTGAACAGCGAGAACGGCGGCACGATGTACTTCGATCCGAAAAGCGAGCGGGCCATCATCGTTACCGAAGGTCCGGCGCCGACTGCGGGCACCACCCCGGACGCTGCGTTTCGCCTTGCCGTGGATACCTTGAAGGAAAAGCAGCAGGCCGCTTCACCCAACTTTCGCATGACCAGCGAGAAGACCATTCAGGTGAACGACTTGAAGATGTACCGCCTGGACGGCACCGACGATTTCAACGGCCTGAAACTACTGATGGCCTCGTTGATGGCGATGAACGATCAGACGATCACCATCATCGAAGTGATGTCCAGCGTAAACGACCCGGCCGGCCATACCGCTGCGTTGAAGAACATTCTGGGCAAGTAAACCGCAGGTTTCCGGATAGTAGGCTGTTGGCTTGCTACGGTCTGTCCATCACAAGGAACCCGTATGAGCTCGTGCGCAAAGCTTGCCCAACTCGGTCGTTCCATAGCTTTAGCGCAATATAAAACTCAATAAATAGCTTTGCCTGCACGCGCTGATCGGATTTCTGGTTCTAAAGGGAAACGCCACGATTTGGCTGCAGCACACTTGCGCTATAGCTTCGATACGAAGCTGCCTTCTAAACTGCGGACAGACTCCTGATACTTCTTGTTGGGTTGCCGCAGTGTGTGATGAATAGAGTGCTTATCCAAGGTTTCAAGGGCACTACATCAGATGTTCGGTCTTGCCGACCACGTAACGCCAATCGGCGCCGCCCAGATCGACGTCTTCCCACCGCATCTGCACTAATTCGCCAGGGCGGACCGGCAACATGACCAGCAGGCGCAACGCTGCCGTCGTTGCAGTCATCCAGACGCAGCGGAAACCTGCCCAGGTCGACTGGCCTTTCGATTGCCGGATTGCTGGTGACGATATGGCGGATCTTCAGCTCCTCGATGTTGCTGAGCGCCACGTTGCGCTCCACCCAGCCGCGGCCCTCGGCAACCCCAGGATGGCGCGGATGATGGTGCGCACGCGCCGGGCCATGGCCAGGGTGCGTTGACGACGCAACTCGGTGATGATCGTAGTGATGTGCTCCAGCTTGATCTCGCTGACCGGTTTTTTGCCAATGGCAGGCAAGATGTGGTTGTTCAGCGCTCCGGTCGACCCGAGATGGATTTGGTCACCAGTTCGGCAGGCTTGAATGCCAACCCTTGCTTGGCCACGTACGCGAAGGTGCGCTCTTCATTGAGCAACTTCGCCTCGATCTTGGCGGTCTTGGCCTTGAGCGGGACGATGTGATTAGCCACATCGCGGCGTGCGCCGCGGGCAATGTCGCGCGCCTCCTTGAGACCAATGTCGGGGTAAGCGCCGATGGAGAAGCGGTTTTCCTTGCCATGCAGGCGATACTTCAATCGCCCAACCTTGGAAGGAGATTTGTCGACCTTGCTTGACGCCCTTACCTCCAAGTAGAGCCCAGGGACTTCGCCATCGGCGTGTTTACCCGGTTCGGCCAGCGAGCGGATCAAGGCATCGCTGAGTTTTCGTTTGAAAACAACCGCAATATCTGGGGGCATCGGTGGGGGCATCCTTTTTAAGGAACCGAAATTTGCCCCCCATTGTGCCCCCAGTCACATGCGCTGCTCGAGCAATTGTGAATTCGCGCCCTAGCGGTGATCCACCGCAGTATTTGATCGGGCTCAGTGGTACAACCCCTTTGAAATTGGCAGGTTCGTCCACTTTGCAGATGCTTACTGACGGCCAGCCTGCTGCTATCTACTGATGCATCTCGGTCACGGACATAGTGAATACCAACTTGGATCTGCCAGCGTTGGAATAGGAATGGGGAACATCGGTTCTGGCCACTGCCGAACTCCCCGCAGGGATGACCAGCTCTGTTTCCCCTACCACGCATTTCAGCGTGCCTTTCTCCACATGAAACAGCTCAAGCGTGCCCTGAGGATGTCCCTGTGAAGCGAAAAATTCGCCTGGGTGCATTTCCCAACGCCACAGCTCGATCATATTAGGACCGGACGTTCCTGCCAGAAGCCGCGCCGTTCCTCCCAGGTCCCCGGTCCAGAGCGTGGGGATGTCTTGGCTGTCGATGATATGGGCGGATGGGGCTTCGGTCACGTTGACGATGTCTGCAACGGACAGGCCCAGCGCGGCGGCGATTTTGCAAAGGATGCCGATACTGGGGTTCGCCGTACATTTCTCTATTTCGACAACCATTCCTTTGCTCACCCCTGAGCGGCGAGAAAGCTCATCCAGCGTGATCTTCTGTGCTTTGCGCGCCTGTTTGAGCGTGCGCGCAACGGCCAGGCTGACGGCTTGAGCATCAGCGCCAGGGGTAATCGACAGGCTGGTATTCGTGGTCATTGATGAATGTCATGAAAAAAATGTAGTGGGATTCTCGGCCTTTACCAATTGCCCCGTCAATCTGCGCACGCGTTATAGTAGATGATATTGGTCATTATATTGACTTTATTGGTCGTCACTGACTAGCATGAAATGACATTTGGATTTCTGGAGGTTTTTGATGCTGTCCGTACTGCCGTTGATCGATCAAGCCGTTGCAGAATTGGCTCCGGAGTTCAGGGCCCTGAGCATTGTGGTGGACGCTGCGTCACTGACCCATCCTGAGGTTGCTCAGGCAGCCCTGGACCGTGCTTGCAAGGCTGTACAGGAAGGTGGGCCAAGCTGGGGAGAAGCTCACCTGGCCGCATGGGCGGAGACATTCCGAAAGTTCGGCGCCAAGCCGCAGCGTACGCCCTGTTCAGCTGAGGCGCTGCGTAAACGGGTTTTGCGTGACGGAAGCTTGCCTAGCCTGGATCCCATCGTCGATCTCTACAACGCAATCAGTATTGAGTACGCCATCCCTGTTGGCGGGGAAAACATTGAAGCCTATGTGGGCTCCCCTCGGCTCGTAGTCGCTGATGGCACTGAGCCTTTTGACACGATGAAAGAAGGTGCTCCTGCTTTCGAATATCCAGACCCCGGCGAGGTTGTCTGGCGCGATGACAAAGGCGTGACCTGCCGTCGCTGGAATTGGCGGCAAGGTGTCAGGACCCGTCTCGGTGCTGACGCGAAGAGCATGTGGTTCATTCTGGAGAGTCTGCCGGCGATGCCGCTTGAAGCCTTGACGGAAGCGGGGGACAAAGTCATCGAAGGGTTGCAGCAAATGATGCCAGGCGTCCAGATCGAAAGCTCACTGATTGGTCCTGGGGCCAAATAGTCCATAGACCACTGCAAGGAGTGATGACGATGTTTACCGGCCTTAGTGCATTTCCTCTGACGCCTATGGATGAGCAGGGTGTGGACGAAAATGCTTTTACTCGTCTTGTGCAGCAATTGGTGGCAGCCAAAGTAGATTCCATCGGGGCTCTAGGATCCACTGGGGGCTATGCGTATCTTTCTCGAGCCGAACGTTCTCGAGTTGCTCAGTTGGCAGTAGAGGCCGCGGAGGGCGTGCCAGTGATGGTGAGCATCGGTGCGCTGCGTACACGCGACGTTTTGCTGCTGGCCGAGGATGCGCAAGCCGTGGGAGTCAAAGCCTTGCTGCTGCCACCCGTGTCGTATCAAAAACTGACTCAGGACGATGTGTTTTCGATGTACGAAATGGTTTCGGCCAACGTCTCAATCCCGCTATGTGTCTATGACAATCCTGGTACCACCCATTTCGAATTTACCGATGAGTTACACGGGCGTATTGCAGAGCTACCCAATGTCAGCTCAATCAAAATCCCTGGCGTCCCCGAGGCGCCGCATCTGGCCAGGGAGCGCGTGGAGCGCCTGCGAAAATTGATTCCGAGTCACGTAACTATTGGAATAAGCGGCGATGCGTTTGCCGCTGTTGGAATGAACGCCGGCTGCGATGCCTGGTATTCGGTCATGGGCGGTTTGTTCCCCAATACGGCGCTCGCCATCACACGAGCAGCATTGTCAGGTGACGCCTTTGAGGCTACGCGCCTCTCCGAATCCTTGAAGCCGCTTTGGGCATTGTTCAGCCAATTTGGAGGTAGCTTTCGCGTGATAGCCACTGCAGCAGAGCTACGCGGCATGACTCACTCTCCGAGCCTGCCTTTGCCGCTTAGACCCATCGAAGGGGAAGGACGCAAGCAAATTGCAGCGGTGATAGACGCGCTTGAATTGAGCTGAGCACTGCGGTGAATACTCTGCCTCCTCATGGTTGAGGAGGCAGACATCCAACTGCCTACAGTTTTAAAAACGTTGTGAAATGATCTTGGTATCCCTCCAGGATTTCCCTGGGTAGGATCGTGCTAACACTTCCTCGATGCTGGAGCCCATGAGAAAGCACATGAGCAAGGATTTGCTCCTTGGTCATATTGCCCGGTTTGCCATCCTTGAAGAAAAATTCCACCGGTTCACACAGCTCTTTTGCAGTGACTGATTTTGTGTAGTCAACAAACCATTGATTTGCCTTTGTGAATGCCTCTTCCAACTGACGAATGTCTTGCTGCTGCTCAGTGACGACGTCGTCAAACTTCTCCGGTTTTCCCTGCAGTCTGGCGATGAATAGCTGGTCCACAATATTGATGTGCCTGAGCCAATAACAGGCCTTCTCCATCTCCACAGGGAAGGACTGTGCAACGGGCGCTTTCAAGCACCTGAGTAACACATCCTCAGACCATGCCTTGTACTGATAAAGCGAGTGCAGCAGATTCTTGGCACACATAGTGTTCTCCCATTTTTCAAGCATTGTCGGCCGTGGCACATCCCATGAGCTGGTGCAAAAGGGGGGCTCGTGTATCAGGAACGGAATACCGTTGGTGAGATATTATAGTCGATATATTGACTTTTTTGGTCGTTGGCTTGAAGCTGGATCAAAGGCGATTAACGCTACCGCATTGAATTCCGGCGAAGACCCAGCTTGCAGGTGGCCCGCTCGGGAATAGCTTGAGGGTGTCTTGGATCATGAAATACGTCAGCACACGGACCCCTGGTAGAACGTACGAATTCAGCGAGGTGCTGATGGGGGCGTACGCGCCTGACGGGGGCTTGTACGTGCCGCACAAGGTTCCCCGCTTCAAAAAGGAGGAGCTCTCAAAGCTCGAATGGTTGCCCTTCCATGAATTGGCTCGCTACGTAATCGAGCCCTTTCTGGGAGGTTGGATCGAGCGGGATCAGTTGTCTCGTATCCTTGAGAAGACTTTTGATTGTTTTAAAAGTAACGCAGTGACACCGCTTTACCAGACCGCGAGTAACGAGTGGATACTCGAATTGTTTCATGGGCCGTCAGGCGTCTATCAAGACGTCGGCCTTCAATTGATGGCTCGCTTTATCGATCATAATTTGCTGAGGTCTGGGAAGAAGGCGCTGGTTATAGGTTGTACCGGTGGAGATACTGGCGCTGCAGCAATAAAAGCATTTTCGGGAATGAAGGGCGTTACGCTGTTGGTATTGCATCCTTCCACGGGGTTGACGGCGGAGGACCGCCGACGCTTACTGAGTACGCACGAAGATAATGTTGTGAATGTTGAGATTGACGGAGACTATTCTGATTGTCATCGTTTGTGTGAGCAGTTCCTGAAAAAAAATAATGATGCGCAGCAGCATCTCATTTCGTTCAACTCAGTGCATTGGGTTCGCGTGCTTGCGCACCTGTCGTTCTATTTCTATTCTGCTCTTCAACTCGGTGCGCCTAAAAGAGAGATTGCTTTCAGTGTCCCGACTGGAAATTTTGGCGCCCTGTATGCTGGTTATATTGCCAAGCAAATGGGGCTGCCCATTCGACAGCTTATCGTTGCCACGAATGCTAACGCCGGACTGCATAATTTTCTCCAATCAAATTTTTATAGGCGAAATGAGATTCGTGCTACCAAAATCCCCACTATGAATGTTTCATTGGCCTCTAATTTTGAGCGCATACAGTGGAGCATCTTAAATCGATGCGGAGAAAAAGTAGCTCGTAATATGCAGCTGCTAGAAGGCGAGGGCACTATTCAGTTAGCGCAGGATGAATGGTTGGAGGCACGCAAACTGTTTGACTCACTGGCTGTGGACGATGCAGACGCATTCAGTTGTATTCATGAGGTCTTTGCAGAGAGTGGATATCTGGTCAGTCCCAATACCGCTATCGGCTTGCGCGCTGCACGTATAAGCAGACGCAGCTTGATGATCCCCATGATTTGCCTGGCAACCACACATCCGTCGAAAGTTGACACTGCAACCCAAAAGTCAGAGGTTGTTGGCCACCTAAATACTGTTGGTGCTCCTGCAGTCGCCGAACAAGACTGTACTTCAATTCCCAACGACGTCAGGTCGCTGATCTCGCTGGTCAGGGCCTTATCCAAAGACACGGAGTCTCACTCGTTATAAGTCCGGAGCCAGAGATGAAACGTGTTTTAGATAAGGTTGATGAAAAGATTTTGGAGGAGCTAACTCGCAATGCACGGTTGGCCCACAACGATATTGCCCTAAAAGTCAATTTGTCCAGGAACGCAGTCAGGCTGCGGATTGAGCGATTGGAGCGCGATGGGTATGTCCGAGGCTACACAATTATTAAAGGTATGCCTTCAGCTGATGCAGGACCCATTAATGCATTAATCTTCGTTTATCGTAAGGATCGTATGCGAGATTCAGAAGTTGTTCGCTCCGTTGGTGCAATGCCTGAAGTTATTTCCTGCAATGTGATGAGTGGCGACCTCGATATTGTACTGACGGTTCAGGCGATGAATGCAGATCGTATCCACAGGGTATGGAGTGAGATATCGACGCTGCCGGGAGTCCTGAATACCGTAACGTCTTTTGTTCTGTCGAGCACAAAATAGCAAGTTGCGCTGTTGCACGAGCATTTTGCTCGCAACAACGTTCTGTTTGCCATATTCGTAAAGTTAAGTTGACGGCTTACTATCTCAGCACCACAACATAACAATGAGAACCCTGTCGTGACTGAATACAAAATTGCGTTGCTTGGATTTGGTGGCGTTAACCGCGCGCTGACCCAGCTTATTGCCGATAAGAATTCGCGTTGGGCCGATGAATTAGGTTTTACCTTGAAGATTGTCGGTGTCAGTGACCTTTACCTCGGTTCGATCATTAACAAAGACGGCCTGGACGCTCGTGAATTGGCAGCAGTGCCTGCTGCTAAAGGCAGTTTCAGGACCCTGGCCGGCGGGACTGCTGAGCCGGCAAACGAAACCGTTATCCGCTTCTCTGGCGCCGATATTGTCGCTGAGGCAACGTTCACCAATCCTGTGGATGGTGAACCGGCTACGACCTTCTGCCGCTGGGCTCTGGAAAAGGGCGTCAGTGTCGTGACCACCAACAAAGGGCCCGTGGCGCTGCATGCACAAAGCTTGAAGACGCTGGCCGATAGCACCGGCGCCCGCTTTGAATTTGAAGGTTCTGTCATGAGCGGGACCCCGGTTATCCGTTTGGCCAAGGAGTCACTGGCAGGCTCGGAAATCACCGGCTTCAAGGGGATCCTCAACGGCACGTCAAACTTTGTCCTCTCCAGCATGGAGACGGGGTTGGACTTCTCGAGTGCTGTCGCAAAAGCCCAGGAGTTGGGTTACGCCGAAGCCGATCCAACAGCGGATGTAGAAGGGCACGATGTGCGCTTGAAGGTCGTCATCCTCGCCAATGAACTACTGGGCGCAAAACTCAAACCAAGCGATGTCTTGTGCAAAGGGATCTCTGAAATCACGGCCAAGGATATTGCCGAGGCGACGAAAGCAAATGCCCGCTGGAAGCTGATTGGCAGCGCAGAGAAACGGAGCGATGGTTCGATTTCGGCATCGGTGAGTCCCCAGCTCTTACCGGCGAACGACGCGCTCTCAGCCGTGAGCGGAGCCACCAACGCAATTACCTTCAACACGGCCATTCTCGGTCCCGTCACTGTAGTGGGGGCGGGGGCAGGTCGTTTTGAAACCGCCTTCGCATTGCTCGCCGACATCGTAAGCATCCACAACCACAAAACCACGTCAGGTAAGTAATCATGAATAGCTTGAGTCTCTCGCTCGCTGCTGATTATAAGGCCATTACGGTGCTCAGCCCGTTTGACGGCAGCAAGGTGGGTGAAGTGGCAGACATACCCGCATCCTCCGCTACCACGATAGTTGACACCGCCATTTTAGGCGCCTTGATTGCCAAGGATCTGCCACGCCATGAGCGTGCGCGTATCTTGGAAAAGGCTTCAAGCTCAGTCGAGCGTGACAAAGACGCCTTTGCCAAACTGATCGTCGCGGAGTCGGGAAAAACGCTGAAGCAGGCGCGAAAGGAGGTGTTGCGCTGCGTCAACACCTTGAAGTTGTCTGCCGAAGAAGCCAAGCGCAACGCCGGTGAAGTCATTCCTTTTGACGCCTATGTCGGGTCTGAATCCCGTCAGGGCTGGTTCACCCGTGAACCGTTGGGCGTCATCGTCGCCATCACCCCTTACAACGACCCGCTTAATCTGGTCGCGCATAAATTAGGGCCTGCCATTGCAGGAGGAAATGCAGTTGTTCTCAAGCCGTCTGAGCTCACACCGCTATCAGCGATCAAGCTGGTGGAGTGCTTGGTCGACGCGGGTCTGCCTCCGGTTGTTGTCACCGTCGCGACAGGCGGCGGCGCCCTGGGCAAGGCTCTTGTGGCCCACCGTGCAGTGCGCATGGTGTCTTTCACCGGCGGCTTTGTCACGGGTGAGCAGATCGCTCGTACAGCTGGCCTCAAGAAGCTGGCGATGGACCTTGGCGGTAACGCGCCGGTCATCGTGATGGCTGATTGTGACTTGGATGAAACCGTTGATTCATGCGTGTCGGGGGCTTTCTGGGCGGCCGGACAAAACTGCATCGGTACCCAACGGATCCTCATCGAAGCTTCACTCTATGAAGCCTTCAAAACGCGCTTTGTTGAACAGACCTCTAAGTTGATCGTCGGCAACCCTGCAGATGAGCAGACGGACGTAGGGCCGATGATTACCGAGGCGTCAGCCAAGCGTACCGAGGAAGTGGTCAATGACGCCATTGCCAAAGGCGCCACGTTGTTGGTTGGCAACACACGTAACGGCTCGCTCTATTCACCTACCGTGCTGGAAGGCGTCGACCGCCATTGCAAGTTGTGGTGCGAAGAAGTGTTCAGCCCGGTAGTCATCCTCCAGCGCGTCGGCTCCCTGGATGAAGCATTGGCGCTGGCTAACGAACCAGAATACAGCCTGCATGCCGGGATCTTCACCAGCAATCTGAAGGTTGCATTGACCGCCGCTAAACGACTGGAGGCGGGCGGGGTGATGATCAACGACTCTTCCGACTACCGCTTTGATGCAATGCCTTTCGGCGGTTTCAAGTACGGGAGCATGGGCCGTGAGGGCGTACGTTTCGCTTACGAAGACATGACCCAACCCAAGGTCGTTTGCATTAACGGTGTGAGTGGAAGCTAAGCAACTCACTCAACTCAAGAATGAAACACACAACAATAAAGAGGAAACGACATGCGCCCCGACAAGCACAATCTTTCGACATTATCTGCAGCGACGCTGGCTGTTCATGGCGGCAATGTCGCGGATGTCACCAGTGGCGCCGTCCGTACACCATTGGTCATGGCAAACTCCTATCTCTTGCCGGAAGATCCGGCGACCATGGACTGGTCGAGCCCGGACGGGCTCGTGTACACACGCAATCAAGGTCACAACCAGGTTTGCCTTGAGAAGAAACTCGCAGCCCTTGAAGGGTGTGAAGACGCGGTGGTATTCGCGACCGGTGTTGCCGCCTTGCACTCGGTATTTTTTTCATTCTTGAAAAGTGGTGATCACGTCATCGTCAGTGACATCACCTACCAGGCAGTCTGGCGGCTTTTCGCCGAACTACTGCCTGAACGTTACGGCATTGAGGCAACCTTCGTAGACGTCGGTGACCTGGAATCGGTACGTAACGCCATTCGCCCCAATACCAAGCTGATCCACACTGAAACGATTGCCAACCCCACCACGAAAGTTGCGGACATTGCCGCATTGGCTGAGATTGCACACGCCCATGGCGCGCTGATCTCTGTGGATGCCACATTCACGCCGCCTCCATTTTTTCGTGCAAGTCAACATGGTGTCGACTTCGTCATCCACTCATTGACCAAGTACATCAATGGCCATGGTGATGCCATGGGCGGGGTGGTGATCGGCTCCAATCCGTTGATCAACAAGATCAAGAATGATGCATTGGTTGACCTCGGCGCGACCATTTCGCCGTTCAACGCGTGGATGATCATGCGCGGTTCGGTCACGTTGCCACTGCGCTTGAAGCAATTGCTGAACACGGCCGAAAAGTTGGCCCAGTTTCTGGATGGCGACGATCGGATTGCCTATGTCTACTACCCCGGTTTGCCTTCCCACCCGCAGCATGAGTTGGCGCGTCGGCAATTTGCGGGCAAAGGCTATGGTGCTGTGATGGCGTTTGCCGTAGAGGGCGATCCTGACACCCAGAATCGCTTTGTCTCGAACCTGCGCATCATCACGTCGGCCGTTTCATTAGGGCATGACGAATCACTGATCGTGCACGTAGGGGCAGAGGGTCGAGGTGGCTTTGACAAGTACCCTGAAGAGTTCCGCGAATATGGTCATTTGCGCTTTTCTGTCGGATTGGAAGATCCAGATGACTTGATCAAGGATATTGCGTTCGCGCTGGACGCAACATTCAAGTGATTTAGTTGATAGCGTCACGGAACTAGGGTTTGGTCAACCCGTCTTTACCCCCGTCGTCGCGGGGGTCTTTTTAATAACGTTGACGTTTTAATTGCGCCTGGCGCAGACAGTCTTTGCGTTTTTATTGTTTGGGAGTTGCTCATGGCTTGGGTGAGTTTGATCATTGCAGGACTATTTGAAGTTGTGTGGGCTTTTTCGATGAAACAATCTGAAGGATTTACGCGGTTAGTGCCCACAGTCATTACATTTGTCACTGTGATTGCCAGTTTCGCGCTTTTATCCTTCTCGATGAAGAGCTTGCCGCTGGGTACGGCGTACACCATCTGGACGGGGATCGGCGCTGTGGGCGCTTTTGCGGCGGGTATTTTCTTCATGGGTGAACCCGCCACGCTGTTGCGTATCGTGGCGGCCGTATTGATTGTCAGTGGGTTGTTAATGATGAAGCTGGTGTCTGCTTGAAAGGCGAGCATTTTGCTCGTGATAACGTTCAATTTGCCATATTCGTAAAGTCGTCGTACTCAGGTAACGTTCAAGTCGAGACGCAGGTCTCGCTAAATAATAATGAGTGTCACGGTTAATGCTGACAGATGTTTACTGCCCTTAATCCAACTACAATATCTAGGGATGTAATTATGATTTCGCTAAAGAAACTGTATTTAGTAATGGGCTTGGCGTTGTGCACAAGTGCAGTGTCTGCCAAGGAATACTCCACCTTGCGTTTCGGCGTAGATGCCAACTACGCACCGTTTGAGTCCAAGGCCGCCGATGGCAGCCTCAAGGGATTTGATATTGACTTGGGCAACGCGATTTGCGCCAGGCTTTCAGTCAAATGCATCTGGGTGGAAAGCGATTTTGATGGCCTGATTCCGGGCCTCAGGGCCGGCAAGTTCGACGGCATCCTGTCATCCATGACCGTGACGGCCACTCGTGAAAAAGCCATTGATTTTTCAAACGAGCTTTTTTCCGGGTTCACGTCCTATGTGTTCAAGAAAGGTTCGGGCCTGAGCACAGATGTGGTGTCACTCAAAGGCAAAACGGTTGGCTATTTTCAAGGCAGTATCCAGGAAGCCTACGCCAAGGCCGTGCTGGACAAAGCCGGGGTAAAAATCCAGTCCTATCAGAACCAGGACCAGGTGTATTACGACCTGGTAGCGGGGCGGCTGGATGCATCCCTGCAGGATGCGCTTCAAGCTCAACTGGGTTTTATCAACTCACCCCAGGGCACTGATTACGAAATGAGCCCATCGGTAGAGAGTCCTTATCTTCCCTCCAAGACAGCCATCGGCATCGCCAAGGGCAATGCAGAGCTCAAGGCCCTGCTGGATAAAGCGATCCAGGCCCTTCACGACGATGGCACCTATGATTCGATACAGAAGCAGCACTTTGGCGATCTGAATCTCTACAGCGGTAAATAACCACCCGGCGCTCGTCCGCTGGATGGGCGTTTTCGCTATAGGTTGTTGATCATGTTCGAAACACTATTAGGCGCATTGGGGCTGTCTGCATTCAGCTTGCAAGGCTTCGGCCCACTGCTGCTCGAAGGCGCCTGGATGACCGTCAAGCTGTCCCTATCCGCCCTGGCGCTCAGCGTATTGCTCGGGCTGATTGGGGCCAGCGCCAAACTGTCCAGTCTTAGGCTGCTGCGCCTGCCAGCGCAGCTCTACACCACGCTGATTCGTGGGGTGCCCGATCTGGTACTGATGCTGTTGATTTTCTATAGCCTGCAAACCTGGCTGACGGTCATCACGGTGGCGTTGGGCTGGGAGTACATCGAAATCAATCCCTTCGTCGCAGGAATCATCACCCTTGGGTTTATCTACGGCGCCTATTTCACCGAAACTTTCCGCGGCGCCATGCTGGCGGTACCCCGTGGCCAGGTTGAAGCTGCTACCGCCTACGGGTTAAGTCGCACACAGCGTTTTCGCTTCGTGGTGTTCCCGCAAATGATGCGGTTTGCCTTACCGGGTCTTGGCAACAACTGGATGGTGATTCTCAAAGCCACCGCGTTGGTGTCGATCATTGGCCTCGCTGATTTGGTAAAGGCTGCCCAGGACGCAGGAAAAAGCACCTACCAATTGTTCTTTTTCCTGGTACTGGCTGCACTGACCTACCTGATCATCACCAGCGCCTCCAATTTCATCCTGCGCTGTCTGGAAAAATACTACGCCGCCGGTTCACGGGAGGCGGTGCGATGATCGAACTACTGCAGGAGTACTGGAGGTCATTCGTCTACAGCGATGGCCAGCAAATCACTGGTCTGGCCATGACATTGTGGTTGCTCAGTGCATCGCTTTTCATCGGATTTATCGTGTCTATCCCACTGTCCATCGCACGCGTGTCGTCCAGGTTTTATGTGCGCTGGCCGGTGCAGTTTTATACCTACCTGTTCAGGGGTACACCGCTCTATATCCAGCTGCTGATCTGCTACACCGGGATCTATAGCCTGGCCGCAATACGTGCTCAGCCTGTGTTGGATGCATTCTTTCGCGATGCGATGAACTGCACCATTCTTGCCTTCGCGCTGAACACCTGCGCCTACACCACGGAGATATTTGCCGGGGCTATTCGCAACATCGCCCATGGGGAGGTCGAGGCTGCAAAAGCGTATGGCCTCTCTGGATGGAAGCTCTACGCGTTTGTGATTATGCCGTCAGCCTTGCGTCGGTCGCTGCCGTATTACAGCAACGAGGTGATCCTGATGCTGCACTCGACCACTGTGGCATTCACCGCCACGGTTCCGGACATTCTCAAAGTCGCCCGTGACGCTAACTCTGCGACCTTCTTGACCTTTCAATCGTTTGGGATTGCGGCGCTGATTTACCTGGCGGTGACCTTTGCGCTGGTCGGTTTGTTCCGAATTGCCGAACGTCATTGGTTGGCTTTCTTAGGGCCGACTCACTGAGTCCTGTGTCTGACAGGGCCGCTCCCGAACTGCTTAGAGGAAGATTGCGAACATGTACAAATTGACAGTTGACGGGCTACACAAAAGTTACGGTACCCATGAAGTACTCAAGGGTGTTTCCCTGCAAGCCAAAACGGGCGATGTCATCAGCCTGATCGGCGCCAGTGGCTCGGGGAAGAGCACGTTCCTGCGCTGTATCAATTTCCTCGAAACACCCAACGACGGCGCCATGAGTTTGGATGGCAAGCAGATCTGCATGGTTAAAAATCATGCAGGATTACGTGTGGCGGATGACCGCGAGCTGCAACGGCTGCGTACCCGCTTGGCCATGGTCTTCCAGCATTTCAACCTGTGGGGACACATGACCGTGTTGGAAAACATCACCATTGCCCCGCGGCGGGTGCTAGGCGTCAGCAAAAAAGACGCAGAAGATCGTGCCCGGCGGTACTTGGATAAAGTCGGCTTGCCTGCCCGTGTTGCCGATCAGTTCCCTGCGTTTCTTTCCGGAGGTCAACAGCAGCGGGTAGCGATCGCCCGCGCCCTCGCCATGGAGCCCGAAGTCATGCTGTTCGACGAACCCACCTCGGCGCTCGACCCTGAGGTGGTGGGCGAGGTGCTCAAAGTCATCCAGGGCCTTGCTGAAGAGGGGCGCACCATGATCATGGTGACCCATGAAATGGGGTTCGCACGCAAAGTGTCAAACCAGCTGCTGTTTCTTCACCAGGGACTGGTTGAAGAGCAGGGCGGACCTGAGATTCTGGATAATCCCAGAAGCGAGCGCCTGCAGCAGTTTCTTTCCAACGGGCTGAAGTGAAATGCCTTGGCTATGACCTGCGAAAGAAAGAACCACGGGGCCTCTGAGTGTTTGGGACGCATCGACGAGGCCATCGTCGATGTGCTGCGCTGCAACGGGCGCATCACCTATAAAAAACTCGCCTCATTGGTGCACTTGAGCGAGAGCCCTTGTCAGCAACGCGTTCGTAAGCTGGAAAGGCTGGGCGTCATCCGCGGCTACGGGGCATTCATTGACGAGCATAAGCTATCGCCCGGTTTGTCACTGGTGGTTCTAGTGACACTGGCAGACGACAGAGGATGCCGCACGCAAAAGATGTTTGAGGCGCTTGTCAGTGCTTGCCCGCAAGTCATTGAGTGTCACCTGGTGAGTGGTGCGCTTGATTACTGCCTGCGGATACGCTGCCGGGATATGGAGCATTTCCGATCAGTCACTGAGTCCTGGCTGGAGAGCACTGAACTGCACATCGAGAAACTGGTGGCCTATCCACAGTTGGCCGTCATCAAGCCGTCATCAACGCACCTCGGTATCGAATAACAATTACAACACCCCAAGCCTATGGATAAACCATGATGATTGCGAACCTGAAGTTCAGTCATAAGGTATTGCTTGCGGCATCATTCGTTGTTGTCGCAGCGTTTTCGCTTTTTACGCTTTACAACGACTCGATTCAACGCAAAACCATCCGAACGAACCTTGAAAACCACCTCGAGGAAATGAGCAAGATCACTGCTGCAAGTGTTCAGTCCTGGCTCTCCGGGCGAATACTTCTGGTTGATCATGTCGCCCAGACGGTTGCCAATGATCCCGCGTCGCAACACATCACGCGGCTGCTGGAGCAGAAGTCGTTGCTCTCGACGTTCACCTTCACTTATCTAGGCAGTCGTGACGGCAGTTTCGTCATCAGGCCAGAGGACGATCTACCTGCTGATTACGATCCTCGCACCCGGCCTTGGTATACCGACGCAATGGCTGCCGGAGGGACAACGCTGACCGAACCTTACCTGGATGTGACGACAGGGCAACTGATGATGACCATTGCAACGCCGGTCAGTCACGATGGCCAGGCGCTTGGGGTGGTAGGCGGGGACCTGACACTTGAGACGCTGTCGACCATAGTCCGCTCGCTCGACCTGGGTGGAATGGGCTATGCCTTTCTGGTCAACGCAGATGGCAGGGTGCTGGTTCATCCCGAAAAAGAACGGGTGATGAAGCAATTGAACGATATTTACCCGCTGAACACGCCATCCCTTAGCTCTCATATCAGCGAGACGGAGCAGGACGGAAAACCTCAAGTTCTGATGTTCTCGCCGATCAAGGGACTGCCTTCGGTGAACTGGTATATCGGTTTGTGCATCGACAAAAGCAAAGCTTATGCGGCACTTGATGATTTTCGCACTTCCGCCATTTTATCGATGATTGTTGCCGTGGCGACCACGCTGCTTCTGCTGGGGCTGCTTATTCGCGTACTGATGCGGCCCCTGAGATTGATGGGTACAACCATGCGGGATATCGCCCAGGGAGAGGGCGACCTTACCCGCCGCTTGGGTGCACACTCGAAAGATGAGTTCGGAGAGTTGGCCGCAGACTTCAACCTTTTTGTGGAGCGAATCCAGCGCTCAATACGTGAGGTGTCTTCTGCCACCGAGCACGTCAATGAAGTGGTCAGGCACGTAACGCAGACCTCCAGTGCCTCCATGGCAAACTCGGACGACCAGGCCAATCGCACCAACAGTATTGCGGCCGCGATTAACCAACTCGGCGCGGCGGCCCAGGAAATCGCGCGTAACGCGGGTGATGCTTCCCTCCAGGCGTCGGATGCCCGGTGCCAGGCTGAAGATGGCCGCGAGGTAGTGACCCAAACGATAAATGCCATGGGTGCGCTCTCGGGGAAAATCCGCACGTCATGCAGCAACATAGAAGCGCTGAATGGTAAGACGGAAAATATCGGGCGGATTCTTGAAGTCATCAAAGGCATTTCCGAACAGACCAACCTGCTGGCACTTAATGCCGCGATCGAGGCCGCGCGGGCGGGTGAAGCCGGGCGTGGGTTTGCTGTTGTAGCGGACGAGGTCCGCAGCCTGGCTTACCGCACTCAGACCTCAGCCCAGGAGATCCATTCAATGATTGCAGAGCTTCAGATGGGCGCACGTGAGGCGGTACTCACCATGAACGAAAGCGAACGCTACAGTAAGGACGGTGTGATTATCGCCAACCAGGCCGGTGAGCGGCTGGGCAGTGTCAGTCAGCGCATCGGCGAGATTGACGGAATCAACCAGTCGGTAGCGACAGCAACGGAAGAGCAAACTTCAGTTATCGACTCACTGAACATGGACATCACCGAGATCAAAACCCTCAACCAGGAAGGGGTGGCAAACCTGCACGCCACACTGCTTGCCTGTGATGATCTTGAACGACAAGCCACACGACTCCAGCAGTTGGTGGATGGCTTTCGAACATAGGCCATCCCCCACAGAGGGAAGCGTTAAATCAGGTGCGGGAGAGTAGAAGCTTAAAACCTGCGGCGCCAAAGACCAACGCAAGGGTGCCTTCAATCCATCGACGCGCCCTGCGATAACCCCGAATCATCGGCGCCGTAGAGAAAACGATCGCATAACCGCAGAAAATAGAAATGCTCAACACGGCACAGCCAGCCAGGATGATCATAACTGTTTCAGGTGTCGCTTGTGGTCCCAGACCGAGCGTCATCGTGGCGATCCAACCCAGTAAAGCCTTTGGGTTGGTCAGGTGCATAAGCAAGCCCCGCCGATAGAGGCCAAAACCCGAGATAGGCGGTGCTGCGGCCAGCGCTTTCTCAATTTTCTCGTCAGGTGTCAGGGCAGAACGTCCCGCTTTCAGGGCTAGGAACAACAAGTATGCTCCGCCGACGATCTTGAGTACGAAGAGTGCCTCTGCGAATTGAAGCAGAATGGCCGAGACGCCTGTGGCGGCCATTGATCCCCAAAAAAAAGAACCACTGATGACTCCGGCTGCAAGCATCAGCGCAGGTTTTCTGCCTTGGTGCATGGCAACGCCCATGATTCGCATGTTGCTGGGGCCAGGGCTGGCAGCTCCCACAATGTAGGCTGTGAATACCAGCAGTAAGTGGTGCAGATCAAATGACATTGTTAGCCTCTGGAAGAATGCATGGCAGCCAGCAGCTTAAGTGGTTCCAACGTGCACGTCATTCCATCAGTTGCCCAAATCTGACCCGTTCTCCTCTAGTTCTTCTCGGAAATTTTTTGTTCGGAACAGCCTTTTCAGGCATAACGCTTACCCCAAAACAGACTGTCGGTGTTCAAGGGGGATGATTCAGCCCCTGCAGTTTTAAATCCTATGATCAACCCTTGATCTGCACGCGCACAGCATGGGTAGAAATACCGTAGCGATCGTGTAACGTCGGAAGCGCACCAACAACGAGAAACGTGTCCTGCAACACTATTTGTCTGAACGTCGGCGTAACCTGGCGTTAAAGGCTCTCAGGGTCGCCGAAGAACATTTTGACAGGGCTCTAGGACAATATTTTCAGCTCAAAAAATCTAAAATATGCCCCCAGATCCGCCCCCACTCGCATCGGGTGTGCGAGCGATCGCGAATGGTGACTTCTGACACGGACCTCGGTGGCCGTGGCGGGTATTCAGTGCGCCTCCGTATACTGGATGAGTAACCCGTATCTGGCAAACCCTTGCTCGTTCGGAAGAGGACATGGGTAATGAGTCGATACCTTTAAGCGGTGTTGTCGGGTCTGTTTTTCAGCATCTATCCTTCGCTGTTCATGGCCAGTTAACCTTTTGGGCTAGCTCGGTGATCAGTCATTAGGCAAGTGCAACTGCACTTCCATGGCGTCATGAAGGAGTCTGACGACCTCGATCACGTCGTCGTTTGCCACACGATAGAACACGATATGACGTGGGCTTTTGACCGTTCCATGGGTTTGTTTGGCCTGCTGGCGTGAATAGATGAGGTGATAGCTGCGAAGGCCCGGTGCAAGCTCATCGCGGTCGTGGCTGCCAATGCGATAAGGCGTGTCGGCAAGCGCTTGCAGCGCCGCGAGGATCAGTGCCTGGTAGCGCTGGCGTGCTTGATCGCCGAACTGTGTCTGGGAGAGCCTGAGGATGTCAACAATGTCGGCGCGCGCCGGGTTGGAAATCCGATACTGCGGCATGCTCAGTGTTTCTCGCGCGCGGGGAGGGTTGCCTCCAGGCTCAAGCCCTCGAGGTAGTGCTCCAGATCTCCTTCGTTCACCTGAGTAAAGCGCCCGCGCTCAAGATCCATGATGCCGATTGAGGTCGCCTGACGCAGTGCCTCAATTTTGGCGGTGTCTTCGGCGACGCGCTGTTCCAATAGCCGCAAACCTTCTCGCATCACTTCGCTGGCATTCTGATAACGGCCGGACTGTACCAAGTCATGGATAACCTGTTCCTGGTGAGGGGTGAGCACAACGTTTCGCGTCGCCATAACTAGCTCCAGTTCCATGCAAACAGGTACTTTTGATTGTTGGCATATTATGCCATTTTCGTTCAGGAGAATAGTTTGGGGCCGACATTCGGCGATCAGGTGATAGCTGACTCGGCGCTAATCAGCAAGATTCAAAGTGATCCACCCATTAATAAAACAACCTGTAGATTGATTTGAAGATTGATATGCCTGACTGTGCGTGGGAGGAGGCGCGCGATGTGTGCTTCTTGATCCGCCCTGAAATCGAGCGGCATGTTCGATGCCCATCAATATTTGCGTTTAGAGGCATCAAGAGAGGTTCCAATGCCCTACGAGTTAGAAAATCGCCTGGTGATCGGCGTCGCTTCCAGCGCTGTGTTTGATTTGCTGGCATCGGACGCAGTATTTCAGAGTCAGGGGGAGGAGGAGTACCGCAAGTTTCAGCAAAAAAATCTTCACGACCCGCTTCCTAAGGGGATAGCGTTCCCCTTCATCAAGCGCTTACTGTCAGTGAATGACCTTAGCGTCGATCCTACGGATCCGCTCGTCGAGGTAATACTTCTTTCGCGCAATGATCCCGACACTGGGCTGCGCGTGCTGAAGACTATCGAGCATTATGGCCTTGGGATGACAAGGGCGATTTTCATGCAGGGAAAATCCCCTTATGAATACATACCAGCACTGAATATCGCTTTATTTTTGTCGGGTGACAAAAAAGACGTGGAAGCGGCAATCAAGGCCGGGTACCCGGCTGGCCAGGTGCTCGATTCAAAATTTGAAGACGACGAAGCTGATAAAACCCTACGTATCGCATTCGACTTTGACGGCGTACTCGCCGGCGATGAGTCCGAAACAATCATGCAGGCCTCTGGGTTGTCTGAGTTCCATGCGCACGAAGTGAAAAACGTTATGCAGCCCCATAACCCGGGGCCGCTGAAGGAGTTCATGGTGCGGATATCCAAAATCCAGTCGGTCGAGGAGAAGCACAAAAAGCTCAATCCTAAATACGAAAACCGCATACGCGTCTCGATCGTCACAGCCCGCAATGCTCCGTCTCATGAGCGTGCGATGAATACACTCAAGAGTTGGGGTGTCATGGCCAATGACGCATTCTTCCTGGGTGGCATCGAGAAAGGCAAAATTTTAGGCGTATTGAAACCACACATCTTCTTCGATGACCAATCAGGGCACCTTAAATCGACTAGCGCCGTTGCTCCATCCGTGCACATTCCTTTCGGCATCACCAACCATGTCGCTACTGTGGATGCGCTAGAGCCTGAAGCGGATCAGGTCCAGCAGGTGGTGTAACACGGTGGCTTGAGCGCGTAGTACTACAGGAACTCGTATCGGTTCTGTACTGCGTACCCGTTCCAGCCTTGATGACGACGTTGTCTCGTCGATTTGCAACCAGTCACCAACGTGCTCGATAGCGAATCCATTTCCCGAACGATGAACCCCAAGGTGGATAGGGTACAACGTGAGTATCGATTCGGTAATTTCCGCCCGGTCTGGTCTGATCGGAGCGGTACCATTGACAGGTTGGGGGATGAGAGGACACGGGTGCATCCAGTGCCTTACTATGCCCCAACTGACATAGCGTTTTTTCCATCCATGGCCAAATTCTTTCCAGCACTCGATCATGCGGAATTCCGCAGCAAAGGCGAATTTACGCTTTTTCAGGAACTAGCGGCACTTGACGATGGGTTTGTCGTCATCCACTCGCTACCTTGGCTACGCGGCCGGACAAAGCGGGTGTACTCGCAGGATCTGCAGGACTACCTGCGAGTTTCTTTAGAGAGGAGGCACCTTGAGCTCCAAACGTTTGGCTCGTGCATCTGTCAGGCTGACAACAGGATAATTGCCGAAAGCCGTGAGTCCTTGCTTGCCATTGGGTTTGGTGTATCGAAAGCGCCATCCCTTTCGGCCGTTAGGCTGGATTAGCAGAAAAAGACCATCACCATCGAACAGACCGTATGGGTGATCTTTAGGCTTGGCCGTACGGCAAGCAGCGTCAGTGAGGGGAGCAGTGGTACGTGGCATAAGTATACAACCCATTATCGAACTGGCTTGTATCTCTAAAGCTATACCTAAAAAGCCTGGAACTCGACAGAAACCGACGGAACGCCATAAACGAAAAAACCCGCCAAGTGGCGGGTTTTAAAGGGTTCCATGGACTTTACTGGCTGTCAGTGGAACTAGAGATGGTGCCCGAACCCGGAATCGAACCGGGACGCCCTTACGAGCGGGGGATTTTAAGTCCCATGCGTCTACCAGTTTCGCCATTCGGGCGGTAGCGCGTTGTTGCAGGGTTGGGAATATATAGATCCAGGCGCTTCGACGCAAGGTCGGGCTGCCGCTTTCTTGCATGGACGGCGTATGAAAAAGCTTGGCAGATCAGTGATCTACATCGGCTTTAACAGGCGAACCAGAGGATTCCTACTGCACGGGAACAAGCGGCATAAATGACAGTCATAGCGATATGCCATCCCGGCCGCCTGGAAAGGAATCAGTTGATGCTCAGTGTCCGCAGGCGCTATTGGATGGTTATTGCAGGTGTCGTGGGATTGTTGGCCGGTACGGCACAGGCTGGGAGTGCGGTGAAGTGGGGGGATTTCAGCGCGTCAGGCGGTGACCGGTTGACGGGGGCTTCGCTGGAGGCGGGCAACCAGTATGTGTTGAAGGCGTCGAGCATTTCGGTGGGGGATATTGAACAGCTGCAGGCTGCGCAGAAACGTACCGAGAGTGAGGTACAAGGCCTGAAAGGCAAGCTGGAGGGGCAGGACCGCGCGTTCGATGAGTTCAAGCGCAGGGACGGTTCGAGCGCCAGTTCCAGTGACAGCCAGTTGGCGAGCCTCAAGCGCACAGTCGAGGATCAGAACAGCACGATCGAACGGCAGAAAAGCGACATCGACGGTTTGAAGCGCAGCCTGGATGATCTCAAGCGCAGCCTGGATACTTTGAGCAGCAAGGTCAAGTAGCCTGGCCGCCGCGACATGCGGTCAGTCATGAGCCTGGATGCGGGTGTAAGGTAGGGCGTGCAACGCTGGGAAATCTCAGGAAAGCGAGGTGACTATGAGCGCTCCACTGCTGAAGAAGCTGCACCTGAATGGGTACGACATCGTGCAGGTCAATTTCGGGCCATGGCGGGTGTGTACGCCCCAGGATCGGCTGGCGTCCTTCAATTCCCGTGAACAGGCGCTGGCGTATGCCGCCACGTTGCCGGGTTACCAGGCACGCAACAGGCCGGTGTCCAATGATGATTGATTGAAAACGAAGCCCCGGTTTGTCCGGGGCTTCTGCGTTTCTGGCTTATACGAAAGGCTGTGCGCCGAAGCCGCGGGGCAGGCGTTGCCGCCCTGGCAGGTCGGTCAGGCG
>Ga0207713_1000376_pt1 | contig 48352 bp, 74 predicted proteins | sample KBSS64metaG_FD_184404 | JGI IMG/M metagenome (GOLD analysis project Ga0207713, IMG submission 184404) | Switchgrass rhizosphere microbial communities from Kellogg Biological Station, Michigan, USA - KBS S6-4 metaG (SPAdes) (version 2) | ecosystem: Host-associated > Plants > Roots > Rhizosphere >...
CAACATGGCAAAATTCTGTTGACGGCACAATAGCTGACAACTACCCAAGTAAAGGCGTGTGGGCAATCAGTCAACAAGTACGAAAACGAAACATTGCAAGCGGTGGTAATATTGGTTGGTATTGTGTTTATAGTTACAATTCTACTACTACCGTCGCAGCTGCAAGCGGTAGCACATCGGTTACAATTGGTAGCACATCTCCTTTAGCTGTTGATGATAATGTCGGAATCCTACTGGACAACGGTGATTGGCATTTCACTAAAATTGCAGGTTTATCAGGAGGTAATGTTATAAACCTTACAACAGCAATACCAGCAAATGCAAACGTAAGTATAGGGAATCGAGTTCATGTTAATCGTTGGAAGTCTTTTGGAACAATAGCATAGTTTATACCTAGATTGTTACTGTGCTATAACTTTAAATAAAATGTATATTCACAAATTACTTTCAAATCAACTTCAGTAAAATTACAATTTTAAATTAAAGTTAAATTAATCATGGAAAATATCCACACTTAAAGATATAATTAGCTCATATTATTAATGGCGGTGATTCAGTGGATCATGAGAAAGGTTCTTTTATAAAGGGTCTTAGATATGGACTCCCAATCGGCATTTCTTTATGGGTTATATTAATTATATTGATAAGGTGGATGTTTTTCTAATGAGGTATAAACCAAATAATCACAGAAAAAAGCAACGTGTTAAAGATGAGTTTGTAAATAAGACTACTTATAACACAAAGCAAAGACAATACTTAAAATTAGTTGAAGCAAAGAGAGCTGAATCTGTTAAGATAGAATGCTCTCTTTGCTTTAGAAAAGTAAGTATTAACTAGAAGAATATCATGATAAAATTGCATGTCCTTCTTGTATGAATAAAGGAAAAATAAGTTTCTACCAGCTCACATAAACTGTGGGCTTTTTGTTATGTAAAATAAAAACAAGGAACTCTATATGTACCATAGGTGAAAAGTACAGAGTTCCTTGTCCTTATGTAGTAAGAGCGTATAAAAGCCTTTACATGTACATTCTAGCATGGGAGGTGGATAAAGTCAAATAAATAAAATGAGGTGAATACATTGAATGAATTTGAGGCATCCATGATTGAGCGTGTTAGTAGAGTTGAGGAAACAGTGAAAGATCACAAAAGACGAATAGAAAATCAAGAAGATCAGAATGAAACGTTAATTACTATGTCAGTCTTATTAAAGAATATGGAAGATAATAATAAAAAACGTGATGAATATCAAAAAGAACGTGACGAGCAACAGAATGCACAAATGAAAGAGTTTAGCTCAACAATGAAAGGTGTTAATGAAAACCTAACAGAGTTAAATAGTGGTTACAGAGATTTGAATCAACGTGTAGGTAATATTGAAGGTTCAAAGTGGAGTTGGGATGATTTATTTAAAAAGATACTCCCTTCTGTTGTTGCTACATTAGTAGGTGCATATTTACTCTATCAGTTTGGATTAAAGTAACATCCCTCTTCTACTCCATTTAAAGGAGGTGAATTACATTGGATATGGCTATTATTGAAAGTTTAATGAGCGCTAATTTTGCTTCATATATTGTCGTAGCTATGTTTGTATATGCAATTCGTCAAGCTACAAAAATCCCCAACAAATATATCCCCCTATTATCTATCTTAATTGGTGTATCTTTAGCAGCTTTAGAATTAAAAGGATTTGATTATGAAGTATTAAAACAAGGTGTACAAAATGCTCTGTGGGCAATGGGTACAGTTGCAGGTTTGAAATATGCACAAGAGAAACATGAGGAAAAGTAAACACATAATTCAGGGAGTCTCTTATGAGGCTCTTTTTGTTATGACTAAATTTAATATTAAGGATGTGTGGTGATGCTTCATTCAGATAAAATGACGATAAAGTGGAGAAATAATACAAAAAGACACTTTGAAGAACTTGGTTATAAGTTCACAAAGCTAAATGATGAATTCGAGATTAACGTATCTGATTTAAGTCTCACTTCTACTATGAAAATAAAATTAATTTGTGACAATGTTGATTGTAAAGAAGCTTATGAAATTTCATATCGAGATTATTGCAGCAGGAAGAATCCTAATATAGAGGACTTATGTAAGAATTGCAAAAGAAGAAGTGGTCAGCCTCCAAGTGACTTATTATTACAGCAAGTCTGCCTTGGATTCAAAGAAAAAGGATACTCTATATCAAATATAAAAGATTATAAAACCCACAACTCTCCCCTTAAATTTACATGTGATAAACATGAGCATGATGGAGTTCAAACCACTACTTGGAGAATACTCAATTCTGATAAAGAGTCACATCAATGCACAAGCTGCTCAAGTGAAAAGAGAAAACGTGAGCACAAAGAAATCCTCACCATGAAAGACAATAGAGACTACCTAGCAAATTTCTTAGGTGAGAAAGAGTTGGTTTACGTTTTTGATAGAAAATATGAATCGCTTGAACAACCTATAGAATTCACTTGTAGTATCCATGAACATAAAGGCACTCAATTTGCTACACTGAAAAATATATCCAGAAGGATATTCCCTTGTAGGTACTGCATGTTGGAGCATGTATCTGAAAGTAGAATTGGCAGCAAAGGAAGTCAATGGAAAGGTGGATTATACAGAATAACCACATGGTTGCGACAGTCAAAATTCATGAAAGCATGGAGGATTGCCTCTCTAGAATCTTATAGTCATAAGTGTGCTATCACTGGGGTCAAAGATAATATTGAAGTCCACCATCCATATGCGTTAAATAAAATGATTGTAGAAGCTTTTAATGATCTAGATTTAGATTATAAAGACAGCGTTAAGAAATATGAAGATAGTGAGTTGTTAAGTATTCTAAAGTATATAAAGGTCAAACATGAAAAAATACAAGGTATCCCTCTTACTAAAGAAGTGCATGACTTATATCACAAAGTTTACAAATACGACAATACATATGAACAATTTGAAGAGTTTCAATCTCGTTTTAATAACGGAGAATTTGAGACTCTTTTTTTGATGGATAAAACAAATTAAGGAGACGATGAGAAATGGTAGAATTACAATACTTATTAGATCGCTCAGAGAAACAACTAGAAGGAGTTCACGCTACTATCGCCAACAAAGCAATTGAACTAGTTAAAAAAGCTTATAATAAAGGAATTGCAATTGCAGTAACTCAAGGGTATCGTTCTATTGAATATCAGAACAGCCTCTATGCAATCGGACGTTTTGGCAATTCTGGTAAAAAAGTAACTAATGCAAAAGGCGGAAGTTCATATCACAACTTTGGTTTAGCATTCGATTTTTGTGTATTTGATGATAATAAACAACCTGTATGGGATGGGAAAGAGTATAGTATTATTGGTCAAATGGGTAAAGATATGGGGTTAGAATGGGGCGGAGATTTTAAAAGTATTAAAGATAAGCCTCATTTTCAGATTACTTTTGGATTAACATTATCACAACTACAAGCAGGAAAACGTCCAGCAGGAAGTGCTACTCCTACACCAGTCAAGAAATCTAATTTGCTAGAAAAAGGTGCAAGTGGTTCTACTGTCAAAGACTTACAAGAGAAATTAATTAAATTAGGTTATGCAATTGGTAAAGCTGATTCTGAATTCGGTAAACTTACTGATGAAGCTGTTCGTAAATTCCAAAAGGATAACTCTTTAGATGCGGATGGCATTGCTGGTAAAACTACTCTAGCTAAAATTGATGAGTTAGTAAAAGCATTGACTTCTACTCCTGCCCAAGCTATTAAAGTTGAAAAGGCTCCTGCTACTGAAACTAAAGCTGAAGTTATCAAAGCTCCTCCTACTCCACAGAAAACTACTTCTGGTGATGATAAAGTTAAATCAATTCAATCTCGCTTAAACACTCACTATGCTACTAAATTAGTTGTGGATGGACTATTTGGCAAAGCTACTAAACAAGCATTAGTTAAAGCGATACAAACTGAGCTTAATAAACAATATAATGCTAAATTAAAAGTAGATGGAGTATTTGGAAAAGCTACTAAGGCTAAATGTCCTACTGTACGTAAAGGTGCAAAAGGTGACATTACATATGTTATTCAAGCTGCGTTAACATGCTTAGGATATGACGTGAATGGATTAGATGGCATCTATGGTGCAGGACTAGAAAAAGCTGTGAAACAATTCCAAAAAGCAAAAGGATTATCTGCTGATGGAATCGTAGGTAAAGATACATTTGAAAAATTATTAGGATAATTATAGGAGGCTCACTTTATGTGGGCTTCTTTTTTATTTTTGTAAGTTGAACTCAAGTTTAACCAATTGATGATAAGGATAATTTCTCTATTTTAGTTGAACTAGACACTCTTCGACTATTTATATGATTGGAATTTAAGTTGAACTTATATATGAAGGAGGAATAAAATTGGCAGTAACATTGGACTATTTGTTAGATAGATCGGAAACAAAACTAAAAGGTGTGCATGGCTTAGTAAGAGAAAAGTCGATTACATTAATTAAACAGGCGTATGCACAAGGAATATATGTTGCCATTACACAAGGATTGAGAACATTTGCTGAGCAAGATGCCCTTTATGCGCAGGGTCGTACTCGTCCGGGACAAATTGTGACCAATGCTCGTTCTGGATACTCCATACATAATTATGGTCTAGCTGTAGATTTTGTACTATTTGATAACAATAAAAACCCTATATGGACTTTCAATAACAATTGGCTCAAGGTAATTAAAATGGGAACAGCATTAGGATTCGAGTCGGGGTATTACTGGAAGAGTTTTCCAGATAATCCTCACTTGCAATACACTTTCGGGCTATCCTTATCACAATTACGTGCTGGAAAGAAGCCACCTGCTTATAACGGTTCTACTACTCCAACTGTTCCCACAACGCCTACTACCCCAACGACACCTTCCACTCCAAGTACTCCTACTAGTTCTGTACTTAGATTTGGTTCTCGTGGTACGGAAGTAAAGAAATTACAAGAAAATCTTAATAAGTTAGGTTACAGTGTTGGTACTGTGGATTCTATATTTGGTGCTAAAACTGAACAAGCAGTAAAGAAATTTCAATCAGCCAACAGTCTCACATCAGATGGTATTGCAGGTACAGCAACATTAGCTAAAATTGATTCATTACTTACTGTGACTGATAAACCTACGAAGTTTGTAGCTCCTCCTAAATTTACGGATAAGACTGCATTCTTCAAGTATATGCTTCCATATGCACAGAGAGCTGCAAAAGGAACTGATATTCCATTTGAGGTATGTTTAGGTCAATGGGCGCAAGAATCGGGATATGGTAAAAGTAGCTTATCTCAAACAGGTAACAACTTTGGTGGAATTACATATACTTCAAATGCTGACTTTAAAATTGGAGGTTTCGCAGGATTCTATACTATTGATAACTTTATCACTGAGTATATTCGTGTAATGAATTTATCTTATTATACTGCTGTAAGGAAAGCTACGACTATTGAAGCTACATGTATAGCACTAGCTAAATCACCTTACTCTGCAAATGATCCTACATACGGTAACAATATCTTAAAGATTCTAACAGATAATAACTTATCAGGATTAGTTGCGACAACTCCTACCACTCCGACAGTACCAACGAATCCTACTACACCTACGACACCCACAAATCCAACAACACCGACTACGCCAACTCCTACTACTCCTTCAACAGATATTACTACGTTAAGTGATGCGTATAATTTTCAGGTTGAGATTATTTCTGACATTAATATATTTAAAACGTCTAAATTAGATGTGATTTCAGGAGTATTGAGAAAAGGAACACTAGTGAATATTAATGGATACAATAGCAACGTATATTCCCTTAAAACAGGTGGATATATTAATAAAAACTATGCTAAGAGTATCACATCTACAATTTCAACTGGAACACTTACATTGATGCTGGAGAATAGTTTTAAAGCATTATTGAAGAGTATGAAGCTGAATGGTAGTTTAAATATTTCTAGTGATGGAACTGTGGCAGGATCAATTACTGTGGGAGGAGCAGATTTAGCTGTACTGAAACAATATTTAGATACAAATAAATGGACATATACTGTCGGTTAAATTTGAACAGTAAAAAAAGAGAAGGTGTTTATATCCTCCTCTAAGCCATGTGAACATCATCGGTTCGTGTGTGGTGAATTATTAGCTAATATTATTATATGCAATATGTGTAAATTATATACTTAAGGGAATGGTCGAAAGTTGACTGTTCCCTTTTTTTATCATTTTAATTTACCTTTACGTTTATTATTTTTGAGTTGATTTACAAATCCGTTATGATTTATCCCTTTGTCTTTTAGAACAGTTTTAGAGTACAAAGGTGAGAATCCATATTCACGGTAAATTTCATTTAAGCTCATTTCTTTTATTTTGTGCAATTTATAAATCAAATCAAAATCTCTTTCACGTTTTAATTTTGCTCTTTTCTTAATTCCCATTATCTCAATATTAAATTCATTAAATAAATCTTCAATAACCCATACATCAATTCCTGTTAATCTCACAATTTCATTAAGACTTAATAAATCTTGATGATGCATTCTTTTTAACTCGTCCAGTTTATCCACATGTTCTTCCCATTTGTAGCGAAATCCTTCTCCCATAGGAGCTGAAGCTGGAATCTTAATTCGATCAGACACATAGAAATTAAAACCCTCGCTTTGGTTAGCGTTTGAATATATATGCTTATCTTTCACTTCGTTTCACCTCATTATAAAAAATATTCCTTTACGGAATTCGTTTAATTAAAAGTTTTTAAATTTGTGTTGTATACCATGTCAACATCCATAAAACCATCTTCAGTTAATACGACTTTTTTTACGAACAAGTTAACGATTGTTTTCTTTTCTTCAAAGGTCATAGCATTCTCATTTTTTACAAGCTCTTTATACTCATTGATTTTATTTTTTAGCATTTCCAATTCATCATAGTTAATTGTAATGTATTTCAATTTTTCATCTAATATTTCCATTTCAACTTTTAAATCAAGAGTTTTATCTTCAATTGGTTTTAATTTTTTATCCAGATCGGCTTGACTTGTTATTTTCCCCATTGCATAGAGGTCAAAGTATCTGTCCTTGACTGTCTCTTGTTCTTCCAATTTCTTTTCAATGTCTTTTCTCTTTTTAAATAACGTTCCTGCTTGCTGTATATCACCTTGTTGTTTCACAATATCCTCGATAATTTTTTCAGGATTCTTCAATCTGTCAACTAAATACTCCCATAGCTTTTGATCTACGATATCCTGTCTCCATGCTCCAGTTTCGCACTTTGTATATCTCTTACCAGTTCCGACAGTGTACCCTGATTTTTGCTGCTTAGTACATGTGTAGTATCGCAACTTTCCATTTTTGGTCTTTGATGATTGACCAATTACTAACGCCCCTCCACATTTTTCACATTTACCTATCCCACGCAATAATGTTTCAGAAGGTCTTCCAGCAGATGCCGTTCGTGCTCCATCTAGTTTTCTTTGTACCCTTTCAAATGTTGCTGAATCTACAATAGAAGGAATAGGAATTTCAATCCATTTATCTTTTGGAACAGGAATTTGTTTTTTCTTCCCCCCAATTTGAATAACTTCACTTTTACCATAATAAAACTTACCCATTATAACTTCGTTTCTAAGTAGTCTTGATATGGTTGCCTGATACCAAACGTTTCCCTTTGGTGCAGCTACCCCTTCTCTAGATAAAACTTTAGCAATCTTGGAGCACGAATAATTATCTTCCAATAGCATGGAAACCATTCGTTTAATAATATCTGCTTCTTCTTCATTTATCACTAAGATATCTTCTTCTTTGTCATAAGTATATCCATAAACTCTATTTACACCCATCATCTTTTTATGTTTTGTTACTTTCGTCATTCTTCCACGTTTAGTTTCGGAGTGTATTTTTCTTTTATAGTACTCAGCTAAAACACCTTTAATATTGAACTGAAGCATCGAATTTTCATCAAATGGATTAAACCCTTCATCTCTAACTATTTTTAAAGATGCCCCAGCTTCTAAAATTTGATTTAAGATAAATCGTTGTAAAAAATTATCCCTTGCTAGACGGTCTGAGTCATATATAATTACTGTTTGTCCTATTTTTTCTTTAGCTAATAAATTGAGCATGTAATTTAAAGCAGGACGGTCAGGGTTATCTCCCATCTCGCCCTCTTCTCTAAAGATTAATATCTCATCTTTTGTGTATCCCAACTTATTAACAGCATATTCTACACAGTTGTCGATTTGAGACTCTAAAGAATAATTTTCTGTTTGATCATCACTAGATACACGAGTATAGACTAATGACTTAGCTCTAGATTTAGCTAAGTACAAATCACGAGATTCTAGTTTCTCATCTCCTCTAATTGTAATCACTATAATACCACCTTATATGTTTTGATATCTATGCTTATTTCCTTATTATAATTTATCATCAACATTTTTTCTATATTCATTTTCAAATAGAAGCTTTTTTAGTATTTCCGCAAAGCGCTGATTTATATCATTAGCTTCTTCATCTGAAATTTCTACTTTTCTTTCTCTGATAATCAAATCCTCAGTTTTACTTCTCATATGTATATATTCATCCCCTCTATGTGAGTATTATTCTATTTTTATGTATATAAAAGATTGTCCTATTCGTTGGACAAGCCAATAAATAGGACTGATTTAAATTATTTTTTCTTCTTAGTTTTAATTTCCTTATAACTTGAACATTCGTATGTATTATCAATTTCTTCTTGAATTCGTCCTTCTTTAGCTTTATTTAGAATAGAGCAATTTCGTGCATATCGATTACACGTCTTACATTTGGATTCGAACTCGTTAAGTATGTCTTGGTCATCAAATATACCTCGATATTTAACCGGCTTAATTGTTATTTCTATGCGAGGATTTTCAGCATCGTAATATACTTCGTGCGTTCTTGTTAATACTTTCTTATCATCTATGTACGCAATTCCATTTAAAGTATCACAGAGAACCTTCATGTAATTTTGTTCATCCTTATCTGTGCGATCAAAGTAAAAGATGCAGTCTACATAATGATGAATGTCTCTTGTGTTTTCGATGTCCCAATTTTGTAATTTAACTTGTTCTTTTGCGTATGTAGAAAACTCTTGCTTGAACTTCTTAGCCTCAGCTTTTGTGTAAGCCATGACCATACAACCTCTACCTTTTCTCACCCCTCTATATCCCATGTAATGATTGACTGAGGGAGGGATTCCATCCACTGTTAGTTTTAATTCATTATCCAAATAACCACTCCTTATTTATTAATTTAACTATATATACTTAATGTAAAATGTCTGTTTCTGCTTGAATTACCATAGGCAACTCTTCAACTGGTGTGTTGAGCATGAGAGCTGAATTATTAGCAACTTTTCTCATTGAATCCTTTATATCCATAGGGAGAGTAATACGGCTGTCAGTCATTAGTTTGATAGTCATATCTAACAAATCTTCAATATTGTTTAAATAATTTTGATTAGCATTTTCAAGAATTTTCTTTTCATTCATACGTAACACTCCTTTTCATAATCGTATAAAACACATCTTTTACAGACAATTTATAACTATATGTAGATTATTTATTAATTTATTTACTATATGTAGTATGTAAAACCTCAACTCGATCAAGTAAATTAGAATTCTGCTTCTCTAACTCTTCTACTCTCTTAATTAAGTCATAATTTTGACTTTCCAATTCCAATACACGTTTATCAGCAGCGTATCGTTTTGTTCGCTCACTCTTCATGTTTCTAATGGAACCTGATGTAGCAATTACATTTGAACCAAGAACAGTCTCTCTAATATCATAATCAAGTTCTCTTGCTTTCTCTTCTCCACATTTCTGTTTAACCATATGTAATAAGTGGTTAATTGCATCTGTTGTTGTTTTAATATTTAATCCAGCCATTTTAATTTCCTCCCTCAATTAGATATTTTCCATCGATTAATTCTAATAAAGTAAACTGTCCAAGTAATAATGTGTTAACTGTACTTGTGAAATCAAGCTTAAATTTCTCACCTTTGTTGCTAACATAGTAAACTGTTTTCTTTTGCTTTAAAGCATCTACAGCATCGTTAAGTGTGCTATAGAATGGACGAATCTTAAATGTTGTGTTGATATCATTTAGAGTATTTGTTAGGAAAATAGGAACTCCAATTTCTTCGGTTGTTGTATCATACCAACACAACTCTTCAGTATTCTTAATAATCCCTTTTGTACTGTTGCTTGAATCAGCGATACTTCCCACCGGTGCTAAACGGAAATCCTTAATAATTTGGTCAATAGTTTTATACTCACTCATTTTAATTCCCCTTTTCTTTTATAAGTTAAAAATGTAAAATCATACTCGTGTTTCTCATCTGCATAATTAACTTCTTCGTTGATAAGCTCCCATTCATTTAAATTAAACTCAGGAAAGAAAGCATCTGCATCTTCAAACGTATGATGAATACGAGTTAAATAGAGTGTGTCAGAGTAAGGTAAGAATTGAGAGTATATCTGACCTCCGCCAATACAGACTAAATCTGCTTCACCTTCTCCATATTCCTTGTAGTCATGTAGAACATCTTTTACTGAGTTGTAAATATAAACGTCTTCATCTGTATGAAAATTTTCATTTCTAGTTAGAACAATATTTGTACGGCTAGGGAGTGCTTTACCGATTGAATCAAAAGTACTTCTACCCATTGCAACAATCTTATCTTCAGTCATTTTCTTGAAGTATTTAAGATCAGAAGGGAGATGAACAAGAAGTTCACCTTTATTCCCTAACTGATTTGTTTCTGATATAGCAGCTATAATTGAAATGGTCATTAAACACTCACCTTTCCTTTAATATGTGGATGTGCATCATAGTCAACTAACTCGAAATCTTCATATTTAAAGTCAAAAATCGATTTAACATTAGGGTTGATCTTCATAGTTGGCAGAGGCTTAGGCTCTCTTGTTAGCTGCAATTTAACTTGCTCAACGTGATTAGTATAAATATGTGTATCCCCAAATGTATGTACAAAGTCACCAACTTCTAAGTCAAGCACTTGAGCCATCATCATAGTAAGCAAGGCATAGGAAGCGATGTTAAAAGGTACTCCTAAAAACACATCTGCCGACCTTTGATATAATTGACAAGATAACTTGCCGTCTGCTACATAAAATTGGAATAAGCAATGACAAGGAGGAAGGGCTAATTTACCTTCTTGAATATCTCCCACATTCCATGCATTTACCAAATGTCTTCGAGAATCAGGATCGTTTTTCAGTCGTTTAATTAACTCAGCAATTTGATCTACTGCTTTACCACTTGTAGTCTTCCATGAGCGCCACTGATGACCATACACCAAACCTAAGTCTCCGTTGTCATCTGCCCATTCATCCCAAATTCTTACACCGTTATCATTTAAATATTTTACATTTGTATCACCTGCTAAGAACCAAAGCAGTTCATGAATGATTGACTTAAGGTGTAACTTCTTAGTTGTGATAATTGGAAATCCTTCTTGTAAATTAAAACGCATTTGATAGCCAAATGTGCTAATTGTACCTGTTCCTGTCCGATCTGCTTTCTTTGTTCCTTTGTTTAATACATGCTCACACAAATCTAAGTATTGTTTCATATAAATCCACTCCCCATATATTAATTTAACTATTTAGTTAATCGAATCTTCTTTACGTAGGTACTTTCCAACTCCGGCACTACTTGATACATAATACTCTTTATCCTCTGAATCTAATTGATCCATAGTAAAATAATTAACTACTTTACTATCTTGCTTAGACTTCTGAAAAACTACACCGATAGTAGTCTTACTACCCTTAGCTGCGATTGATTCAGTGTTACGAATAATTACTTTATCAATAGTTGAAATAGCTCCTAAATCAACATCCTCTTTAATAGTGTTCCAGTAAATTGCTTTATCTTCCTTGCTATATGTATTCTCAAGCTTCTTACGTTTTTGTTTAGTTTTGTAAGAATTCAAATTAATACGGGCTAATTTTCCTCCCTCATATCCAATCAATAAATCTTCCTTATAGTCAACTGTAGAAGTTACGTATACGATATTCTCGTCTTTAAGTTGTAATAATGCAGGCAAGAACTCTCCTAAATTACTTAGCTTAGTATCGGCTAATTCATGAGCCTTAATTTTATATGTATTATATTTGTCAGTGAAGACAAGAATTTCTGCACGATTAGAACTATCTAGCTCCTGTACAATGAAGTCATCATCTTTAAGCTTGTGAGTAGAATTTCCTCTCATAGATGTTAAAGCAACCTTTTTAAAATAGCCTTCATTTGTCAAAAACAATTTAATATTGTAATCCTCAATCTCAGCTTCTTTTAAATCAATTGAAACTAACTCTTCTGGATGTATAATTTCAGTTTTGCGCTCACATCCATATTGCTTCTTAACATATTCTAATTGCTCAATGATAATTTTCTTAATTTCAGATGGAGCTTCCAGTTTAAATACTAGTTCTTCAATTTCTTGTTCTAGTGTTGAAATATCGCTTACTCGTCTTAATATGTATTCATTATTTAAATTACGCAGCTTAATTTCAGCGATATAGTTAGCTTGAGTTTCATCCACCTTTAAGTGTTCAATCAGATTTGGGATTACTTCAATATCCTTTTCTGTATTTCGAATGATCTTGATTACTCCGTCTATGTCAATCAGTACTTTTTCTAGACCTCTTAGTTCGTGCAATTTTGCTGACTTTTTATCAATATCAAATTGTAGTGACTTTTTAATACAATTTTCTCTAAATTTAACCCACTCTTTTAAAATATCTTTAACTCCCAAACTTTTAGGTTTGTTATCAACAAGACAAATCATATTGCAAGCAAACGAACTTTCAAGTGGTGTATATTTAAATAGTTTAGCCATCAATACATCTATATTCGTATTTTTCTTAACTTCGATAACAAGCTTCAATTCTTCCTTATCAGTTTCATGATTAAATTCTGACTCGTCTCGAATATCCAAAACTTCTTTCAGCGTATTTTCTTTTAATAATAATTCATTAACCTTTTTTATAATTGCAGTGGTACTTGTATTATACGGGATTTCATAAACCTCAATATAATTTTCATCAATTCTATATTTTGATCGTAGAGTAACACTTCCTTTACCGGTGTTGAAAATATTTTTCAGTTCTTTTTCATTGTAAATCATGTAGCCACCGGTAGAGAAATCTATATTCATTAAAGACATTAAATTTGCTTCATTATCTTTGATGAATTCAATAGCTGCATCACACGTCTCCTGTAGATTAAAACTTGGGAAATTACATGCGAAACCTACAGCCATTCCACCATTAGGCTTAATTAGAATGTTTGGAAATGTATTTGGAAGTACAAGAGGCTGCTTGTAATCCTCTCCAATAAAATTAACAACTTTTTTATTAAGTCCGTCAAACATTTCATTGGCGAATTTATTTAATCGAGCGTATGTATACCTTGAAGCTGAAGGACTATCTGTGTCATAAATCTTACCGAAGCTGCCTTCTCCTTCAATGAATGGATGTAATAATGATCCATTCTGATTAGTCAACCTAGATAACGCTTCATAAACAGAGGAATCACCATGATTGTGAATCTCTAACACTTTACCAACCAAAGGATGACATTTCATCTTAGGTTTATTATTATGTAATCCAATTTCATACATTTTATATAATATTCTTCGATGAATAGGTTTCAAGCCATCTCGCACATCTGGAAGTGATCTGTCTACAATCGTCTTCATAGCAAACGTCATATAATATTCAATTAATGCTTCTCCCATTTCTAACTGCTTCAAATTTGACATATAGCCATCCTCTCCTTACTCATAAATTGAGAAATCGAAATATTTATCCCCGTTCTCTTGGATAAAAGCCTTCCTGTCATCAACAGCTTTATCCATAAACATTTCCATTATTTTTGTGGACTTAATAGCATCTTTCATTGTGATTTGTGTGAGTCTTCTGTTTTCTGGGTGCATCGCTGTCTTCGATAACATGGATGAATTTAAACCACCTAACCCTTTAAATCTCTGTACATTTACTTTTCCAGTAAGAGTTCTCAGTAAATCATTCTTCTCTTTTTCGCTATAAACTAAGTGTAAATCCTTCCCATTTTCAATTTTATACAATGGTGATTCAAGAACATACAGATGACCATTATCAATTATCTGTGGAGCAAGGATTTTAAAAATAGCTATAATTAATGACCGGACATGCATTCCGTCCTCATCTTCATCAGAAAAGATGATGATTTTATTTACGCTTAGATCATCAATATTGAACTTCTTAATACCTTTGATTGGTTTTCCATCGTACTCCATTCCACATTCTAAAATTTGAAAAATATCTCTGATTTCTTTGTTCTTTAGAATATCATTTAAAGTTGATTTGATTACATTTAATGACTTACCTTTAACTGGAATCACACATTGGATTCTAGAATTTCTACTATTTTTCACAGAGTTCATAGCTGAATCCCCTTCAATAACTATTAATTCCACCTCATTCTTGTCTTTGCTTCTACAAGGTAAGAATTTTTCTGGACGTGTAATAGAGTTGCTAATTTTTTGAGATAGTTGCTTAACTGCATCAACTCTTGTTTTTTCAGCTTTTTCTCGTGCTCGTTTTTCATTCAGTACTTTGGTTGAAATTGCAGCCATCTCTGTTTTATTCTCAATGGAGTAAATTTCCATAAACTGCTCAACAGCAGTTTGCATAACATCTTTATAATAAGTTACATATGATGCAAACTTAGTTTGATTAGCGAAGATGGGAAAATAAGATTTAAAGTTGACTACATAATTTAGTCCAATAATTACATCATCTTTGCTAATTTGTTTTTCAGATTTGTTGTACATTCCGTTATTCTTTAAATATTTATTAATACTCGATCTAAGCCCATTTACTAATCCGTCATATATTGTTCCATGATGAATTAGATTGCTTCCATTTAAAAATTCAATTTGAGTATTATCTTCGAACTCTTTAGTATACTGAAATGACATTTCAATCTTAATATCATCATTTTTTACTTCGGAGCTATTTTCCCTAGTAACAGTGTAGGGAATGTCTTTTTGAAAGTTAACCATATTCCCTACTGAAGTCATTGAGGCAACTTTTTCTTTTAGGAATTGATCGATACCTTCATCATATCTATATGTTTTATTAATTTCATTTAATACATCAGCAACTTCAATTTCTCCGTTGATTAAAGCAGCTTGCTCATTTGCAATTTGACTGATTTCTTCATATGTAAAGTAGTTCTCTTCAAATACATCATCATCAAGCGTATATTTGATTTTTGTATATGTCTTATCTGATTTGCCAACAATCTTTAAAGGTTCTAATAGCTCACCTTTGCCGTATTTGACATAATACACGTTACCATCGGGTCTAGCTACTTCATATTCCACTAATTCAGATGAGTAAGAAAGCACACTCAGGAATACTCCATTCGTCCCTACTGTATAGTTGTTGTTGTCAATGCCATTATCATATTTAGTACCAGCAAACAAAGTAGCAAGGATTAACTTGTAGTTCTCTGTGCCATTTTCATTAACTCCTTCAATCGGGAGTCCTTTACAATCATCCTCAATTTCAATTGTTTTCTTATTATGTAAAGTAATTTTAATTTTGCTACCGTTACCTTTATTTACTTCATCAACACTATTCCCTACAAGCTCTTTGATCGTATGTACGACAGCAATGTGGTTTGATGACCCCAACCAAACAGAAATCTTCTTTCTAACCTTTTCCTTTTCAGACAGTTGTTTAATCTTCTCCGACATCTACTCAACCCCTTCTTATAAAAATAGTGTAAGGAATCATCTTCCCTACACTTAGTATATTATCATTAATTTAATTATATGTCTAGTATTTTATTTATTAATTTAACTATTTATTTTCAATATGTATTGATCATCCAGCATTCATAAGCTTTACTGTAATACGGATTACTTGCAGCGTGAAATTCTATGTTGCCGGATGAATCTTTAACTAGCTGACCATCTTCATTATACAAGCGGAAATCTGCTTCTCTATATAGCTGTTTAAAGCTAATATCTTTCCATATTCCTTTTTCTAATACTTGTGTACGTCTCATGTTTAACCTCACTTTCTGAATGGCTCTACGAACAGCCAATTGATAAATACTCCCACTAATATTAATGCCATAATCCCTAATGGAACACCAATAATCCATTTTAGAATAACTCCTATGATTGGATAACTAGTAAGAGCAATAGTGAAATATACAGTTCCAACGATTATACCTACAAACACTGCAACCACTCCAATGCAGTACCCTAGTCGCATGAAGAATTCTTTCATTTAGCACCTTCTCCTTTTTATTTAACATCAAATAGCCAATCTAAAAACTTTTTAAAGTAGCATACAGTGAATATAAACGAACCAATTGTTAATACAGTAAACGCTATTGGATTGACCAAGGTATATAAAATTATCGATTCAAAAAGCAACGTAGCCGATATCAAAAGCACGGAAAATATAAATACAAACGGTGATAATTCATCTTTAATTAATTTAATATTTCTCACCTACTCTTTTTTTATTTAGAATTGTTAAAATGGTTTTCTAACGCTTCTATGTATTCTGGTTTTTCTACTGGCTTAATTACATAGTAAGATTTTTCTGTGTTGGATAAGTAAACGTTGTTGACAGTAAAACGCTTTTCCTTTCCGTTAACCAAATATATTGCACAATCCTTCCCTTTTGCTAATACTTTCGAGACAGATATCTTTTCTCTAGAACCCCCTATTGAGAAGTATTTTTCACTATCTCTTGTAGCTTTAAACCTATTAGACACATAGATTTCTATTTCTGCTCCGTCAGACACGTTTGTTAAATCGACATTAATTAATGCTCTCGTTTTATCTTCTTTTACCTTTTGGTTTTTCTTAATTTGACGTTTGTTCATAATTATCCCCTCCATTTATCATTAATTTATTTTAATATCAAGTCACTTATTTTAAAAACTTTTTCTTTATATTCCCTAAACGATGCCTAATCATAACAACCAAGTACTGCCCTACAAGAAAAATTAATATCATTAAACATGGAATATAAATCAATATCCATCTAATTTTGCCAAGCGTTCCTTGCTCTTTGAATCCATCAAACTTCAATATATCGAATAATACATCAAGAAAACTAACTCCCCACATCTGCTTATTCTCCTCTCTATAAAATATTAGTTTTAAAGAATTATGTCCAATGAGTTAACACTAATAGTTTAGGCTCTACCTCTACGTTAAACGCTGTTTTAATAAACGCTCTCACATTCTCTTTAGCTTCTTCAATATCATCATCTTTAAACAATAGTTCAGTTAATTCAAATCCTTGGTATCCTTCTGTATCAGCTAAAACTACCTCTCCAACTATAAAATATTGTCCACTCATTCCGTCAATTAAAAATGTTATTTCACCTTCATTATTACGCTTTGAGTACTTGTCATAATAATCATAGTTTTCCTCATCAACCATGCCATAGCCTAAGTCAGCACCTACTACAATCCAATCACTTCTACTTACTCCCATCTTATAAATCCTCCTTATCCTTTCCGCAAGCCTCTCTAAAGCTATAATAGCCTTCACATTCTTTTGAGTTTGGAGTCATAGTAATTTCATCTAAGCTTTCTGAAACACATATTTTAGATTCCTCATTATTGTAATTTTTATATTTAGGATTCCACATGTTCCAGTAACAGCCTTTACAACTACAAGTGCCATCCCAATCTTTATTTTGAATATCCTCGATTTTATTCATTAACTCATTAATTTCTGGAATATCTCTTAAGCTCATAATCTACCCTCTCCATTTCATAATAAAATGTACAAAATCACTAAACAGTGAATATGTTATGCTGCATAAAATTAACCATAGTACTATATCTATAAATACATCTTGCTTATTTCTTTTCATTCAATTTCTCATTTCTTTCACCTTTGCTGTATATTACGTACCACATAGCTCCAACTAAACCTGATAATACTCTTTCTGAATGGCTATGAGGATCGACTAAAATATAAATTATGTACATTGAGAAAATAAGTTTTAATAACTCTATGACAAATAATCCCAATGCTTTCCAATTGACAGTTAGCTTCAATTTAACCCTCCTCTATTTACTTTTCTTCATTACAAATAGATAAGCTAACAAATTAGCAATTACTACATCTGCACTTCTAAATGGATTATCTATTGTGCTAAATCCCCACAAAAGATTTGATATAACTGCGGATATTAATATAAACTTACATATCGTCCACAATGCATCTTTAAATTGCTCCTTCTTAGTAGGTTTATTTTCTTTGTGATAATAATGATTAGTTGTAGTTCTATATGTAGTTTGACTAGAATGAATATCATCAGGGTTTATTTTCACGCCATCAATAAATATTCCATCCATATTAATTGAAATACTGCTCCCATCATACTCTTTACCGTTATAATTAATTTTATTGCTCATACACCACTATCCTCCAATTGATTGTTAAAGTCAGTAATAGTGTTAGCCTTCAGTTCTAATAGCTCAATTTCCTTTTTCAACGAATCACGATATTCGCTACTATGAGCTTTATGTAAAGATGTAAGCTCAGATTGCGCTTCTAAATTTTTATTAATCTCACTAATATTAGTCTTAAAATTTTCTAGGTTAAATGCATATTCATTTGTCATGTTAATTCCCCTTTTCATTGATATATTTTAATAATCTGTAGCCTGTGTTTTGTACTTGTGGCAGATGATAAGGTAAATCATACCCACTGCTACCATCAAACGTTTCAAACTCTTTATAGAATGCTGATTGTTTAGCAATGTCAGGATGCTCACTCATTAAATCAACTAGCTCCTTAGACCACATATCAAAGGTATGATCTGAGATAATGTTAGTATTAAGTTGATAATACAGAAATGAGTGAACAAGTAACTGACGCTGTCTACGATTAATTAGTTCTAACATAAGTTACGTATCACCTTTTTTATTAATTTAATTATTATGTAAAAAATCTAATACAGCTTCATTAAACTCTTCTGCACATTCAATATTAGGAATATGTCCTGCATTATAGAACGTCTTTAGCTTAGCCTTTCTTGCTAATGTGTATGTAGTGATAGTGTTTATGTAAGGTGTTACTTTATCGAATATTGAACCAATAACTAACATCGGCTTTGTATTATGTAGAAGTGTATTTGTATAATTAACACCTAATCCAGCACTAGCTGCTTGTTCATATGTATCTTTACGTACATTTAAAAAAGTATCACTAATTTTGCGTATGTATTTATCATTATATATTCCGTGTAGACAATTTTTTGTAACTGAGAATTCATACTCCTCTTTGGACATTTCGTTTAATTTATGTATTCGTTGATCTACGGCATGTTTACCAACCCAATAAGGTAAAATTGAAGCTGTATTTGATAATATTGTAGATTTAACATAGCGTGGATATGAATGTAGTACTTCCTGCACAATGATACCGCCCAAAGATAAACCTAGAAAGCTGGCTTCTTTAATATGTAATTTATCAAGCAAATCGATTATATCTGCTGCCATAGTTTGTAATGTTATGTTGTAATTGATCGGGCTAGAACCGTGACCACGGAGGTCTATAGCAATGACTCTGTATTGCTTTGATAATTCTTCGACTTGCCAGCGCCAGCTTTCTTTAAAGGAGCCGAGACCGTGTATTAAAAGAAGACATTCGTTTGCTTTTTCCCCTACATCTATATAGCTCATTTTTTCACATCCTTATTTCTATTTTCATAATCTTCTTTGTATTCCCATTTAAATCCTCCAGCTATACCACTGTTCATACATGCATAAGATACTCCACTGATATTTAAAGCTCTACGTACATCAGCCATGCTTTTCCACTCATCTACATATTCTCCATCAAGAGTCAGTCTGACTACACTTCTAGAATTTATATATGCAGCTAACCTTATTGCTTCTTCTCTACTATAGTCACACCAACCTAATTCAGCTCCTTGTTTTAAATATTTAAGAGTCGTATTACGACTTACACTTACTACTTTTGTAATTTCCATTCTATTTTTCATCCCACCATTCCAAAGTTCTGAAACGGTTTTAACTAAACTGTTACACGCATACTCATGGCATTTCATCCAATCTATATTAGAAAGATCATACATGTCATTAAGTTTACTATTTAAAACACTTGACTTTATCCATTCCATTTCTGACTTTCTACAATCAATTATTATATATGTGTTTATGTGATTCATCTTTGCTAAATTTTCTTTTAACTTGTCATTTTCCTGCTCCTCTTCTAGTGTTCTACCTTTTGCTCTTTCAAACCCTCCCTTATAATGCTGCAACCCGTGCGTCTCAATTATGTAATTTAACTCTTCGACATAGAAATCATATTTACGGCGCAAAGACCACTCAAATACTTTTTGTGTAAATGGATTTACTCCTAATTGTTTTAGTACATTCATCATGAATTTTTCAGGATAGCTTAATCCGTCTGAACATACCGAGCATGAAAGCCCATGATTAATGACAGTTCTAGGGAATTTATTTTTAATGATATTATTGCAACTTGGACATCTCCAATTTAACTTTGTCCCACTACCTTTCCTATACTTATAACCATCCTCTGAATTAAGTAATAGTTTTGCAGTTTCAGGGTTAGTAGCCCATAAACAATTAAACTCATTTACTTTCCATGTGTGACAACGTGGGCAACTAGAATCCCAACTAGTTCTATCAATTACTTTCTTTTTGTATTCAATAGCACATTCTGGACACTCCCATATGTACTCATCTGATGTGAATTTTAATATTTGGGACGGGGTTTTTTCATTTTTGTGACTAAATTCATTTAATAAGTGATTTTTGTTATTTTTTATTGCCCAATATTCAAACGAATTCTCATGCTTAATGCTTTTCTTTCGCTTAAAGTTATCATGAACTCTTCCACATTTATTACATCTGTCTCTACCAGTCTTTTTATCTCTATTGCCCATGATCGCACTGAGAGGTTGCTTTAGTTTTGATCCACAGTCATCACACACTTTTGTTACTTCAACTACACTTCTCTTAGGCAGGTCTGCAACCTTTACAAGAATCTTTGCACCTCTTTTGATAACTGGTTTCCCTTTACTGTTCAATTCTCTCGGAATCTTATATCCTAAGTTTTCATAATGTTTTATGGTTCTGCTATTGACAGTAGTAAACACCTCTTCTTCCAGTATAGCCATTCACTCTTCCTCCTTTTGTATTTTAATAATACTCCATTCTGTACCTTGCTTATACCTTTCTTCTTTTTGACAAATATCTAAAATCTGACTAGGAAGTTTTCTGGTTGCCCATACTACTTTCCTATCTTTAGTTTTCTTTCTCCTGTAGACAATGTCTCCTTTCACAGTTACCGAAAATGTAAACACTTCTTCATTAAATGGATAATTATTTTTCAATTGATTGTAAACAATCTCTGTACATTTATCATCTTCATTGGAAAGTATGCTTCTTATTACAGAATACGGCGTGACAGCTCCACGAAATACAATCCATTGAATATCTTTTTCCAATAAATCTATTTCACTTATGTATTTTCTTACATCTGAGACAAAATGTTTCTTTATAAAGGTAATTTGAGAGTTCTTCATTTATTCTCCTTTAACTCGTTATATGCTTTCCTGTATTCTTTTAAGTGATATGAAAAATCGTCTTCATCACTAGTCATTAAATCATCAATCGCAATCTCTAAAGCTTTATCTAACTCACATTCGAATAGTTTCTTATATGCTAATAAGTCCTTCTTATAGTCCATTTAATTACTCCATTTTCACACTTTAAATTATTTATCTAAGTTGTTTAACACTTTGTAGATTTCCCCTTGATACTCCATGGCAATTCTCTTTCTGTTGAGCCAATCATCAGCATTGACAACATTACTGCTTACATCTTGAACTCCCTTAATCATCTTAATAGCATTTACAATACGTTCTACAGTTTCTTCATGTAGATCATCATCGAATGAAACATATAATCCTTTAACTTTATCTGACATTTTATCTCTCCTACATTAATTTATTTTCAATCACATAATTCTTATATGTACTCAAAGCCATAAACCATTCTTCATCTCTTGTCTTTAATGCTAAATCAATATACAAATCAATTAAATTTGTCATCTGTGGTCTATTTAAACTTACGATATCTGTTCCAGCTTTATTTACCGCAAATGAGTAAACACTATCATCTGCTACACTGCTAACTTCCGTATAATTCATGATGTAGTCTCCCTTGTTGTTGATTCTGTTTGTGATAGCTATTAGCCATAAGTGTCATATTTTCATTCTTTAATTCAGTATGTAATTTCTTCATTTCATCTTTTACAACTAAGTGGATATTCTTATCCATAAACAAGTATTCTAATAATCTAAATTTAACTTTACGTGTATACAGTTTGTTTGAATTATGTCGCTTATATGTAATAGTTGCAGAGTTGAAAAAGTTAACGTAATAGCCAATTGAATCTAAATCCCACTTATCCACAATTACCCTCCTTTGAAAAAAGAGACAGAAAACTTGCTGCAAATTAAGTCTCTGTCTCTGTAGTGTGATATATGTATTATTTGTCTTGTTCTAATTCAGCCATCATTTCTAACACTTCTCGATAAGCATATTTCTTTTGGAATAGTCGTTGTTCAGCAACTTCTTCCATTTCATGCTTAAGTTTCTCTTTCAAAGCTTCCCATTTATTCATTCAACTACCTCACTTAACTAATAAATCTGCTACAAATTGTGACCATGATTCTAATTTAGGGTAAACATCTTCATTCTTTAAGTCTTGAATATTTAACCAGAATCCTTCAATTTGATCCTTTTCACGTACTTCAATAGTTGCTTCAGAGTCTAATTCCAATGTGTATAGGAGTCCAAGGTGAACTCTTCCTACTTCATTTAAATCGTCATTAATTAAACCGATTAACTTTAACTCTTGAAAAGCTGTTTGAATGTCTAATTCTTCTTCTAGTTCACGTTGTAAGTTAGTCATAATTTTGTCATCGAATTTTTCATCCTCTGTGTCATTACAATGTCCCCCATAGCCCAAAGACCACGAATCATGTAATCGTGACTCGCCTCCTCCTGCAAGACGAGCATAGCCAAATACTTGATTCCCACGTCTAATTACTACATATGGAATAGGTTGTTTATATTCTTCATTAATTTCAGCATTGCTTTCTTTTTGTGTAGGATCATTTAATCCACCTCTACGCATAACTTCAATGTTGGCTGCTAATCGATCTTTAATCCCCTCAATAAATAATTCTTCTGACTCTACACCTTGAAACGCTAACCCTTCCTTAAATAATGCATCGCGCTTGGCTACTAAAATCATTTCCTCAAATTTCTTACTCATCAAATCTCCCCTTAGTTATTATAGTAATCTGTTACATTGTCAATATGATATTCATCATCAATAAGACTCAACTGTATGTAGTCATTTACATGTTTAAATGTAATACTTGTTAAATCGTAGTTCTCTAACATAGGAACTAACTCACTTATCTTCTCTTCATAATCATTTACTTTAATTCTTGGAGTATAGTCACTGTACAGTTTCTTACCTTGTAACTCCCCATATGTCATTCCCTCACTCCTTATTGACTTAATTTGTATTGGATACTGCTGACTAATCCAGCAATATCCTTTTGTAAGTCATTTGAAAGCTTCTCAATTTGTAACGATTGATTAGTGTCTACGGTTACTTCTTTTCTGTTTTCTGAAACATTGATAACAATAGTTCCTTTTAGCTTATTTTCAGAGTCATAGCTTAGAGAAATTTCTTTAATTTTAATATCCATTACATCACATACCTTATTATTAATTTAATTATTTAGTATAAAATTCTAGATTTACAGACTTATAACTTAGCAATCATTGCTTCTAAAGCAGGTGGATTAAACCCATTTGAACGTTGAACTTCATTTCCTTCATCATCTAGTAAGATAGTTACCGGTACACTTGCTAAGTCATATTCTCCAGCTAAAGCAGGATTTTCGAACACATGAATACTTTTATACTCTACTCCAGCATCTTTCAAAAAGTTATCAACCATCGTACAAGGATTACAACCGTCTTTGTAAAATTTAATTAGTTCCATATTATCATTCTCCTTATGCAGTTTAAAATTTAATGGTAAATTGAATTTATTTTCTATTATGTATTCATCTCTTTTTAAAGCAGCTATTTCTTCATTCTCAAAGTAACCTATGTGATGCTGTTTCCCATTGTATCCAACATAAGAACGCCACTTTGACTTTCTCTTGTTCCAACCTACGCCTACATATTTAGACGTGATTTTTGCTTTCTTTCTATTCGTTTGATAAGATACCCATTCTTCTTTTTCCATATAGGGACAGTTGTTTAGGTTTGCAAATTCACCATGAAGCTTTTTACAGTAGTAGTTATAACAATTGGCAGCAGCCACTTCGTTTGTAAAGTTCCCACCGTCAACGGTTTCCGTTGCTGCATTTATACGCACTCGCCAACACTTGGTTTCTTCTCTATAGAATACGCCTTTATATTGGGAAGTCGTATTTAGGTTTGGGTTTTTAACAATATTCATTGCATTTTCATAAGGTAGACAGACTCTCAAATTACTCTTTCTATTGTCAAGTCTGTTCCGGTTTTTATGGTCAACCACTTTCCCCTCTGGGTAACCCATTAACAATCTATGTATTCTTATTTTTCTTTTTCTATTATCATTAGTAGTTGTGGTTCTGACAGCATAACCATCTTCCTCACGCCACTTCCATTGATTTAAAAACTCATAATCTTCATCATCGACTAAAGTAATCCCTCCATTTGACAACTTTAACTCTTTAGTCATCGCACCACTCCTTCATCAATATTTTGAAGCCTTCTTTTGCTCGTTGATTCGGATAACTTTCGAACTTATACTTAAACAAAATTTCATTGTCTTTTTGTAGTAGCTCCTCTAATAAGTCTAGTGCTCCACAATAGTATTCATAATGGCTATTACCGCTTCCGAACAATCCTATCTTTTTATTTTTAAGCTTTACTAACTCGCCTTTGAATTTAAAGAATGGTTTGGGTGGGACTCCTCTTCCATATGTAGAAGTCCCAATTAATATTGTTTCATAATCATCTAAGATTAATTTTTCACATTTTGTAATATCAATTAAATCCCAACCATCTAAATCAATTCCATCAAGTATTCCTTTCGTATTTCCTTTTAAGGAATAAAGAATAATTACCTTATTACAAGTCAAAATCCTCGCCACTTTCATGAGCGTAGTTTGTTGTATTTGCTTGTAAGAAATCTGTTCTTGATACAATCTGATTTGCATCATTGCTATCACGTTTTTTACTGCCATATGTGCTGATCCATTTTGATTTTAATTCTTGGTTGTCTGGATAAGGCTCATTCATTCCTGCATTTCTACAAATAACATTTGCTAGGTATTCAACATAATTGTGATATTCTTTGATAGATAGAGTATCAATATCTTTGAATAGGAATGTAGACCAATCTTTTTCAGCCTGAACACATTGATGATAGAAATCCATTGCATAATCCATGTTTTCTTTTGTATTCAACTCAGGAAATTCAGTCATTAAGATTTGAATAATTAACCCAAAGATTTCTGAGTGCTGATTTTCGTCCGTGCGAATCATATTTATTAGAGAATTACTCTCAATCATCTTGTTATCTCGTGCTAAAGAGTGGAAATATACAAAGCCTCCTGCAAAATATAATCCTTCTAATGATTGATAAGCTAATAACCCTTCAAAGATAGCTTGCAACAGTACTCCATCTACCTCTTTTTCGGCTAATACATAATGCGAAATTGTCTCAACCATTTTCTGTAGTTTAGAAATGATAATCTCATTACGTTTAACCAGTAAAGGAAACTCTCTGATTTCATTAAATGCTTGAAGTTTTTGTTGATTGTTCAACATTGTTGCCGTTAAGTATTGATATGATCTGTTATGTAAGCCCTCAAATGCTGAGATTAGTTCCAACACTGAACGAATACTAGGATCAGTAATAATTAAGTTAAGAATTGGAACTACATCGGAAGCGATTGAATCTAACCAGTTTAATGTTCCAGTTGAATAGTTAAACACCTTTTTCTCTGCTTCTGATAGTTTGTTAGTGTAATCTTCGATATCTTTACCTAGTTTAATCTCATCTTCAATCCAATACTCTCCGAATAGCTGTTTATGGTATTCTAGGAATACTTGATACTTGATGTTATCCCAATCTCTAATTCCTGAAGCCTTCCCACCGATGATTTTAGTGGGAAGATTTGAATGCTCTGAGTTATAAATTCTGAATGGTTTTACTGTTGACATGCGTTGTCTCCTTTTATTTTAGAATATTATTAATTTACTTACTTATCCTTCGCAGTTAATACAGTCTTCTCCTCGCTCATATTCTTCTGTATATGTATAATAGATTGTTTTCAATTCTTTCTCCCATGCTGCTAAATCCAATCGCAACATTTCAGAACCTTTAATTGATTTCAATACATGCATATTATGAGAGATGCCTTGATCGATGTATCGTTGAGCTGATGCAATAATATTGATTGCCCACATTTCATCCATTTCAAATCCTGATTTATAGAACCATTTTGTTTTATTATTGTAGTTTGGTGGCGTAATGATTACATTCATTCCCGACTTCTCTTCACGATATACAACCTCATACAACGGATCAAGTGAAGGAGAACTGTTCGTTACAATACTGTTTGATGAAGTAGGTGCAACAGCTTGAAGATAACCATTACGCATAGCTTTACCAGCTAACTCTCTGACCTCTACCCATTCATCAGAGAAGAATCCTCGCTTATCAAAGTAATCTCCAGTTTGCCAGTCAGATCCTTCAAATAAAGGATAACTTCCTTTTTCAACACCTAATTTGTGAGATGCGATGATTGTTGCTTTATGAATCTCTTCTTCAATTCCAGCTACATATTCGGCAGCGTCTTTTGATTCCCAACGAATGCCTTTCTCTGTTAATAAAGTTGTAAGCCCTAGCTGTCCTGCTCCTACAGCTCTATAAAGATTATTTGTGTGAGTGGCTTGCGCAACAACTGTTCTATTGTGACTAATTACGTTATCCAACATACGTACTTGAATATCAGCCACACGCTGAACATCTACATCTTGCGTGTACACGTTGTTTAATACCATCGAGTTTAGGTTACAAGTAACCAACCCCTCGCCTTTCCACTTAATAGTAACAAATCCTTGTTCATCTAACTCTGGAGCAGTCTTTTCATCATATTCCATATTCTGGATTATTTCAGAACATAGGTTCGATGCAAAAGGCATTCCAACATGCGGATTAGGATTATATCTAGCTGCTGTATCACTGTAGTATAAATAAGGCGTTCCACCTGTTTTACGTGCTGTAAAAATTGATTTATAAATGTCAGTAGCATTTACTGTTTGTCGCAATTCAATCTCTGTAGATTGTTCGGCAATTCGATAATAATATGTAAATGCGTGATCTTCTGCATTTGGCTCTTCTCCATCTTTAAGTTTCTTTTTATCGTACAGACGGTTCAAGTCGATTCCTAATTTCTTTTTTACTTCATACGGATCGAAAATCGTGAACACTTTCTTATCTCGTAATCTACGCATAAATTCATCTGGTAAACAAACTGCTGTTTTAATTGAATGTGCTCTTGTTTCTTGCGATCCTGTTTTTAATTTTAAATCTAAGAATCCAAAAATGTCCAAATGCCACACTGGTAAGTAAAGAGCCAATCCAGCTTTTCTAGCTCCCAATTGATTCACGTATTCAGCTAATACACTTAACAAACGTGCTGGATGTGTAATTCCTGTTGCTCTTCCTTTGTACCCACGAATCCAACTGCCTTTACTTCGTAGGAATCCCCCATAAATCAGTTACCCTAAAGTTTCCTATAGGACTAGACTATTTCATATAAACAATTTCTTGTTTATCCCTGCGCTTCGGTTAGTGCCAATTTCTAACCTACTCTACTCACTTCCGTCAAAGACGTGCTTTCGATAGTCGTTACACCTTCTAAATTGATTGTTTTATTTTATAATTATATAGTTTGAATACATAGGGTCATCACTATGAACTCTCTTTGAAACAACTTTTCTACCAATTCCAAGTATTCTTGCTGCCTCGTTGAAACTTCGATATTTAACTCCATCAATGCTAATCCCTATAGACTGTGAATTATTTAAACTCATTTTCCTTCTATGTTCCTCACTTTTAGGTATTCCCTTTATCTTTCCTTTATTCCCTCTAGATATTTTATCTCTAGATTCATCTGAGTGAGTTTTTCCAAAGAAAGAATTTTTATCACCTGTCTTCAGTTTAGCCTTTTCAGACATCAGCTTCTTAGACTCATCAGTGTGAGTTCTACCATAAAAACCATTCTTTTCACCATAATTAGGACATTTAACTCTCAATATTTCTTTTGTTTCATCCGAATGGGCTTTACCATAGAAAGAGTTGTTTTCTCCACTAAAATCTCTTTGGTAATGTTGCTGAAGTTTCAAGTACCCTTCTTCTCCTACCCATTCTTTAGGATGGGATTTAAAATTAGGATGCTCTTTACCAATCAGGTAGAAATTCTCCGTGTTCTTGGATATATTATATAAATGTTCGCTTATCATGTAGCTATCTAAAAAATGTTGCTCTAAGCTTTTAACTAGATATAAATCATCGTGATCTAATCCTGTGTTAAAAATTTTAAATTGTTCAAATAAGAAATTCTCTTCCCCATACTTATTCCATGCATTTTGAAGATGGATGCAGTGATGCTTATTATTAGTTAAAAGTCTAATATGGTTTCTTTTTCTTTCTTTAAAATTCTTAGTTCTCCCTATATAGAATTTATTGTTAATTTTATTTGTTATCTTGTATACCAGTTGCATTTACTCACCTCCTTTTAAATTCGATTAATCAATTTAGCTTGGCACGAGATTGCCCTCGTCTATACGTTAGGGTTTCCTCGTTAGCACAGTATAATTACTGTACACCCCTTTGGCTTGGGTTCACAGGGTTTTAATTGGGCGTTTATTAAGCGGCTCTCTCACCCAATCCAGCACCATTTTGGCTGAACTTAGCTACCTGACTTAAACCATTCATAATTCCATCTAAATCATCGGAGAATGTTACGATATGACAAGATGATAAAGTTCCGTTTGGACTTGCAGAGTTCATCATTGTGGGTGTGCTATTTCCAATGTAATGATTGCTTTGCGCCCAGTATGCTTCTTTTACTAAGCTCATTCTTTGCGACTTTTCTTCATCTTTCATTAGATACATAGCAATTGAAAGGAATCGCTCTTGCATTAGTTCTAATGGTGTTCCATCATAATCTTTCTTTAAATGGATTTCTTTTAAAAGATGAAGTCCTGCATATGAGAACAGCTTATCTTTTGCCTTATCAATGTAACTTCCTGCCTCAGCGATTTCTTCTTCTGAGTAAGAGTTAAGGATGTCATCTGAGTACAACCCTTTTTCTGTCATCATTCGGACAAATGGTAAGTAGTCACCGTAACCCTTCTTATAATCAAATCCACGCTCTTTAGATACTTTTTTGTATAATTTTCTTCGTAAAGCTGAAGCTGATAAGTAAGTATACTCTGGAGTTTTAGGACTGATTAAGTCATTTACCTCACGAATAATTAAGTCAAATAGTTTGTCAGCTTCAATCTTGTGTCGTGTTGTGATTTCTTCAATTAATTTCGTTTTTAAATTCTCAATTGTATTTTTATCATATTCTCGATCAGAGTCCGTTACAATCTCGTTGATAAATTTACGAAAACGATTCTCGTCAAACTCTGATTTTTGAACATGTGATTTTCTGTCTTTTGTGATTAATGTCATATAAGCACTCCTCTTAGTCTGTTTTTATAGTTTATTTTATTATTAATTTAATTATCTATGTTTAGTTGAAACCTTTGAATAATTGATATGTCGTGTTGTCCGCTTCACTTTCTGCGTATGAGCCTTCATCTGAAATTCCTAAGCTTATGTATCCCATCTCTGCATATGCTAACCCTGCTAAACGTTCTCTTTCTTTCTTCGCTGCATCTTCACTATTATGTAATTCAGTCACTTTTTTATTTGTTGCATTTGATCCGTTGAAACCCATTATTATCGCTCCCCATTCACCTGAAATTTTGTTTTAATGCTCCAACGATCTTACAATTTTATTTATTAATTTAACTCTTTACCCTTTCTTCAAAGCCTCAACTCTATCGCATCAGCCCCTCTCGTATCTCATGTACTTATATTATCATGCTCGTTTTCGTTTGTCTATAGTTATTTATTAATTTATCTATTTATTTTTTAATTCAATAAAATGGACAATTTATAGGATAGACTGACCTTTAATTTTTGCAATAAGCAATATCAACATGACGAATAATAAAGCTGGCAACCAAAACATCCATAAAAACAAAACCGTTATTTTACTGAATCCGGTATTTCTAACAAAGTACAGACCTATAATCAAATAGGCTATTACAATACCTACTGTTAACCATATAATAAGCCATCGCTCCTCTATCCTGAATATTTAACATTATCCTCTACATCATCTGTAGATAACCTCAATGAATTAAACACTTTCTCACACATCTTATATTCACCTTGAGTCATACTGCTCACTTCACACAATTCCTCTAGTTGATCTGTAAACGTCTTAATCTTATCAATGCTATGTAATGTATCTTCTCTTGTAGAATCTTTCATGTCACACCTCCCTGTCAATAATATCGGATAATGTTTTACTCATCTTTTCAATTAATCCAACTACTAATGCGTTACCCATGCAGAAATATCTCATTCTATCAGATAACCCTTGAGTCCAATTATCAGGGAATCCATTGATACGTTCGGCTTCAACAGGTGTGATTTTACGTAGTCGATTTGTTTCTGGATCGTGCACAACATGACTACTTCTATTTTTACTTGCCTCACTTGTTAACATGGTTCTAGCTGGTCTATCTAGGTAATCAGGAAAAGCGATAGCGCCCTCTGTAAACACGTATTCATGACCTGTTTTACTCACACGTGGAATAGACTTTGCTCCCTTTAAGTATTGCCAAGCTTCTAATTCATCCTCATTTAAATAATACTTTTCATCTACATTTGACTCTAACATTTCTCCTAATGTAGCACCTTCTGTTTTTTGAGGAATAATTTCTACACTATGTACTTTCCCATTAATCATATATCCAAAATTATGTAAGTTTGCTTGATATGTATCAGACACTTCTACTACATCATTGCCTAAATCTAATTCTACTACGTTATGTTTTTCAGATGCCCCATCTATATTGAATTCATCGGTAAAGAAATTATGAGTAATTTTATCTTCTATTGAGCTAAATTGTTCAAAGTAGCCAGTTGATTTATGAAATCCGTAAATAAAAATTCTTCGTCTTTTCTGTGGAAGTCCATAATCAGCAGCATTTAGCACTCTCCATTGCAATCCATAACCTAATCGATTTAACTCTGAGCACATTACTAAAAAGTCTCGACCTCTTTGTTTAGAAGGTGATTTTAATAAGCGATCAACGTTTTCTAATAATAGGAATGGTGGACGTTTAGCCTCTAATAATCGAATGATATCCCAAAATAGAACACCTTTCTTTCCTTTGATTCCTTCTGCATTAGTACGAGCAACTGAATAATCTTGACAAGGAAAACCTCCGACTAATACTGTATGATTATTAATCGTCTTCTCATCTACTAAATTTATATCTTGATTACTATGTATTTCTTTTTCTCCAAAGTTATGTACGTAACATTCATATGCATCTTGTTTCTTTTTGCTCGGTTCCCATTGGTTAGCCCACACGGTTTCAAATCCATTTCGTTCAAATCCTAATCTAAAGCCGCCAACTCCTGCAAATAATTCAATCATTGTCTTTTTCAATATATCATCTCCATTATTAATTTATCTTTTTGTTTGATTGTTTCTAACTTAATTAACATCCTCATTGGCTGCGGATTCTATAATTGCATCAAAATTCTTATTATCTAAATGTGCATCTGTACATAAATAATCAATTGTTTTCATTGCTGCCGGATCAATATAATCCATGTTATCGATGGCTAATTTTAATTTATGCACTGGATACCAATCAAATACCATACCCACTTTAACATAATACTTCTCATTTTCAATCACATCTACATCATTCTTTCCTAAAAAATGCTCAACCTTGACCATTCGGACTTCTCCAACGTTCTGACTTCCCTCTACATTTACTAGTTGCTTGGGCTTGAATTTAAATTCATATGCCATTATTTATTCACTCCTTTTAATTTTATGACAGCGTAAAAGCTCACGCATTCCATCTACAACTTCAATATCATTTTCTACTAATTTACCTTTGACATAAATATCACCATTTGGCTTCAATGTAATCATTTCCTTGTCTTCACACATGATAATTACATTGTTAGGTACTACATTAAAATTTGAGTTGTCATTATTCACTCTTAGTGTCATTCATCTTCACTCTCCTTATTTTAATAGAATATTTTTCGCAATAGAACTAACAACACTTGATATACCCATTATTGTTAAATAAAACAGTATTAGAAACATAAACGGATGCTCTCTAGCAAACTCCCACAATACTTATCACCTCCTATTTCAATTGTTAATTTTCAAAAAAACCTAGAAAAGAAATTATACTTCCAATTGAACCCATTAAAGAAGCAATCACAAAATATCCAAGAGAAATCTCTTCCTTCCTACACACATTTATCAACAATACTATATAAGGAATGATAAACGCAGCGATAATGAATATTTGTACAGTCATATTCTATAATTTCTTTTCTTATTTAAATACCTCTTATATGCATCCTTAAAAGGATTATCACCAAAGACTCTTTTGACTGTTTCATCTGTAATCGGCATACTCTTTTTAGGCGGACTCAAATCAATTGCGTCTCTCATTCATCTTCCTCTCTTTCACATTCTATAGGAATCAACTTTCCTAAATCATAGCTTGATATTTCCTTCAAATACCCATCCTTCCCCTGTTTATACACAGTAATGTCAGTTATATCAATACTCTGATCGATTGTTATTTCACCTCCTTATTTATTCTTCAATATATTTCTAACCATTGCCAACTTCTCATCTAACTCAATTGTTTTAGCTGTTTGAGCTTGCTTATGTATATACTCATGTGACTGCATATGATTAATTATTTCAATTAGCTTACCTATTGAATCTTGTTGCTTGTTTAATCCTTCTGTTAAATGTTCAACTTCTTCGGTTAAGTATCTTAATCTACTGTAGATATAAGTTTTTTCATCCACTTATTTCACCTCCTTTACATCATAGATATTTTCATACATTGATAGAGGAGCAAATCTAATCCCATATGTATCAATCTTATATTTCTTACCTTCCTTCAATTGAGCATACATATCAGATGAATTAAATTTCCATCTTAAAATAGAGTCTGTGTCTTCGAATACTCTAGGTACTTCATTCTGATCCTCAGTGAAAATTAGATATTTACTTTCATCCTCAGAATTTTTAACTTCTTTACCTGTTACAGTTACTGTGTATGTATTAGTGTTATTATGTAATGCGATTGTACCTGCACCAAAACCAGATACAATAATTCCGGCAGCGACTAAAAGTTTAAGTCTACGTTTCCTGTTAACTCTAATCATTAATTTACCTCCTTGTAGAATTTACGTGCTTGATGCTCTGCATCACTTACAAATTTCCAAACATGGTATCCACACATTCTCATTGAATGGGAACTATTAGGCGATGTCTTGATTGTTATAGAATGTGTTGCTTTAGTCTCAGTATCGCAGAATGAGCATTGATGATAAGGCTTAACATCTTCATTGATTTCAATCATTAATTCACCTCCTTATCGCTTCAATCCATAACTATTCTTTGGTCTTGAATAAAACATTGGGAAATCAGCATATCCTCCATTGCCTACTCTTGAAATACTAATTGGAACATCACCATAGCAAAACTCTAATGATCTTAATTTATTACTGTATAGTAGCTCATTATAGTGATTTAATTTTTCACGAAAGTCTTTTTGCTTATACAAATCATCTTCCATTAAGTATGGCGAAACTACAATCTTATCCATATATCATTCTCCTTTAAATTTATTTGCCTTGAAATGCACCTTTTATGTAGAAATTAATCTACAATTATCCACTTGAATTTCACAATATCACTTATATTTAGCAGTGGATATTGATTATATATGTATTCAATTGAATCATCATAATTAAATTCATAGTAGCCACCTTCATCATCGTAGCCCCTAATTGTTCCACCTTCAGATAAAGCTTTAAATGCTTTTTCTTGTGATATATACCGTGGACGAATTCTGTATAGATCATCTAAATCATTTACGTTTAAGACTAATGGCTTGATAGACACATCATTTTCAATATCATACTCACAAATGTATCCTAAACTTCTGTACAGTCCATACTTTTTACTTAATTTATTCTCTGCCACATCACCTTCTTTCATTAACTTTACTATTTCAAAAAATGGCTTCCATTCACTCATTATTCTATCTCCTCCAATAAAGGCTTTCCAACATGATATTTACTGATTAATTCATTTATGTATTCATTATGGTCATACAATGGAGCTAATTCTAACAGTTCTTCATATGTTTTAAATCTTAACTCTTCCCAATTATCAGTTGCTTTCCATTCATTAAAAACTTTTTGATGCTCCTCTCTGTCTTTGATAATCATATAGTGACTATCCAATTTAAAACCATCTGGAACATGTTTGAAAGTTTTAATAAATTCAACTAAGCATTCCTCACACAAATCAAAATTCCAAGCTTCCATATCATACGGACTTCCATATCCAAAACTACAGTCAATATTTTGAAACTGACTATCATAGAAACTATCTCGGTCAAGCCCTTTATTTTCACAACCACATTTATTACACGTTACAATTTTTTCTTTAACCGTTAGTTCTTTTTTAGTAACCTCAACCTCTTCAACAATATCTTTTCTCATCTACACTCCTCCTAATTATTGATCTTCCCACTCCACTTTACTTGCTCCTTTAAAATATACTTTAGCTAATCCAATATCTAATAATTCTTGATTAAGATTGATCCAGCCATCTCCTTGTTGATAATAGATGATTCCCATATATCTATCGAAACTTCGTTCTGCAAATTTATAACTTTCTACATATACATCCTTATTTAACACTCTATCAACCACATAATCCTTTGCTTTCTGCGCCATTAATTTAGATACTTCTTGTTTTAATGTTTTGTCTGAGCAGTTAATACCTTTTAATCTAATAGCTTGATATGTATAGTTTTGATACCCATTTGAAATCATGCATTCTAATGTATCACCATCCCTCACTTTCATTACAGTTCCTTTTCTAATGTAATTATCACTAATTTGTAAGTTTGTCATTTAATTCTACTCCTGCTGCGTTTATTATTTTATTTATTCTCTATAAATTCTTTACATATATCTTCAAAAATTACTTTCTTACGCTGTAAAGGCAAGTCGTGTGGTATATCTTGATAAAACCATTTGTAGATTTTGTAAATATCTTTTTTAGCTCCGTATTTAATGTGTCGAACATTTGCGCCTTTTTTCTGCATTAACTTATTCATAGGAAGATTTAACTCTGCGTTTAATATATTTCTAAATGATAATAATAACGATTCCGTACCTAAAATACATACCTGATTCTTAATTGATTCACGACCTTCACTAGTGGTCTTATAGGAATAAACAGAACCATCTCCATCAAAATAGCCTAGTATATAAGAGTTATAGAATTCTCTATCTAGTTTTTCAGGGAATTTTAAAACTAGCGTTTTTCTTTCAACAACTCCCAAATTAACTAAATCATTGTAAATTATTCCACTTGTAACCATAAAAGTAGAGAATTCCGTATATACTCCACCATAATTTTTATCTGTGTGATCCCTAATTGGCTTATTAGTTTCAAAGAAATCACTTAATTTTTCTAATGTGCTTCTATCTTTTCTATGTAGAGTAATAATTAAGCTCCCATTACAACCTTTTCTTTTGGAAACACTTCCATCTGCACTAATAAATCCAAGCCAATATGCTTTCTCATGAGAATCAATACAGTTAAATTTATTTTCTTCTAGGATGTATTTTCTATGTCGATCTGGTCTATCTTTTAGTTTATGTCCGTATCTTTTTAAAGTTTTATATATAGTTCCATCATATGTGTTGAATTTTTTAGCAATCTCAGAAATCTTTACGCCTTCATCATACAATTTTTTCATTTCTACTGATTCATCATAGGAATACCTAACGCCAAACATTGTTATGTTATTATCAGATGCATATTTTCCTCTATATTTAATTTCTCCTTCTTTTCTTGCAGCCTTAGCATCTTCAATATCATCAAAGTAGCCAAGTATGATATTCTTACCTCTGTGTTTTATGTTGGCTCTATACTTACCTCTGATTATATATACTCCTTTAAATCCTGTACTTTTAAAATCACTCAAACAATCACCCCTTCCTGTTCTCAATAAATGATAGATTTTATATTAATTTAACTCTTATTCAATAATTCTCTTTAATTCACATTTAAAACCTAATTCCATATGAAGACGATTTAAGTCTCTTATAGCTTTATCATATTCATCATGCTCATATTCTTTAGTTGGTGAGTCTCCAATGAAGATTCCCCATTTGCTTGTATTAGCCATAATTATACCTCCTTCAATGCTGCTTTACCTTCTTCTGTAACCATAAAGTAAGACATATCCTCTTCCCATCCTCCACGCTTAGTTGCATAACCTTTCTCAACTAACTCATTCCAGTTAACGCAATTTGATTCAGTATAGAATCTATTTTGATTTCTTAAGGCATGTTTCATATTATCTACTTGTGTTTGATTCAATGTGATTCCTCCAATTATTTAATCAATTTCCTTTACACAATCTAACCATTTCCTCTTTGAATCTACGTTTAATAAATTCATCATGCCTAGCTGTTTTCACATTTGGATGACGGTAGCCATGTCGCAAATACTCAGCACCTACATGATCTATACAATCAGGAGGACTACTCCACCAAGATTCTGTATAGATACCTTTGCCATCTGTAAATCTTGACATATAACCATCAAATTCATTTGGTTTACGTTCATATCTCCACATTTCAAATTTTAATCTAGCTATAACAATTACCTCCTTTTCTTAGTTAATAAGTTCATTACCAATATTCAAAGACTTTGCAATATGCTTTAATTGATCAAAATCCATTACATCAAGTGTATTGTGTAGTAAATGTCTTAATTCGTTTTCTTTATTAATTAAACTCACAAATGATTTACCATTACAACTATAACACTTATCTTTTGTATACTGCTCTCTTCCACAGTCTAAACATTTGAAGTTTTTAGGTTTAATTTTTAGCATTCTGACTGCCTCCTATTTAATAATTTAAGTTCAAAAGATATGGTCTATGAAAATTATCCATTCCACTACGCTACATTACTAATTGTTCACAGCCCTGCCCTCCAAAATTGAGAAGTGCGCTCAATTGTTGTCAGGACGATAGGTTTTAATAATAAAAAATAACTTTATCATAGTACCTAGAACATATTTATTAATTTAACTATAAAAGATGAACAATTTTATCACATATAGTATGTTTACTTGTATAGTACTCATGAACGTTCATCTTTTATAATTCGTTTACTATCATTTTGATTCTTTACCAGTTCATAGCATTCATATGATTATCTATATCTTTTTGTAATTCCTTAGCAGCATTAGCCTTGTTTGATTTCAGTTGACTCTTAATGCTCCCTTGACTTTCATTGATTAATAAATCAACTAGTTGTTCAATATGTTTCGGATATGTGTCTTTAATGCGATATTTACGCATTTTACTATTTGATGTGAATGATTTGAGATGCCTTTTTTCTGCATTTTCAATGAAATTTTCCATTACAGTCCCATTTAATTTTTTCCTGAGTGTTTCACGCTTAGGCTTATCTAAAATATGTTCAAGAAGTCTATCTCTTTCTTTTTCAATGTACTCTTCTTGAACTGAAATAAAGTAAGCATGATAGTAATATTTAATATGCGTATTTACATTTAGATAATCTTTCACTGTTTCTCGAAATGCTTTCCAATATCTACTCTTTCTGATCTCTTCCATTCCATCGCAAGGAAATTCTTCAAGTGCTTTAGCTTCATAGTAGTCAATTAAGTCCCATTCTTCAGTCGTTGCTTTTCTGTGCGTACTACCTGTTTCAGATGTGCAAATTTTAATTATCTTTTCCCAACGTAAAACCCTTTTATCTCGCATATTATTTAATGCTGTTTCAATTACACCTTTAAGATTACTATTTGATGTATTGTAGAAGTCGTAAATGACATAAGGGTTAATCTTGTAGTGCTCAGATATTTCTTTTATACGAGTGCTACAGAATCCGTAATTTTCATTGACCATATTAATCGTTGTTAAAAGTTTAGTTATTCCAATTGACAGATGTTTACGTTTAGTTCTAAATAGCGCATCAGCAAGTAAGAATTGAATTAATTCTCCGTATTTACTACTCTTTCCACGTCCGTCTACTTTTTCTTTTGGTATATCATAGATTTCTGTAATAATAAACTTATTGCCCTGTCTTTCATATGCAAAATGACATTCCCACTCCTTTAATTGAGCTTTTTTGCTATTCCCTGCTTCAATTGGAACATCTAATTCTGCACACATAGCCTTATAATTCTTCACAATCTGTCCTTCACTAATATTCTCAATCTTTATTACACTCACCCCCAATCATCTTAATTTACAAAGATTAAAGCAATTACCATGTAAACAAAATATAATGTGATGACTAATTTATTGAATAAGAATACCGGTTTAAATTTACTCTTCAACTTCTTACGATACTTTTCAATGTCACGTTCTGTAGATAAATTAGGCTTCTTCTTTGGCTTTACCACTCTGAACAAGTAGAAGACTAATATGTATGTGATCATTCCTACCGTTGGGAATAAATAAGGATCACGTTGAATCATTGTGCAAATATACATGAATTGGATTAAAGAGAAGAATAAAACTACAATCCCATATGCTCCAAGCTTTATGTCTAATTCTTTATTAGGAACAAAGTTATCTAATCCCTCTTTATGCTTCCTAATCTTATCTTCCCCAACTTCAACAGCTAACGTGTGCAATATGCTTCCTTTAAGCAATTCAATAAGGTGATACATTAGAAAGAAAATAGTTAATGCAATAATCACAATTTATCAATCTCCCTTTTATAATTATCTTTGCTTAGAATCCATCTATGTGTCTTAATTACCACATCTTCATCAACTGTTGTAAATGTATCTTCTGTGTAGAATCTTCCTAAGATGAATCCATTGTGATAAATATTTATCTTATTATTATGTGGTAGCTGCTCAATATTAACTTCATTAGGTTTAAGATTATGTTCTCGTAATACGTCTCCAATAAACCTATTCTTAGCAAGCTTGATTTCTTCTGTTTCAATTCGTAGCTGTTCTGTATACATTATGTATTCACCTGTACATTTCTTTGTTGTAAATATTCAATTGTTTTATTTAAGCTTTCTAATTTCTTGTCATACTCTTCAACTTTACTTGGGAAGAAAGTGATCATTCCATATTTGTTTTCAAGTATATTTCTTTCTCGAATTAAAATTGATAAAGCATAATCCTCCACTTGTACTCACTCCTTCATTGCCTCCAGCAATAACTTAGCATTTAAGATATCGCTGGAGTTAGTAGACTTCAATATAAACTGTTGAGTGTCAATTGTACTCTTGGTAACTTCTATCTTGTCAAACATTTTCCAGTATAAGACGAGCAAATGATTATCACTTTCAAGCTTGCTACCGTATTTATTGATTATGTATTCTACGTTGCTTAAAACTTTATTTGATGACTTCATGTAGTCCAGCCAATTTCTTTACAATTTGTTCTGTTGTTAATTTGTTAGTGTCAAATTTCATTTTGAATAGTTGTGACTTACTTAATACTTTTTCATATTCAGATAAGATACTATCAATCATATTAGCCTTAACATAATCATCACCTCTATTGCTTAAACGATTTTTAATTGTTTCTGAATCTGCATAGAGGTAAACTAATACTGCTTTATCCTTAATTAATCCTTCAATTCGCTCAAGTTGTTCGTATGTAATGATTGAATAGTCCTTGTAAAGCGTTGCATAGACAAGGTTTGAATATGTGTATCGGTCAATAATAATATCATCCATATCAGTGTATTTTAGAAAGCTATTGAATAAAACTTCGTTATTACTCTTAGATGCTTCAAATGATGATCCATGATAAACTGACATATTAAGTTTTTGTGACAATGCTGTGCTTAGTGTGCTCTTTCCTACTGCATCGCAACCTTCAAGAATAAATACTGTCAAGATAACAACTCCTATTTATTAATTTAACTACTATACAATTCTTTACCACCAGCTTGATAAAATAAATCTGTAACCATTTCATTTGATTTAGTTTTCAATTCCTTGATGATTAGTTGTTGTGTTTCTAATTTAACGTGATTCTTATAAACTGGATGATGCTCAATTATGTAATTGATTAATGCTTTCCTATCTTCTTTGGATAAGTTCATTATTAGCAGCTCCTTTTATTAGATAAGTAAGTCTCGACCTTTAATCATGAATCTAATTCCATACTTTTCATCAAACTCCAAAGCGTCAATGTCATCTTGATAATGCATAGCGTAAATTTTATTTTTATTTTCCTCACCATAATATTCAATGACTTCTTCAACTGTAGAGTGAACATTATTCGGAACTAGTGAACAGTCTTGAAAGATTACTTTCGTACTGTAATTGACATGTTCAATCAATCCACTGTCTTTTAAATTTTTAATATCAGATGAGTATAGAACATTGTATCCGTTTAAGTCGTAAAATTTTAAAGCTGTTGAGCGCATCCCCTTACAATGCATTTCATCAGTTTTGATGAACTCTAGCTTGTGACTCTCAATGTTGAACCCACCAACACCTCTCCATGAATCCAATAAGCAAACTTTGAAGTAATCATGGATTCCTAAACCATCTGTACACAATCCTTTTTCAAGAATGTCATAAAGGTCATCTACCATATCGGATCGAATCCAAAGATTAGGCTTGTGACTATAAATCCACTTACATTTCTGAGCAAACTCTTCAACTCCTCCCACATGATCGCTATGTAAATGTGTAATAAAGATGTCTGTGATATCTGTTTCTTTAAATCCTGCATCATGCAAGCTATTTCGTAATGTTGTGCCAGCGTCTATAAGCAGCTTTCTACTACCTAATTCGAATACAAAGTTGTTATGATAATACTTTGTAAATGCACCGTTGACTCCTAAAGGTGTGACTTTAATCATCTAATCTCCCCTTTGTTAATTTACTTTATATACTTTCTTGTGTTGTCTTCCTAATCTCATTGCTTCTGCATCAGATGTAACATATATGTCTAAACGATTGCCTTTTATTGCGCCTCCGACATCTTCACATTTCCTGATGCCTATTCCCTCAATTTCTAACTGTGTGCCACTTGGAATACTGGGAGGGCAAGCAATTGTAACACCTGCCTTTGTCCTAGCTCCAGAAGATGTAATTCCGTAATCAGGATCACCGACACTCTTTCCGGTAGAACTTTTGTTATTTGTGTAAAACGTAATCTCGTATTCCCCTAAATATGTATCGTTTGTTTCACTTTCAACTTTTTCTTTCTTAATTTCATCTTTTGAATAAAACTCGTCTTTTACAGTAATATCATCCTTCTGAAACTCACTACTGACGGGGTTTTTCTGATTCACCTCCTTCCGTTTTGCCTTGAAATTTGAGTTTTCTTCTTTAAGCTTATCAATTTGTGAATTTAGCTTCTCTTTATCATCTTCTAGCTGCTTATTCTTGTTTGATAAGTCTTGATTAGCTTTTTCTACACTCTTTATTTTTACATTATATTTATTAATTTCACTATTATAACCTTCAATTTTAACTTTTTCTTTCTTTATGTATGATTTTTGATCTTCTTTCAACCTCTTAATCTGTAACTCTTGTTGATTTATATTAATTTTACTACCTATCGTGAACAATAGCAAGACTAAAAATGAAATTTTAAATAAAAAGTTTTTAATGTCTATTAGTGTCTGTTTTTTATTATGCCTCACATATGTAATGATCTGTTTTATATACAAAGAATCATCCTTCCTAATTACGTACTCGTTCTGTTTGTAAAGATAAACTTCCATCCTCATAGACCTCATTGATTAATGCAACAGTATGATTGTAGATGGAGTCTTTATAAACTTTGGGCATGAATCTATTTCCACGTCTAAACCCTGCAATGAGGAGTTTATTTCCTCTGGTAAACCATGAACTTTCTAATACTTTCTTCTTACCGTTGGATTGAACCTCAGAAATTTGTTTATTATAGTGTGAGAAAGCTCCACCGTAGAATTTCACCAATGCTACACCATTATCAGTTAATAAGGTTACTGTGTGTTTATTTTTATCTTTATCAAGAACAGTTCCAGCAATTCGGACAATATCAAATTGATCAATGTCTCTTCCTCTCCATTTGTAAGAACCAATGGACTTAGGTTCTTCCGGCATATCGCTGAAGTTTACAATTCCATATTTCTCATTGTCAACATGTGCTAGTTCATGCTCATGATAGTAAAATGACAGACTATCCATTTCCCATTTGCTTAATGTTCCACTTGCATTTGCTAAAAATTCGTTGTTTAGGAGGCACTTATTTAGAGCATCTAATGTTTCTTGTTCAGCTAACCATTCTTTAAGCTTAACTATTTTTTTATCTATCTCCTTACTTAACTTCTTCTCAGAGACGATTGATTTCCCATCAACAAAGTCAATAATCAAGTCGTCTGTAAAGTGTTCCATCAAGAAGCGATTAGATATATCATCTAATATCAATAGCTTATCTTTTGGTTTCTGAACAGTTTTATAAACTCGCTTAGATACGTATGCTTTATATCTATAGAAGCGCAACTCTAGACTCAACTTCTCAGGAATCAGTCCATTTTCATATAGCATGTTGATGTTTGCTGTTGTAAGCTTCTTCTTAGGTTCATAGATATATTTGATAAACTCTCGCATGATTTCCTCACGTTCACCAAATTCATCAAAGCAACCGGCTTTTATTAGCTGTAGGATTTGCCCCTTTTTCAACAAACTTGTTTTAAGGATTTTTTCAATAAAATCATCAAAAGAGCTGTAAGGTCTATTTTGTATTAGCAAGTGAACAGCATCATCTCCAATGCCATTTATCCCTTTTAAACCAAAGACAATTGAATCATTTTCAATGTCCGGCTTAAAGCCAAAGTTCGCCTTATTCACATAAGGTAAGTCAACTTTAATCCCTCTTTGGCGAATGTTTCCGATAGCAGAAGCTACTTTACCGTAGTTAGTTGATTTATTTTTCTTGTCCTCTTCGCTATCAGTTGATTGATCTTCAACTCCTCCACTGTTGACAGTTAAACACGCTGTATTCCAGTACAAAGGATTGTAGTGGTAATTCAGATTTAACTCTTGAAGAGCTATTACACTGTACGCTAATGTGTGAAGCAGAGAGAAACTATATCCAAACTGTCGTTTACATTGCACGTTCCATACATAATTAAGCAAGTTTTCACTTGTTCCTATTTCCCTTCCCTTTGAATAAAACAATTCTTGAGCCTTTTTTAATTCTTTCTCAATCTTTTTCGCTATACCTTTACGGAACTTGTTGGACTCAGTTAAAGTGAAATTTGAAATTTTTTCATCCATAACCATTTGCATAACTACTTCTTGTGTATCTGCAACTCCGTAAATTTCCAATAAGTATTTTTCCATTACCTTCATTTCCTGTTCAGACAATCCGTAATTTTCCATTTCATCGTACCATAAGTCGATATTCTTTTTAAATTTAACGTAAGTGTCTACAGGCTGCTCATCCCCATCAGCCATAAGCCTCATTAAAGAGTTTGTTACTGCTGCCTCAAGTAAGTTTTCTGGTTTAACTTTTATAACTGATTGATGACCTACTTCTGTAGAGAATTGAAATAAATCCATAACATTTCCTTCTCCGATCATTTCCCACAACTTTTCGTCATCATAGGTCAGTACGTCAGGATGAAGATACTTATTGTAGGTATCTTTTAAATTGCCTTGCCATTCAATTTCTCCATCTTCGAGTAGATAATCTAATGTAACACGTATCTTGTCTAGGGCTTCAATTGTTAACAGGTCATATTTTACCCCACCTAATGCCTCCGAATCTCCCATATTGAACTGGGTGATGTTTGCTCCTTTTGGTGTTTTCATCATTGCGTTATATTTAGAGTAGTGTTCATTGTAAATAATAATTCCGGCTGCATGGCTAGACCGTTTGTTAATTGTATTCTCTATCTTTAAGGCGGTTTCTTTTAATTTTGGGTATTTCTCAATCTCATTAATTAATTCCTTAATTGGCTTCCTTTCTTTCTCTTCATCTCCAAAGAAACAATCTTTCAGCGACCAGTTCTGACCACGTTCAAACGGAATCATGCCACTTAGGTACAAACTTACATCACTGTCAATGCCCAAGCCTCGGCAAGCTGTTTGTAGCGCTGACTTTGAGCCTTCCGTTCCGAAAGTGGCAATCTGTAAAACTTGATATTCTCCAAATTTTCTTTTTAGCGCTCTTAGAATTTGCTCTCGTTTTGACCCTTCTGTATCAATATCGACCCTTTATACCGTTCCTTTCGGAATACTTTAACTCTTCATAGAGAAGACGGAGTAGACTATCTCTTCATCCCATTAGGATGGCTGGCACTTCCCATAAAGGAATTTCACCTCTACAGTACGTCTTTCGACTAGTCGTTACACCTTTTCTTGTTTGTGATAGTTAGCGATCTATCCATTCTTTTTTCCAGTAATACCCTTTATATTTCTCACCTGTGCGACATGCTTTATTTAGACCCGTATGACCTTTGATTTTCAAGAAATCCAATGCTGTTCCAACTGACACAAAGCTATGGATTGTTTCTCCTTGTTCGTCATAGGCTACTACCATTCGTCCATTGACAGCACCTTCTCCTTTTTTGCCAAACATTCCATTTCTCTCACCTGTAGTTTTTTCACTCATTTTGCTTTTGAATGCATCCGATGAGTAATCAAAATTATTTGTCTGTCTAGCTTGAGAAAGTCTTTGTCGAGTATTCTTAGAGTGTTTGGCTCCTTTTTTGATGTCATACATAGGGAAACCTTTATCAAAATAGTGATTATACCAATGTTCTTCTACTATAAATTTATGCCTTTCAAAACATTGGTCTATCACTTCCGAAGAAAAGTTTTCTATTCCTATCTCTCTCATATCTATGTATAAAAGTCTTTGGTCATCTTCGTCTCTCATTCTTTTTAGATGGTTACAAATTCTTTCTTGTAGTTCTAAAGTTGTCTGCCCTATGTAGATGCGACCATTTTTCAAATTGGTTAGTTTGTATATATTCGCTAAAGTTTCCATGTAACATCTCCTTTCAGATGTCACAAACAAGAACTTGGCACGGTGTTGTCATATTAATTACTTAACTTAGATTTTCACCGTTAGCAGCTAAGTAGCCACACCCTGCAATTACAGGTTCACCAGCTCATAATCTATAATGTTGCCACTATAGACGACTATTAATAATAATCGGGCAGCTCAGGTCTTTCTGCGGTCAAGTGTCGCCAATGGGGTAGATTGTACTCGATTGGGTTAACTTGTGTAATATCAATTAAATAATTGACTAAGTATCCTGCTGCACTTCCTCGTGCTACACCAGCTAAACTGTTTCCCCCACAATCATCATCCCAAATTAAATTGATGATTTCTCGTACTGTGATGTAATAGGAAGGCATCGACTGACTGAGAGTTTGGCTAATCTTGTGAAGCTCTCCTAGCTCGTCATTTAGTCTTTTTAAGACAATGTGAAAACCTTCTTTAGTTAATGAAGGTTTTCTAAGTTTCTCATCAAATCCATCTTCAATTAACTTTAATAAGTATCTATCTTGCTCATTGTCTGAATAAGCCATTTTTTTTATGTACCCGTACTGAGTATATGCTGGCTTAAATGTATGTCTTAACTCAAACTCAGGAAGCTCCATTTTTGGAATAATAGGATCGTGCTCAATTGTATAGTCTTCAATCACTTCTCCAATTAACTCGGTGTTGCGAATGGCATCTTCAATGATTTCTATGTCAATATAGTCAATCATATGTTTTTTGATTTCTTCTACACTTTGAACAAAGCAAGCTTGATAAAAATCATCAACCTCTCTCTCTCCTTCCTTGGAATTTAGAAAGGCTTTGTGTATTTCTCTGTCTTCTGGTCTGAGAAAATGCGCATCAGTTGTTACAATACGTTTTAATTCATATCCATTTGAGATATCAATTAATTTTTCATTGCAATAGACTTGTTCATCAGACAAAGCTGGTTGCAACTCAATAAAAAAATTATCTTTACCAAACACATCGATACACCAAGTGACAAAATTATGTATCTTCTGTTTGTACTCTTTAATAATTTCTTGATTATCCTCTATCTCAGCCTCTTTTATTTTCAGTAGATATATATTAATTTCACTACCTAAACAAGCTGAACTTGCAATTAAATGTCCTCTGTTCCCTTTTACTACCTCTTCCAAATCTTCCTTAACAGTTGGCACACGTTCCATCGCTCCTGTGTAAAAGGAGTTTTCCCATGCTTTACTAGAAAGTATTCTTAGCTGTTCGTGTCCTATTGCATCCTTAGCAAGAAGCAAGAAATGAGGAAATTTTGTTACACCTGATTTATAGTTATCTCTCACTTCCTCTAAGGAATCAACCAAATAAATTTCATTCCCTAAGATTAACTTGAAGTCTTCAGGCATGATATTCTTTTTCTTCATTTCTCTAACTGTTTTAATAGCTTGAACATGGGCTGACAAAACCTCGTGATCTGTAATTGCTATTCCCTTATAATCCATCTCCACAGCACATTTTAGCAAGTCTTTTACTTTGTTTGTGCTGTCTAGTAGTCTAATGTTTGATACATCAGTATGACAATGACAACCAATCATATAAACACTCCTTTCTTATTTATTAATTTTACTATATGGAATCAAATATGTAAACTAAAATATTAATTCCTCTTCTTTTATTTCTGTAATTTCATAATCCTCAATCTTAATCTGAGCAAACTTCTTACCTTTATATTCATTTAAGTCACACTTGCCTATAACATCAATCTTGAAGTCTTTCCCTTTGAAATGTTCCTCATACTCTTCATCTCGACAGTAGAATTTAACCACATCTACCCCATTAGCTTTAAATTTAAGAGTTCCTGTCTTACCTGCTTTCTTTCCCTTAAAGAAGCTGATATCCTTAGCTTTAACTTTTATATCTTTTATAGCCAATAATGGTTCCTCGACATTGCGACTCCACACATCTCTATGCTTATGTATTTCTAATACCAGTTCAGAAGTCAATTGTTTACAAGGAACAACAAAGTCTACTTCATATGTATTTAAATCCACTTCCACATCTTTCAGTAACTCATTAAATAAGTTGTTAGCCTCGATCAACTTATCACTATCAATACCCACCCCTAAAGCGTTCGAGTGACCTTCACAAAAGTTAAACAATTCTGTTTCGTTTAAAAACTCTTTGAAATCTTTAATATGTCCTTTGTCATACCCACGAGCTGAACCCTTACACTCTCCTTTTGCATCAGGTCTTATTAATAGTGTTGGTCTTTTGTATTTGTTTGAAACTTGATTAGCTACTAAACCGGTAAAATCCTTATCGATAATCCCTGCCACATTAACAATTAAAATTTTGTTATTAAGTAAATTTCTTTGTTCAATGCGCTCCTCTAGAATTTCTACTCCTTTTTTAACTGCTCTGCCTTGTCGAGCTTTTATATTCCCCATCATACGAGCAGTGTTAATTGCAATAGGTTCATATCTTTCAATGTCACGATACTTATAGAATATCTCTTCGTCTGATTCTAAAAAAGCTCTCATCATTTGTTCTTTTTCCTCTTGTGTGCCGGAACGTACTACTGCATTAATCAAGGGAACAATATAGAAGGTTAAGTTGATAATATTTACTTCTCCCCCCATAGAGTGATTCTGCTTTTCTAATAAGGCTTTATACAGGGGATTCTTAGCTTCTTTGATCCCCTGCAAAGCATTATATCTTGTTCCTAGTTCTTGCATATCAGCCATATCACCAATAATTC